>Ga0129317_1001737_pt1 | contig 14669 bp, 11 predicted proteins | sample Cm1ome_FD_94430 | JGI IMG/M metagenome (GOLD analysis project Ga0129317, IMG submission 94430) | Eastern black-and-white colobus group fecal microbial communities from Wisconsin, USA - Cm1105 metagenome | ecosystem: Host-associated > Mammals > Digestive system > Large intestine > Fecal | place...
CTCTCATTCGTGAGGCTTGATTTTCTCAGAAATATCAACACCACGCCCCAGAGTCTGACTGGCATCAAACGTAAAAGTCCCCCGGTATCCCGCATCGGCGCAAAAGCGTTCAATGGATGGATATGCCACGGTTAACGCTCTGGTGTCGTCGGCATATTTGCCCTTGAGCGTGTCAAGCTGGGCCTGAATCCCTGCCGCATCGAGCTTTTTCAGCTCGGCAAGATCCCTGTCGCGCTGTGCGAGCTGCGCCTGAAGATCGTTGGCCTGTGTCTCCGCCTGCTTGAACTTTCCGATGTCGACATACTGGCCGGAAGCCAGATTTGCCAGCTTGATTTCCTTGCTGTCCTTGAGCGCGGCCTCCAGCTCCGCGTAAGTCAGGGCCTTATCTCCGAACAGCGCTTTCAGTTTGTCCATACTTTTCCTTTCCCGCCGTCGATTTGTTTTATAAACGCGCTGCCGCTCAGCGCCGCGGCGTCCATGCAGTTAAACGCCCGCATGGTAGGCGTTTTGGTATGAAAAAGCGCCTTCCGGCGCTTGATTCAACGGTTATCGGTCTTTGCAAAGGCACATAAGCCAGACGGCAGCCAGAAGCATATAGACAACCAGCCCAATCAGCTTCAGCCTGATATACCATTCGAGCATTCCCGCCTCCTTTTAAGTATGAAAAAAGGACGCCTGACACAGCGTCCTTGTCACCGCGCGTTCCGCTACAGCTTTTTAGAAACTTCTATGTGCTCTCCCTCCTCCCCCAAAGGAGGCGCTTGGGATTTGGCCAAGTTGTTGAACCGAGCATAAATTTCAGTGTCGGGCTTGTGCTCCTTGGTTTCCTGCATAAACTGCAGCATCTCCCCTGCGTTTTTGAAAGAAAGCGCCCTTGCTTTGTATTTTTCGAACGTCATTCCAGCATTTCCTTGATAAATAGGATTTTGTAGATGATTTTAAAATTATCCATTCGGTTTCGCCCTTTCTCTTCGGTTGGGGTAAATATACCACATGTCGCCGTTTTCATCCGTTTCCACGATAGGGTCAGAAAATCCGCCGGGGTCCTCTTCTTCGGTAGAACTATTGCACTTCGACCCTAAAGCTCCGAAATGCCGGATGCACTTTTCGGTCATTTCAGGAAGAGAAAAGGGGCCTCCACACTTGCGAGCCACTTCATAGAATTCCGAATATGATTTTGTAGCCAGCAAGGCTCGCTCTGTTTCGATATTCATGCGCGCCACTATTTCAACCCCCATATGAACTGGTATAGTTTCGGGTCTTTTGCCTTTAAATTAGCGGGATTTTGGTAGAACTCTCGAAACCCCTCCGAAAAATACTCGCGCAACGATTTGCAATTAAAGCGAAATGAAGAATAATCGATTCGATCTGCCCCGAATATATCCACGTCAGCCGCGAAAGCCTGATAGTCAGATATAAATTTTGATTTCTGGTATCGAAACAAATCAATTGTTCTTCCTGTGTTAGTCTGGACTGATTCCAGAGTAACCCCGGACAGGTCAGTTGGTATTCCATCCTCCAGCACCTTCAAAAACTCAGGGTCACTGTACAGTCCTTTGATTGCTGCAATCGAATGCCCCAGCTCGTGGGTGGCCTCTCCGGCGTCCAACACAGGCCGCAGTTTGATGCTGCCTGTCTGGTAGTTCGTTGTCGACCTCGGTCTTTCCTCAATTGTAACAGTTTGAAGCCCCTTGTCAAGAATCGCCCGGTGATTAGGGAGCAGGCGGTTGTATTCCGCCTCGAATGCGGCCTGCGCCTCTTTCCCTTTGCCTCCGGTTTTGTCAATCACATCATAGGCGTCTGTCCGCTCGTCCCTGCCTTTCTTCCATTCCTCGAATGTCTGAGCCTTGACGCGGACCGTCTTGCCCGTCACCGGGTCTCTGGCCGCTCTGGTGCGGGTAAAGCTGCCCTGCGCCGCCGCAACATAGGGCGCGGTAGTACAGCGGCAGTTGACATGAAACGGCGGGATGTTGACCCCTTCGACCGCGTCCTTCACCTTGACCCTTTTGCCGTCCCGCGGGCCGCAGCCGCCGCAGGTCTTGCTGTCGAGGGTTGTCACGATCTCAAGCTCCTCGATTCCGTCCTCTTCGTAGGCGGCAAGCTTTGCCTGCTCCGAGACATGCGCCGATTCGTTGTATAACAGCCGGTACGCCTCGTAGGTTTTCCCGGTGAGGTTTCCCTCCGCGTCCCGGCGGCCGATGATCCGCTGCAGCTCCTTCGCAAAATCCTGCGGGGGCTTACCTGTGGTGAACATCAGCCCCAGCATACGGCGAATCTGAAAACCCGCGTCCATGTCCTGCCGCCACAGGGCGGTGGAAAGATCGCTGCCCTGCACCGGCATGGCAAGCATCTGGCGAATCGCGCGCGTGGAAAGCTGCGCATAGGAGGATTGAAACCCGGTATACTGCTCAATATCATAAAGCGCGTGGTCATACTGCTCAACGGCAAGGCCCTGCGCCGCCGCCTCGATTGCTTCCCGCTGCCTCTGATAGCACCGCTGGAGGATTGCGTCGCACTGGGCCTGCAGCGCCTCCAGACGGGCCAAACGAGCTTTTTCAAGTGGCAACGTCATCCTTTATTGGGCGGCGTTTTGTTTGCTTTAGAGCAGCGATATGCCGCTGTGCAGATGATACTGCAAAACAATCTCTGTTTTCGGTATGTCAGTGTCTCCCTTCATAATACTGCATTGAAACAAAAAATGAGGAGTGCTAATTCATGGACTTGAATCGCTTTATTCCGCGTGGCACATGGGCATACTCCGAAAAAGTCTAAAGGTTTCGGCAGTGAATCTTCTACGAAATTGACCCTATGTTCCACTTCATTACTGAAATCGGAGTGGAGCGGGTACGACATATTTCTCTGCACATGCGGCTTCTCTCGTCTGTACCGTCTTCTATAAAGCCGAGAGCCCGCTCACCTGCCCCGACTATGGCTTAGATTATTCTCCTGTCATCTCCTTCTGTCACATCTGCGGCAAGCACTATAAAGAAGAAGCAGGGCGGAAACAAGTCCGTCCTGCTTCTTTTAGCCTTTTCATCAGCCCGATTCCGTGCCGGTCATGCTGCCCGCCTCGTACATGTAAGAGAGGTAGGAGCTGACCGCCTTGGCAATTCCTTCGGCCATCGCCTGCTGATAATCCTCGTTGATCAGTTTGTGATATTCTGTCTGGTTGGAGACAAACCCGCTTTCGATCAGAATCGCCGGATACTGCATGCTGCGCGTCACATAGTAGTAACCAAATTTCTGTCCCCGGTTCGTGCTGCCGAGTGCTTTGGAAATATTGGCGGACGAGAACTGTGCAAGCCCCGAGGACCAGAAGTTAAAGTAATAAGCTTCGGTACCGGAGGCGGACGCACTGTAAGCAGAAGAATTGGAGTGAACGCTGATAAAGAGATGGGGATCTGCCGCCGTCGCCATCTGCACCCGCTGCTGAAGTGAATAGTTGTTGTATTTGGTGTCGAGCATCACAACATCCGCACCGCGTGCCTCGAGAAGATCGGCAAGTCTGGTGGCGATGCCATAGTTGATCGTCTTTTCCGGATAGGCGGCGAGATAGCCGAGCGCCCCGGAATCGTTCCCGCCATGCCCGGGATCAATCACAATTTTGGCGTTAGCCACTGAGGAAGGTGGATTGTTGAAGCGAAGGACCAGCTTTCCGTTCTTGTAGAAAGGAGCACATCCCATAAACCGCGCCTGATTCCGCAGAGTCAGGGTCAGCGTGTCCCCGGAGAAGGTGGCCGCCGAGAAGAGCGGATTGCGGGAAAGGGTCATTGAATCGGGCAGCGAATTGGTGTAATGGAATTGAATGGTAACTGCATCGGCGCTGTAGCGCATGGTGTAGGAAACCTGCTGTTCGGTATCCAGAGTGAGGGTGGTGTAGCGCGAATCACTCTTGACGGTGTAGCCGGTGATCCGGTTATTGACCGGCGCCGAGGCGGCAGACACCGCGGCAACGTCCGAACTGAGCACCCGCAGCCCCGATTGCAGCCGGTAGAAAGAATAGGCCTTGGTCTTACCACTCTCGGTGACGTTGTAGCGAATCTCATCGCCGACTACATAGTCGAGCGCTCCCTTGGGAAGTGGAAAATAGGTCGGCTCAGAGTAGTGGGACATATTGGCTGCCGAAAATGTTTCCGCTGTATCGGAGATTACCGCCACCGGTGTGCCGTCCGACGGAAGAAGTTTTTCGTTGACCTGAATCGTCGCGCCGCTCTTGGATTTGGTCAGTCCTCCCCACTCGCCGTAGACGGTCATTGTGCCGAGGTTCTGCACCGATGTAGTAGCATCCGGGATGGTGTAACTGCCTACAAAGCGGGAATAAGCGGTATCGCGGTATTCTTCATCAGGATTTTCATCAAGGGTCATCGGGATTGTTGTCCCGTTGATCACAGCATAGACCTTGGCCTCGGAATAGGCGACCGCATTGAAGGAAAGTTCAGTTCCTCCGTCCACTGCCAATGTCCCTTCACCGGGCGAAACCTCTTTGACAACCTCGGTGATTCGGGTGATGTCATAGGTCACGCTTTTGCCCTTGTGGACGATGGTGAAGATGTTCTCCCCCTCCTCCAGCTGCATTTCAAGCTGGAAATATCCGTTCTCATCGGTAACAATCTTCTGGCCGTTGATGGTGGCGTCGGTGTTGGGGTCGGTATGCCCGGTGAAGAGGACCGAAGGATCAAAGGAGGTGAAGGTCGTCTTTTCCGGCTTGGTCAGTTCGAGATCCTGCATGATATGCTCCGCTTTGACGGTACCGTCAAAATAGCCGATCAGTTTGCCCGCACAGTCCTTGGGATTTTCAATCAAGCGGGCGAGGCTGTTGAAAACACTGCCCGAATAACCCGGCATCTCGCGGGCGTCGATCACCTGTCTGGCGAGCTGGTCGTATTCACTCCAGCCCACCGAGTCGGTCACCGCGCGGTCCGCTGCATGAACGATGTAACAAGGGAGATTCAGACTGCCGGCGAGTCCCGTCCACCAGGACGCCACCGCCTGATAAGGAATATTCCGGTCGGCGATCGAGCCATAGGCCTTGACCGCCACAAGATCAAACATTCCCTCCTCAAGGTATTCCACTGTATCAGCGTTTCCCTCGGTACGGGCACAGAAATAGGCGCGGGTCACCGAGCCGCGCTCATCCTCGTAGTTATTGGCCCAGACCGCTTCGGAGAGCAGACCGGATGAAACGCCCGGCGCGTGATGCTCCATCGCCTGCTCGGCCAAAGTCAGAAGGGTCTTGGGAACCGAGCGCATATAGGTTTCGAACCCAATGCCGCCCCCCTCTGAGAGATAGCGGAGGTAGCTTCCGGTATCCTGCGGGTTGTAATAGCCGTCGAAAAGCACCGCATCAGGCGTATAGCGGCTGCCGAAGTTCTCAAGATCGGCACGCACCCCATCGATCAGGCCGGCATCCACCTGTTTGAGAGCCGAGGGCGTTTCCGTAAAGGAGCCAGCGGTCAGATAGTAAATCACCGCAACGTAAAAGCCGTTTTCCTTTGCCTGTCCGATCGCGTAGGAAAGCGGGTCAAGCTCGTCCGAAGGGTCGTGGCAGGGCAGCTGCTGCGAGGAATAGATCACCGATCCATCCTCCGAGAGGGTATCGATGACAATCCCATTCATTGTGAGGTTTTTGGCCTCTTGCAGAGCCTGATCGATTCCGGCCTTCAGCGCGGACGCGCTCCCTACTGCCGGGAAGTCGCGTCCGGGCTTGATGGTGACCGCCCGCAGCTCAGACGGAGGCTCTGTTTTGGGAATCTGCTGAGGCGGAGGTTCCTCTCCCCCCTGCTGCAGCTCAACGGATTGTCCTGACGGAGGCTCAGAAACAGGCTGAGAGGCCCCTGAAAGCCCGGGACGCGCCGCGCTTGGCCCAGTCCCCGCAATAACAGGCAGAGTAAATGTGCCATCACTGTTATAGAGCAGCGCAACAGCGCCCATGACACAGGTCACGAGCGCAAGCACAAGGCAGAGTGCCGCCGCCGGCATGGTTCTTCTTTTTTTCTTCCTGCTTCTTGCCAAATGTTGTTGCCTCAGATTTCTTTATGATGATTGGTCACAGGATTGAAGAAAGATGCTCCTTTTCCTGTTCAACCCTCTTTTTTGCCCCGCTCTCGGGACGAAAAAGGGAATCGTAGCGATAAAGCGCAAACCCGCCGTACTTAGCGGAATCCCGCGCAGAGGAAACCATGCGCCGAAGAAGGTCGTTTTCATTAACCCATTCATTCTGGCCTGCTCCGGCCCACTGGTCGATGGCGCCGCATTTATAAACCGCAAGCCCAACATAGAGCTGAACGCCGGAATTTCCGGTCATTGCGTCCCACTCGGCCAGCGACGATGCATAGGGCACCGTCTGGTTCTGAAAGCCGAAATAAATCTGTGGACAGATGTAATCGATATATCCCGAGCGGTTGATCCAGCCCTTTACGTCGATAAACTGACAGTTGTAATTGTTGTCCATCCGCGCCTGCGGGCTGATGCCGAAAATGACTGAGGAATCCGCCTGCTTGATGGCGGTATAGACCTGCCTGATCAAAAGATCGACGTTCCGGCGCCGCCATTCGGCATGGGAAAGGGTTCCGCCGGCCTTGACGTAGGCGTTGTAATAGGCGGCGTCAAAGGACAGATCGGTGGTTGGATAGAAATAGTCGTCGAAATGGACTCCGTCGATCGCATAATTTTCCACCAGCTCAACCACGCCGTCGGTGATGAGCTTCCGCGCGGTCTCGCTGGCGGGATTATAGAAAAGTCCCCCCTGCCATGCGATGGCGGTATCCTTACCCGCGTTCACCGCTCTGACGGCGGGGTTTGAAGCGGAAAGGGTCCGACTGGAGCCGATTGCCCGCACTCGGTAGGGATTGATCCACGCCTCAGTGCGCAGGCCATATTCCTTTGCCTTGGAAACCATAATCTCCAGCGGGTCATAGCCCGGGTCCTCTCCCTCGGTGCCGGTAAGAACATAACTCCAGGGGAAGTAATCGGACCGGTACATCGCATCCCCAAACGGACGCACCTGCAAAAAGACGGTGTTGAGCCCATAATCGGAAATATTGGAAAATGCTTCGTCAATGTTGGCGGAAAACTGCGAACGGCTTTTGTTCTGGGCAAGGGTGTAAAAATCGAGATAGGAAATCCAGACGGCGCGCACCTCATCCGGAACCGAGACGGTCGAAACGGGGGCCTGAGCCTGAAGCTCATCGTAGCGGTCCGGGTCTGCTGCATCCTCCTTCGCCGGTTCAGCGGACGCTCTGCTTTGTGAGGCGCTTTGCTGACTCCCCGGCTCCTGCGGGACAACGACGAAAGATCCGTCAGGATCGGTAACCTCGAAAGGATGGGAGACTTCCTGCGGCGGCGCTTCCATGGAGGAAGACGCCTCAGAAGAAGCGGGTTTCTCCGGCTGTTCAGAAGACATCCCGGCGGAAGATGGTTCCGGCTCACTTCCTGCTTGGGATGAAGCTTCCTGCGGCGGTGCGGGCGGATCGGTCGGCAGCTCTTCCAGCGCCGATGGAAACTCAGAGGGATAAAGCCCGACCGCGGAACTGCTTACTTCCGAAAGGGGCTCCAAAGGCTTGGTCGCTGTGATCACATCGCCGCCTGAACAGCCGGTCAAGAAAAGCGCCAGCGCAATAGCCCCGGCGTGAAAGAATATTTTTCTCATGGAATTGGTCTCCCGCTCCTGTATGTTTGGGCGGCGTGCAAAACGATTCATGGGAGAACCGTCATTTGGAGGTTCCCGCAAAATTCGTCAGTTTCATACATGAATCGGTTTTTATTTTACCGCTTATCGCCAGTCCGGTCAATAGATAAGTGGCAGGCACAGCGCCAAATTCCTGCCTGCCGCGGCTGGAAATTTTATCTTTTCCCCTGATTTCGGCAAAAAGTCAGGCCTTGACCGAAGGGCCGCCCGGGAGTATCATAAGGTCATACAAATCGCGCGCCATGCGTTTCAGCTGACGCATTTTGGAAACGGGCGGAGCCTTTGGCCGCGGCAACAACATGCAGGGAGGAAAAACATGTTTTTTATCGGGCTTTTCGGAGTCGGCGCCAAAGCTGAGCCGGCGGGACGGATTTACGCCGGGTGCCGGTGCTGCCACGCGCCGGGACCGCTGCAGCTCTCCCGGAAGTATCAATATTTCCACGCTTTTTTTCTTCCGCTTTTTCGTTTTCATTCGCAGTATTTTGCCACCTGTCCAGCCTGTGCGAGCATCTATGAGGTTGAGCCGTCGGCGGGCGACCGAGCCCGCCGCGAAGGACAGGCCGCGGCCGCCCCGGAACAGCTCCACCTGCTGCAGGATAATTCCCGCCGCTTCTGCCCGCACTGCCGCGCACCCATCTCCCCCGACGACCAATTCTGCCGCCGCTGCGGCGAACGGCTTTAAGCGTTACGCCATCCCTTTTTCCGGCTTCTCATCCACCGGACCCACTCCGGTAAGAGCAGCCGGTTTTGTTTTGCGGGAAATGGTGAGGGAAAACGAGGAAACGATGGGCGCCGCCAGCGAGCAGAGCAGAACCAATCCGAGCTGCCGCAGCGTGAGAGGCGCAGTCATAAAGATCCGATGGCAGGCGGGCACCCAGACCGCAGCCGCCGTGCAGGCTGCGGAAAAGATTCCAGCCGCCAGCAGCAACGGGTTGCCAAAGGGATTGAGTTCGAGCAGCCCCTTTGTTTCACTGCGGCATTCAAAAACATGGAAGAGCTGGGTCATCACCAAGGTGAGCAGCGCAGCCGTGCGGCAGAGAACCAGCTCCTCCCCCCGCGCGGCAAACAGAGAAAATACCCCCAGCGTGGTCAGCCCGATGATGACTCCGCGAAAGAGAATTTTCCCCATCAGTCCTTCGGAGAAGATCGACTCATCCGGGGCGCGCGGCGGCCGGCGCATCACACTTGGCTCGGCAGGCTCCAATCCGAGCGAAATCGCAGGGAAACCATCGGTCACCAGATTGACCAGCAGAAGCTGGATCGGCGTGAGGATGACCGGCATCCCCATCAGCATCCCCAGAAACATAGTGAGTACCTCGCCGGTATTACAGGAAAGCAGGTAGCGCAGAAATCTCCGGATGTTCTGATAGATCACCCTGCCCTCTTCAACGGCGGCGACAAGAGTGGCAAAATTATCATCCAGCAGGATCACCTGCGCCGCCTCGCGGGTGACGTCGGTTCCCGATTCTCCCATGGCGACGCCGATGCTCGCCTCCTTGACGGCGGGAGCATCGTTTACCCCATCGCCGGTCATCGCTACAATTTCCCCGTTGGCCTTCATCGCCCGCACAATCCGAAGCTTGTGGGCCGGGGTGACCCTGGCAAACACTCCGGCAGTATGACAAATCTCCCGCAGCTTGCCGTCGCTCATCGAGTCAAGCTGCGCGCCGGTGTAGATTCCATCTTCCCCCTCTCCGACAATCCCGATTTGCCGGGCAACCGCACTGGCAGTCGCTACATGGTCCCCGGTAATCATTACCGTTCGGACTCCCGCGGCCCGGCAGGCGGCTACTGCTGCGGGGGCTTCCTTCCTCGGGGGATCGTAAAGCCCCGCAAGTCCGAGAAAGGTCAATCCCTCCTCGACCGGATCGGAGGAGGAACCCCGCTGCCGCAGCGCAAAGCCAAGCACCCGCAGCGCCCGTTCCGCGAGCCTGCCGTTCTCTGCGAGAATCCGGCGGCGGTGCTCGGCAGTAAGAGGAACTGTTCCCTGCGAGGTCATCACCCGAGTGCAGCGCGGCAGCAGCAGCTCGGGAGCGCCCTTGACATAGATGCGGTCGGCTCCGTCGGCGCAGCGTCCCCAGACCGCCATCCGCTTTCGGTCGGAATCAAAAGGAATCTCCCCGGTACGGGTGAAATCCGAGAGGCGCACCCCCGCCGCGTCCGCCGCTTCAAGGAGCGCGGCCTCGGTCGGCTCTCCCAGAAAGCTGCGCTGCTCCCGTCCCAGCAGCCCGATGCGCCTGCTTTGCGGCTTGGCGTCGTTGCAGTAGGCAGCCGTCTCCAGCAAACGGCCGACACTCGGCCGCAGGGGTTCGGAAAAGGGAGCGGAAAATTCCCCTTCGGCGGTCAAAACCGTTTTGACGGTCATTTTATTCTGCGTAAGGGTCCCGGTTTTGTCCGAGCAGATGACGGTGGCGCAGCCCAGTGTTTCAACGGCATGCAGCCGCTTGATCAGGGCGTTGCGGCGCAGAATCCGGCGCACGGCCAGCGCCAGTGAGATCGTCACGATGGCGGGCAGCCCTTCCGGAACTGCCGCGACCGCCAAACTCACCCCTGTGATCAGCATGGCGAATGGATCTTCTCCGCGCAGTACGCCGACCGCCGCCACGACGGCGCAGATCAGAATACAGCCGATTCCGATCGTGCGCCCCACCTGATCGAGCCGCTTTTGCAGAGGAGTCTGTTCCTCCTCGATTTCGTCGAGCATTCCGGCAATCGCACCCATCTCAGTATTCATGCCGGTCGCACTGACCCGGGCCGCTCCGCGTCCCGTCAGGATGTTGCAGCCCATGAATACCATCGATTCCCCGGCGGCCTTGCCGGTTGCCTCCCGGCCGGTGGACGCCCGTTTTGTGACGGGGTGGGATTCCCCGGTGAGCAGCGCTTCATCGCAGGTCAGCGCCGACTGCTCCAGTATCACTGCATCGGCCGCAACCCGGTCTCCGGCCGAAAACAGAAGGATGTCCCCCTCCACGACCTGTGCCGCGGGAATCGAGAGCTCCGCACCCTCCCGGAGGACCCGCGCGGTCGGAGCGGCCATCTCCTCGAGCGCCTCAAGGGTCTTTTCGCATCGCCACTCCTGAAAAAAGCCGAGAAGCGCGTTGGCCAGAACGATGGCGGCGATGGCAAGCGCCTCGCCCTGCTCACCAAGCACCGCCGAAAGCGCGGTGGCGGCCAGAAGGATCAGAACCATGCCATCCTTAAACTGCCCCGCGAAAATGAGAACAGCAGAATTTTTCTTTCCTGTTTTGAGCCGGTTTTCCCCCTGTTCCAACAGCCTGCGCTGCGCTTCCTGACGCGTGAGGCCGGAATCTGTCATCCGATCCATAGCCGATACCCCTTTCCGTTTGTACGTCGTTTTTTCCCATTCTATTCGGGGATGTCCAAAAATAGTACGTCCAGCCTTTGACATTTGGGCGTGATCCGGGTAAAATAAGGATATTCTATCAATCGGAGGAATCGCCGTTATGAAAGATGGCTTTATCCGCGCGGTCTGCGCCGCGCCCTCTCTGCGGGTTGCAGACTGCCGGTATAACGTCTCGCAAATGATCGAAGCGATCAGGGCCGCCGCCAAAAGCAAGGCTAAGCTTTTGGTTTTTCCGGAACTTTCGGTAACGGGTTATACCTGCGGAGACCTGTTCGGCCAGAAGGTCCTGCTCGACGGCGCCGAAGAGGGGCTTTCCCGGCTGCTGAAGGCATCGGTTGGACTTGACCTAATCGTACTCGCCGGCCTTCCCGTTCCGTCGGGCGGGAAGCTCTACAACTGCGCCGCCATATTTCAAAACGGGGTTCTGCTCGGCGTGATCCCCAAAAGCAATCTGCCGGCCTATGGCGAGTTTTACGAGCGGCGCAACTTTACCCCGGCTTTTGAGGGCATCCGCGAGGCCGTTCTCTGCGGGCAGACCGCTCCGTTCGGCACCAATCTGCTCTTCTCCTGCTCCGAGCTTCCCGATTTTGTGCTGGCGGCGGAGATCTGCGAGGACCTCTGGGTGCCCGCTCCGCCCTCGGTGCGGCATGCCGCTGCGGGCGCGACGGTTATTGCAAACCTTTCGGCAAGCGATGAGATCGTGGGCAAACCGGCTTACCGCCGTTCTCTGATTGCCGGCCAGTCGGCCCGGCTGCTTTGCGGTTACCTCTACGCCGATGCGGGCCGCGGCGAGTCCACCACCGACATGGTCTTTTCGGGGAACTCCCTCATCGCTGAGAACGGCGCAATTCTTGCAGAAGCTCCCATCTTCTCCGGTGAGGTGGCCTCCACCGAGCTTGATGTCGCGCGGCTCGCTGCGGAACGGCGCAGGATGACCACCTTTCCCGCCGCATGCGCAGACGGATACCGCGTGATTCCCTTTTCCCTCACCCCGGCTGAAACAGAGTTGACCCGCATGGTTCCTGCGAGGCCTTTTGTCCCCCGCGATGAACGGGAGCGCGCCGACCGCTGTGAAGAGATTCTTTCGATCCAAGCCAACGGCCTGCGAAAACGCCTGGAACACAGCCGCGCAAAAACCGCTGTGCTCGGACTTTCGGGCGGACTGGATTCAACCTTGGCTCTGCTGGTCTGTGCGCGGGCGATGGCATTGCTGGGACGTCCCGCATCGGATATTGTCGCACTGACCATGCCTTGCTTTGGTACGACTGCCCGGACAAAGGGAAACGCCGAATATCTGGCCGAGCGAATCGGCGCAACACTGCGCATCATCGATATTGCGGCGGCGGTAAAACAGCATTTTCAGGACATCGGGCATAATCCGGACGAATTCAATGTTGTTTTTGAAAACTCGCAGGCGCGGGAGCGCACCCAGCTTTTGATGGATGTGGCGAATCAGACCGGCGGCCTTGTCATCGGTACCGGAGATCTTTCGGAATTGGCACTTGGCTGGGCGACCTATAACGGTGATCACATGTCGATGTATGGAGTAAACGCCTCGATTCCCAAAACGCTGATCCGCCATCTTGTTTCCTATGAAGCGGACCGCACTACGGATGTAGCCCTTTCGGCGGTGCTGCGCGATGTGCTCGATACCCCTGTTTCCCCGGAGCTGCTCCCGCCGAAGGACGGCGAAATTTCTCAGAAAACAGAAGGCCTGGTCGGTCCCTACGACCTGCATGACTTCTTTCTTTACTATGCCGTCCGTTGGGGATTCTCTCCTATCAAGATTCTGCGTCTGGCCGAACGTGCTTTTGCGGGTGATTTTGACCGTGAAACAATTCTGCACTGGATGAAAACCTTTTATCGCCGCTTCTTTTCCCAGCAATTTAAACGTTCCTGTCTGCCGGACGGCCCAAAGGTCGGTTCGGTCACCCTTTCACCCCGGGGAGACTGGCGGATGCCAAGCGACGCAGTCTCCGAGCTGTGGCTCTCTGAACTGGAGGGCCTGTGATCAAACATTCGCCGCACCGGCAGTGTGAATTCACATTTATTGAGGCCTTTCCTTTGAAAAGCAAATCAGCTTTACAGGTATAAATTTTAAATCTGTAAAGCGCTCCGCCTTCACCGGCACTTTTTTCGGTCCTCAAGCGGCAAGTTTGTGACATCGTGATCGGACGGCCGTTTTTGGTTACACTAAATGAGACGCAGCAACGCTGCGCCCGATCTAGAAAGGAGCTTTTTGATGAAAAAGTATGTTTGCGAAATCTGCGGCTATATCTATGACGAGGCCGCCGGAGATCCCGAGCACGGCATTGCACCCGGAACCAAATGGGAGGATCTTCCCGAAGACTTTGAATGCCCGCTCTGCGGCGTCGGCAAGGACCAGTTTAAGCTGGAGGATTAAATCTATTTGCCGAGATGTAAAAGGAGGGGCTCTGTGATTGCATCCAATCAGCGGGCACTCTGTTACCTTCCTGCCCATACCGATCCCCGCGAGCTTAACCTCTTGCGGAAGGTGTTTGCCCGGTCCAGGCTGCGTTTTCGCGAAGTATCGGAGAAGGAGCTTTCCCTCCCGATTGGCAAACTCGCCGGATATTTCGACTGCCGGGAACAGGAAACGGCGAAGGACTCTTCCCCGCTTCCTGAACCCGTGCTCGTTCTTTGCGGTCTGCCCAGTACAAAAATCAGTGAATTGCTCGAAAAAATGAGAGAGGCCGGAGCTTCTCCGATTGCCTGCAAGGCGTCGCTTACCGACACCAACCGCCATTGGAGTTTTTATCAGCTCTACGAAGAGCTTTGCCGCGAGCGTGAAGCAATTGCAAACAGCGCGTCTGTCCGGCATGAAAAAGCATGAATCGGCGCCTGCCGCAAAAAGCCACAGGATGTAAACCGATTCGGCAAAAATGCACCGCTTCATCTGATCCCTATAGCTTGTTTGAGCTGAATTCTGAATGGCAGTCCGGGTGTATACCCGAGAACGCAGCAAAATACAAACAAATGATTTGCGGCAGAAAAGCCGTCTGTGTGGAAATGTAAAGTTCCATACAGACGGCTTTTTATACTTTTCTTTATATTGTAAACTTATATTTATATATAAGTTGACAATATAAATTACATTTGCTATACTGATCCATACTTGGTAAACCGTAAGGATAATATCCAATTATTATGGAAACAGTTTACCAAAAACGAGGGCATTTATTCTTTAGGCATGATCTCGCGAAGACTTGAGGCAGGGTTCTTTTCATCTTGAATACAGAATGATGAAACGCGTTGCCTCCGGAATGTGAACCAACCTTGATGCCCTTTGCGAATCGGAGCCAAAACGAAAGGAGAAAAAATTGAGAACTGAAAAGACAAGAAATTTAATTTTATGCGCACTTTTTACAGCACTTACCGCAGTCGGCGCATTTCTACGCATTCCCATTCCGGTTGTACCATTTACCCTGCAGCTGCTCTTTACCATGCTGTCAGGGCTTTTACTTGGAGGGAAACTAGGTGCTGTTTCGGTATGCCTTTATATTGCAATGGGGCTTTTAGGGCTGCCGGTATTTGCAGAAGGCGGAGGAGTTTCCTATGTGCTGAAGCCAAGTTTTGGCTACATCATCGGATTCGCAG
>Ga0129317_1001739_pt1 | contig 14667 bp, 14 predicted proteins | sample Cm1ome_FD_94430 | JGI IMG/M metagenome (GOLD analysis project Ga0129317, IMG submission 94430) | Eastern black-and-white colobus group fecal microbial communities from Wisconsin, USA - Cm1105 metagenome | ecosystem: Host-associated > Mammals > Digestive system > Large intestine > Fecal | place...
AACGAATCCGTAGGGGCGATTCATCAATCGCCCCTACAATTTTCGGAGGTTTTCTGTTATGTCCAAAGATCGTTATGAATCTCCCCTGGCGTCCCGGTACGCCTCCCAGTTCATGCTGCACCTGTTCTCCGCCGATATGCGCATCCAGACCTGGCGCCGCCTGTGGGTGGCACTGGCCCGGGCGGAGCACAATCTGGGCCTGCCTGTCACCGCTGAGCAGGTGGCGGAGCTGGAAGCCCATCTGACTGACATTGACTACGACATGGCCGCCCAGCGTGAAAAGGAAGTCCGCCACGATGTCATGGCCCACGTTTATACTTACGGCAAGGTGGCTCCCTCCGCCGCAGGCATCATTCACCTGGGCGCCACATCCTGCTATGTCACCGACAACGCCGACCTGGTCATCTACCGGGAGGGCCTGCGGTATCTCCGGGGCGAGCTGATCGCCGTGCTGGCCAACCTGTCCAAGTTCGCCGAGCAGTATAAGGCCACCCCCACCCTGGGCTACACCCACTATCAGCCCGCCCAGCTGGTCACCGTGGGCAAGCGGGCGACGCTCTGGATGCAGGACCTGCTGGCCGATCTGGAGGAGCTGGACTTCGTGCTGGAAAACATGAAGTTCCTGGGCTGCCGGGGCACCACCGGCACCGAGGCCAGCTTCATGGACCTGTTCGAGGGCGACGGCGAGAAGATCGACGAGATGAACCGCCAGATTTCCGCCGAGTTCGGCTTCGACAAATGCTTCCCCGTCTGCGGCCAGACCTATCCCCGCAAAGTCGACAGCCGCATCCTGAATGTCTTAAGCTCCATCGCCCAGAGCTGCTACCGCATGGCCAACGACATCCGCCTGCTGCAGCATGACCGCCAGGTGGAGGAGCCCTTCGAGAAGAACCAGATCGGCTCCAGCGCCATGGCCTACAAACGGAACCCCATGCGGTCCGAGCGCATCTGCTCCCTGAGCCGCTACCTGATGGCTGACGCTATGAACGCCCCCATGACCGCCTCCGTCCAGTGGCTGGAGCGGACTCTGGACGACTCCGCCAACCGCCGCATCTCCATGCCCGAGGGCTTCCTCTGCGCCGACGCCATTCTGCGGCTGGCCCAGAACGTCACCGACGGCCTGCACGTCAACGAGAAGGTGGTGGACGCCACTGTCCGGGAGTACCTGCCCTTCATCGCCACGGAGAACCTGATGATGGAGGCCGTGAAGCGGGGCGGCAACCGCCAGGAGCTGCACGAGATCATCCGCACCTGCTCCATGGCCGCCACGGCGAAGATGAAGGAGGGCGAGAAGTGCGACCTGCTGCACCGTCTGGCCGCCGAGCCCGCCTTCGGCATGACCGAGACGGAGATGGAGGCCGTCCTGACCCCCAGCGCCTACATCGGCCGCTGTCCGGACCAGGTGGACGCCTTCCTGGCCCAGGTAAAGCCTCTGCTGAGCCAGGCCAGCGACGAAAAGCCCGAGATCAATCTGTAAGATGTTTTCCCCCAGCCGGGGCCGCTGACGCGGCCCCGGCTTTTGCATGTTCCTTTCCGTTCCCGCATACCTTGTCTATATGGAAATAGGGAGGGGACAAGGGATGCTGAATGCCGTCAATGAACTGCTGTGGGGCCCCGGTACCCTGGCGCTGCTGCTGGGCACCGGGGTGTTTCTGACGCTGCGGATGCGGCTGCTGCCCTGGCGGCGGCTGGGCTTTGCCCTGCGCTCCGCCCTGGGCAGGGAGGCCCGGCAGGCGGGACGGGACGGTGTGTCGCCCTTCTCCGCCCTGATGACGGCCCTGGCGGCCAGCATCGGCACCGGGAACATCGTAGGTGTCGCCACAGCGCTGGTAGCGGGCGGCCCGGGGGCGCTGGTGTGGATGGAGCTGTCGGCCCTGTTCGGCATGGCGACCATTTTTTCCGAGAGCCTGCTGGCGGTGCGGCACCGGCAGCGGGACCGGCAGGGTCAGTGGGTGGGCGGACCCATGTATGTGCTGGAGGTGGCCTTTGGGCGGCGGACCGGCGGAATACTGGGCACCGTGTTCGCCCTGTTCGCCGTGGGGGCGTCCCTGGGCATCGGCAGCATGACCCAGTCCAACTCCATTGCCGGGGCGCTGGAGAGTTCCTTTGGACTGCCGGTATGGGGCGTGGGAGCCGTGACGGCAGCACTGGCGCTGGTTATTATTCTGGGAGGTATCCGCAGTATTTCCAAAGTAGCCGCCGTCCTGGTGCCGGTGATGGGAGCCGTGTATCTGGCGGCGGGACTGGCGGTAATCGGCGGCAACCTGGGAAATTTGTCCGGCAGTATAACGGAAATTTTCCGGTGTGCCTTTTCTCCCCGGGCGGCGGTGGGCGGCACCGCCGGGTGGCTGGTGGCCGCCCGGTGGGGGGTGGCCCGGGGCGTGTTCTCCAACGAGGCGGGTCTGGGTTCAGCGGGCATCGCCGCTTCCGCTGTTGATAACGCTGACCCGGTACGGCAGGGATACATCAGCATGACCGGGGCTTTTTTCGACACCGTGGTCATCTGCACCGTCACCGGCCTTGCCATCTGCTGCTCCGGGGTACTGGGGACTGTGGACGGCGCCGGACTGCCGGTGGATGGGGCGGCGCTGACCATTTTGGCCTTTCAGACGGTGCTGGGATCCTGGGGCGCCCGGTTCGTGTCCCTGTCCATCGTCCTGTTCGCCTTTGCCACCATCGTGGGCTGGGAGTATCAGGGAGAAGTGACATTTACTTATCTCTCCCGGGGCCGGGGGCGGCTGCTGTACCGGGTTGCATACGCCTTGGCGGCCTTTCTGGGGGCGGGGCTGGAGCTGGGAACCGTATTCGCCTTCGCCGATATCTGCAACGCCCTGATGTGCGGGCCGAATCTGCTGTGTCTGGCGGCCATGAGTGGGGAGGTCTGCCGGGCCATCCGGGGGAAGCCGGGGAAAAAGCTGTGAATTTTTTGTGATTTGGTTGCATTTTCCCATTTTCGTGGTATCATAAGTGCTGTTCATGAAATTTTATGAAAAGGACTTGATACCATGACAAAAATCGACATTGTCTCCGGCTTCCTAGGCGCCGGCAAGACCACCCTCATCAAGAAGCTGCTGGCTGAGGCCTTCCCCGGCGAGAAGCTGGTACTGATTGAAAACGAGTTCGGTGAGATCAGCATCGACGGCGGCTTTCTGAAGGAGTCCGGCGTCCAGATCAGCGAGATGTCCTCCGGCTGCATCTGCTGCTCCCTGGTGGGCGACTTCAACAAGGCCCTGAAGGAAGTGGCGGACCAGTTCCACCCCGACCGCATCCTGATCGAGCCCTCCGGCGTGGGCAAGCTCAGCGACGTGATCGTGGCGGTGGAGAACACCGTGGCGGACGTGCCTGAGCTGAAGCTCAACAGCTTCGTCACCGTGGCCGACGCCACCAAGGTGAAGGTCTACATGAAGAACTTCGGTGAGTTCTACAACAACCAGATCGAATCCGCCGGCACCATCGTCCTCTCCCGGACCCAGAAGCTGACCCAGGAGAAACTGGAGGCCGCCGTTGCCATGCTGCGGGAGAAGAATCCCGGCGCCGCCATCCTGACCACCCCCTGGGATGAGTTGGACGGCAAGGTGATCCTCTCCGCCATGGAGAAGGTATCCCTGGCCGACGAGCTGCTGGCCAAGATGCGGGAGGAGCACGAGGCCGAGGAGGCTGAGCACCAGCATCACCACCATGACCACGACCACGAGGAGCACGAGCACCATCATCACCACGACCACGATGAGGAGGAGTGCGACGATCCCGACTGCGAGTGCCACCACCATCACCATGACGATGATGACGAGGACGAGCACGAGCATCACCATCACCACGAGCATGAGCATGAACACGAGCATGAACACGAGCATCATCATGACCACGATCATGAGTGCGACGATCCCAACTGCTCCTGCCACCACCATCACCATCACCATCATCATGCCGACGAGGTGTTCACTTCCTGGGGCAAGGAGACCCCCAAGGTCTTTGCCCAGGCTGATATTGCGCGCATCCTGACCGCTTTGGACTCCGGCGAATACGGCAAGATCCTGCGTGCCAAGGGCATCGTGAACGGCCAGGACGGCGCCTGGATCGAATTCGACTACGTGCCCGAGGAGCATGAGGTCCGGGCGGGCCATCCCGATTACACCGGCCGCCTGTGCGTCATCGGCGCGGAGCTGAAAGAGGACAAGCTGGCCGAGCTCTTTGGTCTCTAATACCGGGAAGGGAACGAACGTTACAATGGCTGATATTCCTGTTTATCTGGTCGCTGGCTTTCTGGACGGCGGCAAGACCAATTTTATCAACGGCATTCTGGAGGACGGCTTCGCCCGCCAGGACAGGACCCTGTTGATCTGCTGCGAGGAGGGCGAGGAGGAATACAACCCCAAGGCCCTGGACAATGTGACCGTGGTCACGGTGGAGGACGAGGAGGACCTGAAGTGCTCCCAGCTGAAGGCCTGGGAGAAGCAATACAAGCCCAAGCAGGTCCTCATCGAGTACAACGGCATGTGGCAGATGGAGCGGCTGTACCGGGAGGTGCTGCCCGCCAACTGGGTGCTGTACCAGATCATGACCTTCGTGCAGGCCTCCACCTTTGAGATGTACGCCAAGAACATGGGCCAGCTGATGATGGAGAAGATCACCAACGCGGACCTGCTGGTGTTCAACCGCTGTACGGAGGAACTGAAGGCCACTCTGCGGAGCCGGAACCTGCGGATGGTGAACCGCCGGGCGGACATCTATCTGGAGGACAACCAGGGCAATTCCGAGGACTACAACAACGATGACACCTGCCCCTTTGATCTAGACCAGGAGCTCATCGACATTCCCGACGACGATTTCGGCGTCTGGTATGTGGACGTGATGGATCACCCGGATCGCTGGGCCGGGAAGATGGTCCACATGAAGCTCATCATGTGCCACTCCAAGAAGTACCCCGGCATCCACTGCCCCGGCCGCTTCGCCATGGTGTGCTGCGAGAACGACGTGCAGTTCCTGGGGCTCATCGCCAAGGGCCGGGACCTGAACCAGTACCAGAACCGGGACTGGATCGAGGTCACCGCCCGCATGGCCGTGGAGAACCACGAGGCCTACCAAGGCAAGGGCCCGGTGATGCACGTCATCTCCATCGGTCCCTGTGAAAAGCCCGCTCAGGAAGTTGTTACTTTCTGAGAAGGCGATTCCGCTCTGTAGAATATTTTCAAAAAACGCCTCTCCGTTGTCAAACGGAGAGGCGCTTTGTCAGGAAACATACGTGGCTGCGCTTTCAGATGCCGTCTGGGGCAGGGGCCGGCCGTCCTTGTCCAGCAGCTGCTCCGGCCAGGAACTGATGTCATGGGTGTCCGGCAGCAGGAACAGGTCCAGCACCCGGCCGTTTTCGATGGGACAAATATAGGTGATGCCGCTGTTTTGGAAGGTGTAATACGCCGCCTCCGGCGGCAGGTCCCCGCCGCAGAACACGATGACCGCCTCCCGGGGATTGCCGAAATTCCAGCTACCCAGGGTCCCGGACTTCAGGGTGGGCTTTCCTCCGCCGCCCCGCCAACGGTCCCGAAAGAGGGCATCCCGGTCGTAGACGCACATGCACCAGCCGCCGGTATTGTCGGTGCAGAGGGCAGCCAGGTAGTCTCCCCGGCGCTCCGTGTCCACTACCCGCAGCGCCTCCCCGCCCAGATACCGGGCGGCGTTTCGGGCCAGACCGTCCAAATTGGTTTCGCTGACGGAGGTGCCGTAATGATACCCTGCCCAGCCCGCCGCCAGCAGGGCCAGCGCCAGCACGGCACACACCGCGCCGCGCCATACCATGCGCGCGTTCTTTTTCAGGCTCTCCACCAGCAACCCACTTGCCGTTTTGGGCAGTTCCTCCGGCGTCAGCATCCGGCCTGCCAATAACTCGCTGACCGTGAGACCCAAGGCCTCTGCCAGGGGCTCCAGGTTGTCAATGGCGGGCATGCCCCGGCCGGTCTCCCACCGGCTGACGGCCTTGTCCGTCACGTGGAGCCGCTCCGCCAGCTCCGCCTGACTGAGGCCCAGTTCCCTCCGGCGGCCGGCGATCAGCGCTCCGGTGGCTTTCGCGTCCATACCCTCAACTCCTTTGGGATATCCTACCACATTCCGCGCAAAAGCGCACCCTACGGGGCGTAGGGTGCCGGAACTTTTCGGGATGTAGTCCCTTTTTCCGGTCAAATCTTGCTTTTTATGTGAGAAATCATATAATAGATATATTATGGTATTATGGATTTTGAAAGAAAGGACCTGTCGGTTTGAATACTTCCAAACGTCTCTCCAAAGTTCGCCTGCCCCTGTGGGCCACGCTGCTGGCGGCGGTGCTGCTGGCGGGCTGCATCACCCTGCTGGCCCTGTGGTGCCAGCCCAACGCCCTGCGGGTGGTACTGGCCCATTTCAGGGTCCAGCCCCTGCTGATCGTGCTGAACGCTCTGCCCATCGGCCTGCTGCTGTTGACGTTCACCTGCCTGTTCCGCAACGTGTTTTTCGGTGCAGCACTGGTAAACCTCGCTGTCTGTGCCCTATCCATAGCCAACCGCATCAAGATCGAGGTGCGGGACGAGCCGGTGTTCCCCCGGGACCTGGGGCTTTTGAAGGAAGTGGGCAGCGCCATGCACAGCTACGATATCCACTTCCCCTGGGTTGCCATTGCCATGGTGGTTGTAACCACGCTGCTTCTGGTGGTCCTTGGCATTTTTGTGGGCTGCAAGCCCTTCCATATCGCCAGGCTCCGGGGTTGGCTGGGCAGCCTTCTGGGCGCTGCCGCCAGCCTGGCCGTGCTGGTGGGCCTGATCTTCACGGTCTATGCCTCCAATGACCTGTATAACTCTTTCTGGGTGTCCAACGCCTACTACGTCCCCGCCGTGTTCAACGAGCTGGGGTTCCCCTACTGCTTTACCCACCACTTCACCACCTATCCCGTGGACAAGCCCCATGGCTTCAGCAAAGCCCAGGCGGAAACCTGGGAGAACAGCTCTGTTGCAGATGGACAGGGCAAGGCGGTGAATGTCATCATGGTGATGAACGAGGGCTTTTCCGACATCTCCGACCACGAAGCCTTTGCTTACGGCGAGGCCGATGACCCGCTGCCGAACCTCCACGCGCTGCAGGCAGACCCACATGCCCTCACCGGCCATGTGGTGGTCCCGGGCTTCGCGGGCGGCACCGCCAACACGGAGTTCGACGTGCTGACCGGCATCCAGACCAACGCCCTGTCCGCCACCACCACCTCCGCCCTGCGGGTGGTGAACCGGGACCTGGACAGCCTATTCCGGATCTACGGCGCCGACGGCTACCGCACCTCTTTCTTCCACCCCGGGGACGACTGGTTCTATAACCGTGAGAACGTCTACCGCTGGTTTGGTGCGGAGGAAACGGTCTTTGCCGATCAGATGGCGGACCTGGAGTATAAGGGTCGCTGGGTCACCGACGACTATATGGCGGGCCTCATTGAACAGGAGTTTGAGGAAACCATAGCGGCGGGCAAAAACCTGTTCCACTACACCACCACCATCCAGAACCACATGTCCTACACGGCGGACAAGTACGGCGTGGGTTATCACTACCCGGCGGTGCCGCTGAAGGTCTCCGTGTCGGACCAGGTGCGGACCATGCTGGAGGTCTACATGGAGGGCGCCCGGGATGCCGACGCCATGCTGGGCCGTCTGCGGGACTACTTCGCGGAGCGGAGCGAGCCGGTGGTGCTGGTGTTCTTCGGGGACCATCTCCCCTATCTGGGGGACAACCAGCTGGGCTACCGGGAGCTTGGCTTTACGGAGAAAGCCAACTGGTCGGAGCTGACCTCCTACGAGACCCCCTATGTGATCTGGGCCAACGACGCGGCGGCGGAACTGCTGGACTGGGAGAGCGCGGTGGCCGGTCTGGACCTGCGGGAGACCGTCTCCGCCAGCTTCCTGGGGGCGGCCGTGGTGGAGCTGACAGGCCGGGAGACGGCCTGGTCCGCCTTCCTGAACGGCCTACGGCGGGAGGCTCCCGTGGTGCAGAAGGAGGCGTATCTTCTGGCGGACGGCACCGTCACCGGGACGCCGGAGCAGGCGCTGACGGATAGCCTTCTGCAATGGCGCCAGTGGAGCTATTACAAGCTGAAATATCAGGAGTTTGAAGGATGAAAAGCAAGCAGATGGCCCTGTGTGGGCTGCTGACCGCCCTGGCGGTGGTCCTGATGGTCCTGGCGGGCGCCATGGGCATCGGCACCTTTGTGGGGCCGGTGCTGGCTATGGCGGCGTTGCTGCCGGTGCTGGAGGAGTATGGCCCCAAAGCGGCGGCCATTACCTACACCGCCGCGGCCATCCTGGGGCTGCTGCTGGTGCCGGAGCCGGAGCTGGCCATGGTCTATGCCGCCTTCGGCTGGTATCCCATTCTGCGGCCCCGGCTGAACAGGCTGCTTCCCTCCCGGCCCCTGCGGTTGCTGGTGAAGCTGGCGCTCTCCACGGCGGTGATTTTGCTGCTGTACGGCGTCCTGCTGCGGCTGCTGGGCATGACGGCGGACCTGCTGGGGGCGTCAAGGCTGTTCAATCTGACGCTGCTGGTGATGGGGGATGTGATCTTCCTGCTGACGGACCGGGCGCTGGAGCGGCTGGCCGTGCTGTGGCACAGAAAGCTGCGGAAACGGTTCTTTCGCTGACGGCCCTCCTGATTGCGTGCAGCTCCGCAGCATGGTATGATGAACTTGACGAATCAGAATGAGGAGGTATATCCCCATGCCATTTGAGTCTGAAGTCATTCTCTTGTTCATTGGAGGCGTGTGCATTGTAAGCTTATTGGAGCTTGTGATCGGATGCGCGCTGTTAAAAGGCGAAAAAGGAACCAGAAGATGTTGGATTGGACACGTTGCCAGCATGACCATTGCCATGGTGTTTCTGATCCGCTGTATCTTTGGAAGCAGACTGGGCATTGATGTCACGCGCGCATACGGGGGTACGTCTCCCTGGAACTCTGTCAATATTGGGCTGTTCGGTGTGTGCTGGGCAATCAGTGCAGGGTTTCTTTTAGCTATGCTCGGCAGCAAAACCAAGAAGTCATAACAAAGAGGAAATGGGATCAAAAAAATTCCTGTCTGGAATCCAGGCAGGAATTTTTTTATGGGTTTTCCTTTGTTTCATGGAAATGCTTCCAGACCGCCTCCGCCGTGTTCCGGGGCACCACGGCGGCCAGGGTCTCCACGTCCGCCTCCTTGATGGCCCGGATGGTGCCGAAGTGCTTCCGCAGGTCCTCCCGGCGCTTGGGGCCCAGGCCGGGAATGCCGTCAAGAGCGGACTTCATGGTGCTTTTCGTGTGGCTCTCGTGGTGGTAGGTGATGGCGAAGCGGTGGGTCTCCTCCTGAATTTGTCCGATCAGGGAGAACACCGCCTGGTTGTTGACGATGCCGATCTCCCGGCCCTCCGGCGTCACCAGGGCCCGGGTCCGGTGGCGGTCGTCCTTCACCATGCCGAAGATGGGCACCGAAACACCGAATTCCTCCGCCACCGCCAGGGCGGCCCGGGCATGGGTCTCGCCGCCGTCGATGAGGAACACATCCGGCAGGGGTAGGAACTTTTCGTCCCCGTCGGCGGCCCGCTGGAGCCTGCGGCGCAGGACCTCCTGCATGGAGGCGTAGTCATCCGGGTGCCCCTCCAGGGACTGGAGGCGGAACCGGCGGTAGGCGGATTTCAGGGGACGGGTGCCACTGTACACCACCATGGACGCCACGATGTCGCTCTTTCCGGTATTGGAAATATCGAAGGATTCCATGCGCTTCGGCGGGGCAGGCAGGTCCAGCAGCTTTCCCAGGAGTTCCAGCGTATGAGCCACCCGCTCCTCGGCCGTGGTGGCACGCTCCGCCTCCTCGGCGGCGTTCCGCTGGGCCATGGCCCGCAGGTCCGCCTTTTCTCCCCGCTGAGGCACATGGACCCAAACCTTATGGCCCGCCCGCTTGGTCAGGACCTCGGACAGGTCCTCACAATAGCCCTCCGTAGCAAAGGGCAGCAGAATTTCATGGGGCAGGATGGCCCGGGGCAGGTAATACTGGGCCGTCAGGGCGGAGAGCATCTCGGCCTCCGCCTCCTCCATGGGGGCGGTGAACAGCTCCGTCTCCCGGCCCGCCAGATTGCCGTTCTCCATGTGGAGAATGGCGTAGCAGCACTTGCCGGCGCCCCGGTACAATCCCCAGATATCCGTGTCGGCGCAGAGGCCGGCAATGACCGTCTGCTTTTTGGAGAGGGCGGCGATGGCGTTGATGCGGTCCCGGAGCTGGGCCGCCTGCTCAAACCGCAATGCCTCGGCCTCCGCCTCCATCTCGGCGGTCATCTCCCGCAGGAGCTGCTTGCTCTTTCCCTCCAGCAGTTGGCAGGCCTGTCGGATGCGGCGGTTGTATTCCTCCGCCGTCATGTCAGGGCGGCAGAAGCCGTCGCACCGGCCCATGTGAAAGTTCAGGCAGGGCCGCTCCGCTCCGATGTCCCGGGGGAATTTTCGGTTACAGGTGGGCAGCCGCAGGGCCGAGAGCACCGCATCCAGGGCCTGCCGGGTCTCGAACCGCCCGCCGAAGGGGCCGAAGTACCGGGCGTTGTCATTGGCAACCCGATTGGTCATGGTGAACCGGGGATAGGTCTCCCGGGACAGGCGGACGAAGGGATAGCCCTTATCGTCCTTCAGCAGGATGTTATAGCGGGGCATGTGGCGCTTGATGAGGGAGTTTTCCAGCACCAGGGCCTCAAACTCACTGGAGACGAAGATAGTGTCGAAGCGGTCCACCTGGCTCACCATCTGCCGGGTCTTGACCGTGTGGGAGGCGCTGTCCTGGAAATACTGGCTGACCCGGTTTTTCAATTTTTTCGCCTTGCCCACGTAGATGACCTTGCCGGTCTTGTCCATCATCAGATAGACGCCCGGCAGCAGGGGCAGGTCGTTGGCTTTGGCTTTCAGTTCCTCACGGGTCATGGATACACCTCCTTCTCATACCCTCGGTAGCATGTCCCGAAACAAAGAAGCGGCTCCGTTGGAGCCGCTTCTCAGGGTCTGTATCCGGTGTTATTCGCCGAAGTTGTCGTTCACCAGCTCCACCAGAGCGGCGACAGCTTCCTTCTCATCGGTGCCGTCGGCGATCAGGGTAATGGTGGTGCCCTTCACGATGCCCAGGGACAGAACGCCCAGCAGGCTCTTGGCATTGACACGGCGGTCTTCCTTTTCGACCCAGATGCCGCTCTTGAACTCGTTGGCCTTCTGAATGAAGAAGGTGGCAGGTCTGGCGTGCAGGCCTACTTCGTTGTTAACAGTAATTTCCTGAGTATACATGATACAGCTCTCCTTTTCTATACCAAGTCGATTTGAAGCAGCTTCGCATAGCAAGTCATTTTCTGATATCATCATAATACCCGCTTTTCGCCACTACGTCAACGGTGATTTTCACAAATGTTTCGAGAAATCAACCGTTTGAAAAAAAGGCTTTTTGGTGGTTTAGACCACTTTTGTCCTGTTATGCCCGAAAATGGCCCCTTTCCTCACAAAAAATGTCCCGCTGTCCTTGGCAGCGGGACATTTTCTATGGAAATGCGGCTTAATAATTCTGGGCCTTCACCTGGAAATAGGCCTGGGGATGTGCGCACACGGGGCAGACGGCGGGAGCGCTCTCGGCAATCTCCACATGGCCGCAGTTGCGGCAGAACCACATGACCTTCTCACCCTTCTTGAAGACCTCGCCCTTCTTCAGGTTGTCCAGCAGCTTCAGATACCGCTCCTCGTGGGTCTTTTCGATCTTTGCCACACCCTCGAACTGGGCGGCCAGGGCCAGGAAGCCCTCTTCCTCAGCGGTGCGGGCCATGTCAGCGTACATCTTGGTCCACTCCTCGTTCTCGCCGGCGGCGGCAGCCACCAGATTCTCCATGGTGGAACCAATGCCGTTCAGGGCCTTGAACCACAGCTTGGCGTGCTCCTTCTCATTGAGGGCCGTCTCCTGGAAGATGGCTGCGATCTGCTCGTAGCCCTCCTTCTTGGCCTTACTGGCATAATAGTCATACTTGTTGCGGGCCTGGGACTCCCCGGCAAAGGCGATCCACAGATTGGCCTCGGTTTTGCTTCCTTTCAGTTCCATAACAGTTTCCCCTTTCAAAATTTGATCATTTACCCGCACAGGCGGGACAGATCCCGGTAAATGTCAGGCTGTGACCGGTGATGGTCCAGCCCCCGGCCATGGCCGCACGGTCCAGCGCCGCGTCATAGGGCAGAACCCCGTCCACCACCTGGCCGCACCGGGCACAGCACAGATGCGTATGCGGTTCCAAGACAGCGTCAAACCGGGCCACGGGGCCATCCATCTGGACCAGCCGCCCCTCCTCCGCCATCTGCTGCAGGTTGCGGTACACCGTGCCCAGGCTCAGCTTCGGCAGTTCCGGTCTGAGGGCGTCATAGACCATCTGTGCCGTGGGATGCTCCCGGGAGTTCCGGACCGCCTGATAGATGCGCTCCCGCTGCTGCGAATACCGCTGTGTTTTCATACCCGGCTCCTTAATAGTAATAATTACTACTATTATTATAGCAGATCATTTTGAAAATGCAAGTCTTTTTTCAAGTTTTTACAGCTGTTTTTTTGTGTGATTTTGATGCTTTCGGAGATAATACCCTCAGTGGACCATTTGGGTATCGCGCACGATGATCGTGCAAAGGAGGAAAGACTTTGAAAAGATGTTTCACACTTGTGCTGGTGGCCCTGCTGCTGGTCTTTTCCCTGACCGCCTGCGGACGGAACAACGGGAACGGTAATAACCAGAACGGCAACAATACCACCGCCGGAGACAATGCCACCGGAAACAACGGCACCACGACTCCCAACAATGGCAACGAAGGCGTCAACAACGGCGCCAACAATAACAACGGGACTGTCAATAACGGAATCAACAATGGCACCAACACCAATGACGGCCTGCTGCACGACACCGGCGATGTCCTGGAGGACATCGGGAACGGTGCCGGAGAGGCTCTGCAGGACACCGGCCGGGCGCTGACCGGCAACAATGGCACTACCGCCAACCGCAGCGGCATGTATTAACACCCTGCAGCCAAACAACGGGACTTCGGCAATCGCTGAGGTCCTGTTGTTTTTTTATGGGAATCCTGTATAATCAAAGGCAGAATACAACAGAGGGAGGCTCCTCCATGCCACAGGAATTTTCCATGAATGTGATTGCCCGCATCCACAGCGATTTCGCCACCAAATTCGGCGTTCCCCGTCAGAGCGGGCTGGTGGACGCCCTGGAATCCACCATCGTATTTGAACCGGAATACCGTGATCCCGCCGCCCTGCGGGGCCTGGAGGGCTTTTCCCATCTGTGGCTGGTGTGGGTCTTTGACCAGGCAATACGGAAGGACTGGTCCCCTACGGTCCGGCCGCCCCGGCTGGGGGGCAACGTGCGCATGGGTGTCTTTGCTACCCGCTCTCCCTTCCGGCCCAATCCCATCGCCCTCAGCTGTGTGAAGCTGGCGGGCATCGAACAGACGGCAGACCAGGGCACCGTGCTGCGGGTCCGGGGCGCAGACCTGATGGATGGCACGCCCATCCTGGATATCAAGCCCTATGTTCCCTACGCCGACAGCCACCCGGAGGCCCTGGGGGGCTTTGCCGCCGCCCCGGCGGGAGAGGTTCTGAAGGTCATCATCCCCCAGGATATGCTGGAGCGGGTCCCGGCAGACCGGCGGGAGGCCCTGCAGGGCGTGCTGGCCCAGGACCCCCGGCCCCACTATCAGAATGACCCGGAGCGGGTGTATGGCTTTGGATTTGCCGGAATGGAGGTCAAGTTCTCCGTGGACGGGGACCTGCTGACGGTGCGGGAGATCTCTGCCGAGGGGTAGACAGGTCTCCCTGCCAGGGAGACGGAGGATGCACCCCCCATTCTTTTTCGACAGCGCCGAAAAAGAACCCTCCAGAGGGGCTTCTCTTGCCGCTGCGCGGCAATTCACCTTCTGCGCCGTGCACGGTGGAAGAAAAAGGCGCTCGGGCGGCTCAACCCGACACGGATGTGTCGGGTTGACCGCAATACGAGAGTTGTCGTGACCGGTGCAGTGCAGACTTGCAGGCTTGTACCGGTTGCGTCCCACTCAGATTTAACCAGGGCAGTCAGTCGCCGCAAGTGGTGCTGCCGATTTGCTTTCGGGACACTGGTCGAATGGACCAGCGTCTCTTTCCGCTGCCGCTGCCATGGCGCGCCTGGGCAGCGCGTAGCGAAGCGGAACGCGCGGGGCTTGTGGCTGAGTCCTTCCGTTGACCACCCCGAAAGCCGCTCCGCATTTCCAAATGCGGGGAAGCACCATCTCTGTTTCTCAAGGCCAAAGCGCACCCGGTAGAAGACTGCCAAATTACGGGGGCACCGGCTCGCTCGACCCCCGTTTTGCGGTCAAATCGACACTAGCGTGTCGATTTGATCCGCCCCAGCATCTTTTCTTTTGACCGTGAACCCCCATTTTCTTTTCGATGCCTCGAAAAGAAAATGGGGGTTCATTCCCCGCGCCGCAAAGCGGCGCATCCCCCTATCCCCTTGGGAATACAAAAAGGACCTCCCCGGACGGGCAATGGCATTTAGTTAAACGAGCAGGGTCCCACAAGATAGTGGGGCCCTGCTTTTTTGTAACAAAATATAAAAATCCATCTTGACAAATAGCGGAAAACGTGCGGCCTTTTTGCTAACT
>Ga0129317_1001741_pt1 | contig 14631 bp, 9 predicted proteins | sample Cm1ome_FD_94430 | JGI IMG/M metagenome (GOLD analysis project Ga0129317, IMG submission 94430) | Eastern black-and-white colobus group fecal microbial communities from Wisconsin, USA - Cm1105 metagenome | ecosystem: Host-associated > Mammals > Digestive system > Large intestine > Fecal | place...
CATCCACATCGGTTGCCCCGCAGGGGCGAGATGTAGGCACTTAGATAAATTGTTTACTGTGAATGCGCAGCTTTCACAGTAATCCGATGTTGTTACGCAATTACCAGCACATAAGGATCAAAGCAGTTCTCCCGCAGCGCATCCATAGCCGCTTCCGGAGCGGTTTCGCCGTCCAGCCACAGACTGTAGCAGTACTCGCAGAAGCCGGACAAATCCATCTTGAAGTTGGTCTCCCAACCGTTGTTCATGAGCCAGGAGTACACCGGACGGGCGTTGTTCTCCGGTTTTCCGTCACAAAGCCGGATGGGATGATGGCGCATCTGGCCCATATAAACCAGAGGCGTATCCCGGAATGCCACCAGGGCGCTGCCCTCCGGGGAAACGTAAGCCAGACCATCGTCGGACATGTAATACTCCATACAGGTTCCGGGGATCTGATTCACACCGGGCCGGAAGGCCTCCCGTCCGCCCTTACGCAGATACATTTGGCTGTCCGGCAGACCCAGAGTCAGGGGCAGGAACACGTTCTCGATGTCGCTGGAAATGGTCTTGCCCAGCTCCAGCCGGAAGTCGATGCGGGACAGCTCCTCGTAGAGCTTTACATACACATCCGCCCGAACCGTTCCCGGCAGGCTGTATCGCAGCCGCAGCAGGGTAAACACCGGCCCACGCTCCACACAGTCCACCGCCTCCAGCGAACCGGCGTACACCCGGGCGTGCTTTCCCCGGATGTTGCGGCCCATGATCCGCCGTTCCTGCTCCTCCCGGCAAGGGAATTCCGGGTTCTCAATGGCGATGGGCGTTACCTCATAGATCGGCGTAAAGAGCGGAGCAAAGCTTTCTCCCAGCAGCTCCCGTCCCGTACGCTTATCCACCAGGGAAAGAACACCCTGGTGAACCTGGTAGCGCAGACGGAAGCTGGCCGTCTCCGCCTCATAGGGAAGGCGGTAGGTTACCGGGTCGTAGTGATTCTCGATGTCCCGAATTCGATCCGCACCCACATAGCACTGACGGGTGTTGTTGACCTCCTTCGGCGTTTCCACCGCCCGGTAAGAATATGTCTTCTCCTCCCCGGGCCGGAACTCGTCCACAAACCGGATGCTCCGTCCTCTGGGATGGGGCGACACCTGGCAGGGTATCAGCTCACCCTGCTCGTTGCGGATCTCCATTCCCTGAATAATCGGGCTTTCAATGAAGAAGTCCACCAGCCGCTTTCCGGAGCGGTCGTTCACATCGCAGGCCCGGATCTTGCCCTCCAGGTTGTAGTAGCGCAGTACGTCTCCCCGCTCCGCGGCGATTTTGTCCAGCATCCGGGAGGCAGCCTCGTGGGCCTTGGAGGCATAGCTGTTTTTCCGCATGTCCAGGTTCAGCACCATGGTGTCGTAGGGATTGGTGATGGTGGAGGAATGGCCCCAGGTATGCTCAGCGTAGAGCAGAAGGTTATCCTGTGCGGCAGTATACAGCTCCGGATACTTTTCCTCAGCCTTTTCGTCCAGTCGTTGGCACAGCTGGAAGCGATGCCGGGCGTCCAGATAATGCTTCACCGCATAGGGTGTGCTGCCCACGCCGTTGGCCCACCAGTCGGTGAGGTCGCCCCGGTACACCGGCGCGTCTGTCAGCTTCGGCCCGATGGCCGCATACAGCTCCTGAAGGGAAACCATCTGAAGCCTGACCTCATCGCCGTACCTGGCATTGAAGCCCTGGATGGTGCGCAGAATCTCCGTCTCCGGCGGGGCATTGTCGCTGAACACCCCGGAAACAGCGGTGAGAATGAAGTCGTAGGGATATCCCTGGCTCTCGCAGGAGTCCAGATACTCTTTCAGGTTCTGATGCAGGGTCTCCACCGGATCCGCCAGCGGATTCTCCCCGCCAAGCCGATCCCGCATCATAAAGTTGGCGCTGCGGTTGGGCTTGATCCCCAGAACGTTTCCCAGGTTATAGTGTTCGCCGTTCCACACCAGCAGCCGCTTTCCGTCGGCGTTTTCCCAGAAATAGGCATTCTGATTCTGGTACAGAGGGTACATGCCATGGTGACAATGGATGTTGGTATACAGGAACTCCACTCCGTTTTCCAGCATGGCGTCCCGGTAGCCCATGGAGACGCCGTTGATGTCGGCCATCATGGCGGTTTTCATAGCCGCCCCATAGGGTGCCAGCCGGGCCTGCCACCGGGCCAGACGCTGCCCATATACCTGGCAGTCCACCAGGTCATTGAAGTTGAGGTAATTGGCGGAAAGGCCGATTTTCCCTTCCGCGGCCAGGCGGCAGAAGGCCTCCTGCTGCTCCGCAGTGGCAGATTTAAAGAATTCCTCCACGCAGAACAGCGTCTCACAGTTCCAGCGGAAGTCCGCGTTTTCCGGCTGGTTCATAATATCCAGAACGGTACGGATGTAATCCGCCTGGGTGTCGATCACCCGCTCCTGCAGGTCTGTGTAGCCGATATCCGTGTGGGAATGGTGAATGACATAAACGGTCTTGATTTGGCGTGACATAAGTAGTGTCCCCCTTTGTTTTTCGCGCCGACGATGATAGCGCGACTGCCTCCCTCCCCAGCGAAGCAATCGCACCGTTTGTGGAAATCATATCATCAAAAGGCTTAATTGTCAATCCTGTTTGGTGAAACTGCCCTATATACAGAAAAGCTGCGGCGGCAAACCCTGCGACGCTCTTTTGACACATTAAGAAAAGCTGCCGCTTTTCTGCGTTGGCAGAGAAGCGGCAGCCGGGGATGTAAACGCTTAGACGAACAGAGAAACGATGAACAGGACGATCACCACGGAAATACCCATGACAGCCGTCATACCGGTCTGGCACTTGTAGGCTTCCTCGGTCTTCATGTCGGAGAACTGAGAAACCACCCAGAAGTAGGAGTCGTTGGCGTGAGAGGCAACCATGGAACCTGCGCCGATGGCCAGAACCACCAGAACACGGCCAACGGGAGAGGTAAAGCCCATAACCTCCATCAGAGGAGCCATCATACCGGCGGTGGTAATCATAGCCACGGTGGAAGCACCCAGAGCCAGCTTCAGGATCATGGCGATCACGAAGGGAACCAGCACGCCCAGGCCGGAGTTGACCAGGCCGCCGACGCAGTCAGCGATGGGCAGGCACTTCAGAATGGCGCCGAAGGAGCTGCCGGCGCCGGTGATGGCCAGGATTCCGGCGGAATCGGTAACGCCCTTGGTAACCCAGTCCAGAGTGTTCTTCTTCTCGCTCTCGGGGATCAGGGTCATGGCCAGGAACACGCCCAGCAGCAGAGCCACAACGGGGTTGCCGATGAACATGACGATCTGATAGAACGCGCCTTCACCGAAGGGCTTGGTGGGGAAGTCGGTGATGGAAGCGAAGGCAATCAGGATGATGGGCAGCAGGATGGGAGAGAAGCTGTGCAGAGTGCCGGGCAGCTTGCCGTACTTTGCCTTCAACTCATCCATTGTGTATTCGGAGTTTGCGGGAATGTTGATGGAGCTGGAAACCTTCTTGGCGTAGATGATGGCCACCAGGGTAGCGGGGATGGACACCAGCAGGCCGATGAGGATGGTCAGGCCCAGGTCAGCGCCCAGGGTGCCGGCCATAGCGATGGGGCCGGGCGTGGGAGGAACCAGGCAGTGGGTGGCATACAGGCCGCCGGACAGTGCGGTAGCCATAACCGCCAGAGAGGTATTGGACTGCTGCGCCAGTGCACGGCTGATGGGAGAGAGAACCACGAAGCCGGAATCGCAGAACACGGGAATACCGGTGACATAGCCCATGGCGCCCATAGCGACCACGCTGTTCTTCTCGCCGACCAGCTTCAAAATGGCGTTCGCCATAGTCAGAGCCGCGCCGGTCTTTTCCAGAATGGTACCGATGATGGTGCCGCAGAGGATGACGATACCGATGTTGGTCATGATGCTGCCGAAGCCGCTCTTGACCTCACCGACAACCTTGGTGGGTGTCAGGCCGGAGTCAGGGTACATAACGCCCCACAGCAGGCCCACCAGCATGGCGATCACAAGCATGACGATGAAGGGGTGCATCTTCAGCTTGGAGATGGCAAGCACCATCAGGATCACTGCCGCGATGATCACGGTGAACAATAGGAATGTTTGCATAGATCTTTTCCTCCTTTTATTTCAAAGCCCGAAGGCCTTGTTTACGAATCTCATGCTCCATCAGCAGTCGGATCAGATACTCCTGCTGGAAGTCGGAGCACCGGGTCAGATCCAGCACCTGAAGCAAACGGCGCATCCGGTATTGCAGGGTGTTTTTATGGACGAACAGGGCCTGGGCTGCCTGGGTCACACTGCGGCTGTGTTCATAGTAGCACTGGGCCGTTTGCAGCAGCACCAGATATTCCTTCGTCTGGAAGATCTCCAGAGCCTTGCTGCGCAGCTCCTCCAGGAATTCCGCCTCCATGCCCGCCGTCCGGGAAAGGAAATACTGGCACCGGACAGGAATCTCCGTCATGTCGTTGTAGCTGCCCGAAGCGGTTGTATCCAGAGCAAGGGCCTGTTCATAGGCGAAGGGGATGTCGGATACGGCATTCCAGGGTGCGGAGAAGGACAGCCGCCGGGTTTCCAGCAGCGTAGGGATTGCCTCCTTCAGCTCCTCCCCAAAGGGCCGTTCCCGGGCGCTGACTACCATAACCAGCCGGTCATTGACAATCCCCCACAGATCCCGCCGGGGATCCAGGTGCTGCTCCACCGCGGACAGCAGGGGCTGATCCTGAGGCAGCGACAGAGAGGTGCCGGAATGGTTCGACAGAACCACGGCAATGAGAGGCGGCGTCAGACAAATCCGCTGGGAGCGCATCAGGGCAGCGGTATTGGCCTGGGTACTTTCCGTGGGAAACAGCAGCCCGGATAGAATCCGGCTGCGCAGCTCCCCTTCCGACAGCTTGGGGCTTGCCATGGCCTCCAGCTGAAAATACTTGGCGACGTACAATTCCAGCAGATGGGCCAGATATCGGATCTCCGTAGGGTCGCCGTACAGTCCCACTACGCCGATGATGGAGCCGTTGACCCGCAGAGGCAGATTGCAGCCTTCCCTGGCACCGGGGTACTTGTCCAGCTGATCCCGGCGGATGTTTACCTCCCTGCCGGTCTGTACCGCTTCATAAGCGCCCTGGTGAAAGGTTCCCACTCTGGTTTTCTCGGTGGACGCCACAATGATACCGTCCGTGTCCATGATGTTCACGGTGCGGCCGCCTACCAGGTCTGAGGTAAGGGTGACCAATTCTTTTGCTAAGGCTTCCAAAAGCATGGACTTTCTCCTTATGGCTGATCCAGGAAAATGCAGTCCCCTGCACCCAGGTGACAGCTTTTTAAGTCGGAATCCTGCCGGATCAGGCACTCCGCTTCATCGCCGGAGCAGTGGCTCAGGCCGAAGATTTCAAGTCCCATCTCCCGCAGCGCCCGGACGGTCTGTTCCACCCGCTGCCGGTCAGCCTCCACCAGGTGAGTGCCGCCGAAGATGGCATATAGGGGCATTCCCAGGGTGTCATGCACCCGCTGGGCCATATTCAAAATTCCCGGATGGGAGCAGCCCACAAACAGGGCCAGCTTTCCTCCCAGATCCACTGCCACACAGATCTCGTCTCCAAAATCATCCGCAACGAACCCCGTTTCTGTCAGCCGGACGAACCGGGCCGGAATGGTCTCAAAAGCATTCCTTCTGGGAAAAGAAGCGATGAGATAAACCCCGGGGAACAGCTCCGTAACGTCCGTTACCTCCCGGTGGGCGACCCCACGCTCTTCCAGAAATCCCCGGTCAAACCCGGCGGAAAGGTCCGTGTGCTTCCTGCCGTCAAAGGCAAATTTGGGTTCAAAGAAATTGGGCCCGGTATACAGCACCTTGGCACCGCCGCCCCGCTCTATCAGGTATCGGTATCCGCCTGCGTGGTCATAGTGGCTATGACTGAGAACAACGGCATCCAGATTCCGGAGGGACAGGCCCAGACGATGGGCGTTTTCCATAGGGTTCGGCCCGGCGCCGCAGTCAAACAGGAAGCGGTATCCCCTGCCCTCCATGAGGTAGGAGAGCCCATGCTCGTGAATCAGAGCCTTTTGCTCTGAGGGCTTGTTGTCCATCAACGCTGTGACCCGTAACATCATCGCTCACCCAATTCCTTTCATATTTTAGAAAAACCACACAGATAAACCAAACGTCTTTTTTCAATTTATATACATTATATACGATGATGTCGAAAAAAGGAACCCTCAATCTTTGGTATGCAGAATAAATAATTCATCTTTTCTCCATGATCATTTGTTCCCTGTGGCGAAATCCGACAAAAAACGTGTTTCCTCTTGCACTTACTTTGTTCGGAATATATAATAAGAGCGTGTACGCGTCCCGGTTGGGGACACAAAGCTGCGGTTTTTCCCACTGACCGCAGGATTACCAAGGAGGATTTCCTATGATTCGAGGATATCTGCAGAGCCGTCTGGCATACGCAGGCACCATCATTCTTTCTGTGTGTCTTGCCGTGGCCGTCTGGGTACGGGATCGGGAGTATGAGATTTACATTCCCATCCTGGCTTCCACATTGCTGATTGGGATCGGCCTGCTCACCGCCCAGCTGCTGGGCAATCTGGTGGCGAACCATCTGACCACCCGCGCCCTGGGGCTGCTCCACATGGAGCTGGATCCCAAAGCCTTTCTAAACAGCTTCTCCCAGGTTCCCGGGAGACTGAAAAAGGACAGCCGCAGCTACGCCATCGCATCGGCCTATCTCGCCGACGGCTATGCCGCAAACGGAGAATTCCAGAAGGCTGTGGATACTCTCTGCCCCAACTACCTATACCCCAAGGGTGAGGATCCGGCGCTGAAAGGTCTGTACTACAATAACCTCTCCGCCTATTATCTGGGTATGGAAAATACCGAATCGGCCCAGGAAGCCATGGACGCCCTGGAAGCCCTGATCGACGGCACCCGTTTGACAAAGCCGGAGCTGTCCAGGAACCTGTCCCAGAATTTACAGCTTTACAGGAATAAGCAGAAGACTCTGCTTGGAAAAAAAGCGGATGTGGAGTGGCTGGAGGATGTCCTGGCCCACGCTCAGTATAAGCTGCGACGGCTGGAGATTCTTCAGGTTCTGGCTCAGGACGCCGCCAACCGGGAGGATTGGGCCGCTTTCAGAACCCATTTGGCTGAGCTCCAAAAGGAAGGCGGAAAAACCTATTACACGAGCTGGGCCTCCCGGCAGGAAAACCGGTGCAACGGCAAGTAATTTTAAGCGAAAAGCGGAGCGTTCCGAGTCAACCGGAACGCTCCGCTTTTCGCTTTTCTGTATGGAATCCCTCCGAATTATTTCCTTTGCGGCATTGCAAAAAAAGCAGTGATATGGTATATTGTATGGTAGTTTTCAAAAGAGCGGCGGATTCTGCCGAAGAGGTGCTTTCATGGTTTTTTCCAGCCTCCTGTTTTTATACGGCTTTTTTCCCTTTTCCCTGCTGGCCTATGGGCTGTGCCGGGGAAATCAGCGCGCTCAGAACACGGTGCTGCTGATTTTCTCTCTGATTTTTTACGCCTGGGGTGAGCCAAAGTATGTTCTGCTGCTGATGGCCATGGCCTTCACGGCATGGCTGTGTGCCCGTCAGACAGATAAGGCCCAGGGTTCAGGGAAAAAGGTCTGGGTTGGTGTCGCTTCTACCGTTATGCTGGCCCTATTGGGCCACTTCAAATACGCCTCCCTGATCTGCGGGATTTTCGGCCCGGTGCCCCAGTGGGTACAGCGCATTGCGCTGCCCATCGGCATTTCCTTCTATACCTTCCAGCTTCTGACCTATGTGGTGGACGTGGCCCGGGGCGATGCCCAGACCCAGGAAAGCTACTGGAATGTGCTTCTCTACGCGGCGCTGTTTCATCAGTGCATCGCCGGGCCCATCGTCCGCTACCAGACCATTGATCGGGAGCTGTTTGGCCCGGAAAAGCGCAGCCCGGAGCTGACCGCCGGTGTCAGCCGCTTCTGCTGCGGCCTGGCGAAGAAAACCTTGCTTGCCAACCCCTGCGGTGCTCTGGCCGATACCATGCTGCTTACCGATACTGCCCTTGCGGGCGGAGCCGCTTTCGAAGAGAACCTGGCCTTTCTCACGGGGCAGTCCGTTCTGGGCTCCTGGCTGGGGATTATCGCCTATGGACTTCACATCTATCTGGATTTCTCCGCTTATTCCGACATGGCCATTGGCATGGGCCGGATGCTGGGACTGCATTATCTGGAAAACTTCAACTACCCTTACATATCCCGGACGGTCACGGAATTCTGGCGCAGGTGGCACATCTCCCTGGGCACCTTTTTTCGGGACTATGTGTATATTCCCCTGGGTGGCAGCCGATGCGCGCCCTGGAAAGCCATCCGCAACACCTTCATCGTGTGGTGTCTCACCGGCCTTTGGCATGGGGCCAGCTGGAATTTCCTGCTGTGGGGACTCTGGTTCTTCGTGTTTCTGATGCTGGAACGCTGGGAGCTTGGGAAGCTGTTGAAGAAATCCCGAATTCTGTCTCACATCTACCTGTTAACGGTGGTGCTGGTGGGCTGGATGATTTTCCGATTTACGGACATCCGTCTGGGACTGGCGGCGATCCGCTCCCTGTTTGGCCTGAATGGCAATCCCTTCACGGATTTTACCACAAGAATTCAGTTCCAGAGCCATATGTTCCTGCTTTTGGCCGCTACGGTGGCCTGCCTCCCTGCCGCGAAGCTGGTTAAGGAGCGTGGGACTTCTCTTGTCTGTCATAGAGGGCCTTGGGAGAAGGCGTGGAATGTGGTGCTGTACTGCGTCATTCCCGTACTGCTGCTTTTGCTGTCCACTGCCGGTCTGGTGGGCGACAGTTATAATCCCTTTATCTATTTCCGTTTTTAAAGGAGGGCTGTCATATGGATCATTCCAAACTCAGCAAATGGTACGCCCTTCCCTTCCTCTGCGTTCTGGCCCTTTTGACGGTGATTTCCCTGATCATTCCCCTGCGCCCCACCGTCTCCTACGGAGAGCTGCGGGATCTGGAAACATTCCCGGCCTTTTCCGTAGACGCCCTGCTGTCCGGCGATTACTTTGACGGCATCACCCTGTGGTTTTCGGATACCTTTCCTGGCCGGGAAGGATGGATCGATGTGTCCCAGTCCATGGCGACCCTGTATGGACATTCGGAAATCGCCTTTTCGGGAACTCTGAGCGATACCCCGGTTCAGCCGTCCCTCCAGGAGACGCCCCTTCCGGATCCTTCCGGAGACGCCCCAGTCTCTTTGCCGGAGGAAACCGCTGCCTCCGAAGAAACCCAGCCGACCAGCTCCGCCGAATCCGTCCCCGGGGAAACCCAGACTGCGGAAACGGAGTTCGTGCCTCCGGAAATCGAGCTGGAGGATATTTTCATCGGTCAGGCCATCCAGATCGGCGATACCGGTTACAACCAGCTGAAAATCTCCCCGATTATGAGCGACAAATATGCCAAGACCCTCAGCGGCTTTGCCGACCGGATGGCGGAAAAAGGCGTTCGGGTCATCAGTGCCCCGGCTCCCACCTCCATCGGTGTCATGGTGGATCCGGCCTATTTACAGCAGCTGAACTGCTCGCCTCAGGACGAAATGCTGGATTATATGCACAACCAGATGAGCGACAACGTGATCAAGGTGGACACCGTCCGCAAGCTGATGGCCCATAAGGACGAATATATCTTCTACCGCACCGATCACCATTGGTCGGCCCTGGGCGCTTACTACGCCTACCAGGCCGTATGCGAGGCCGCCGGTATGGAAGCTGTGGCCCTGGAGGATATGACCTACTGGAATCAGGGAGAAATGATCGGCTCCATCTACGGCAAGGTGCCCTATCCACGGAAGCTGAAACGGGACGAGCTGGAATGCTGGGTTCCCCAGGGAAACATTACCATGTACCGCAGCGACCGGGAGTTCGGCGAGTTCCCCATGATCCGGGATGTGTCCAATCAGAAGCCGGAGGGAAAATACTGCGCCTTCCTGGCGGCGGATGCTCCCATCGTCCATATTGTCAACGAGGATCTTCCCGATGGGCCCAACTGTCTGATCTTCAAGGACTCCTTCGGCAACTGCTTTACCCCTTACTTCAGCCAGAATTATCACAACGTCTATGCCATTGACTACCGGAAATACTGGGATACCAGCATGGCGTCCTTCGTGGAAAAATATGACATTGACGATGTGATCATCGCCCCGTATATGATCGCGACCCAGGACACCAACGCCGGCAGTTGGTTCCAAAACCACTTCCGTTAAGACGCTCCGTCGCGTCTTTTTGCCGGTCAGATTTTACAACATGTTTATATCCTCTTCCGGAAAGAGGTCAAAAAAATAAGAAAGGCAGAAGCCATATTCTCACTGGCTTTCTGAACAGGTAGCAAATTCATGAAATTAGGTATCGTTGGTTAAACGAACTTTTCATATCTCAATATTCCTTTATAAACCTCAATATATACCATATTTCCGAACTTTTCCGATATGTAAATCCATGTATCTTCATGCAGTTTCATGGCTCTTTGGTGCGGAATTGGTGCGGACGACGGGAAGTCGATATTTGGACGCGGGTTCATCACGACAGATTGGTTGGTCCGTACCCCACGGAATGAAAGACGAAATAATTTAGGCATAATAAAATGACGCATCCCCCTGCCGGTTTTCGGGCGGGGGGGATGTGCTTTGTCATGGGTTATTTCAGAAGCTCCATGGCCATTGCTTCGGCTTCTTGTTCCGTAATCTGCCGGTTTCCGGCGATGATTTCCGAATCTCCTGACAGGAACAGTGCGCAGACTGCAGAGGTGAAGCTGCCGGTATAGGCGCAGTTTGTGAAGTGTTCCTCTTCAAAGGTGGCCTCTTCATTCTCTCTGCTGTGCATGGTCAGGCCGCAAATGCCTCCCACGAAAGCGATCTGATCTTCATCCGTTTTAGCGCTGAGGTCGGCATATCCTTGAACAGGGGACGTGCCGGAAGATAGCAGGATTTGGCCGCAGCTTATGCAGTCCTCCACCACCGTGCAGAAGGTGGAACCCACAATTCCGCCGGCAGCCCTTCCTCCAATGGCCATGACGGTTTTTTCAGTTAGATTCAGGGTTCTTCCGTTTTTGCTGGATTCTTTTTCGTCATACTCTGCCGCATTCACAGAGGCATCTCCGTAGCTCAGCACTCCGCTGTTGACACAGAAGCGGATATTGCAGGCTGCACCATCGGCCGGGCCTGCCACATATCCGGCATAGCTTCCGCCAAGGATGCCTCCAAGCCGCCCGGAATCGGTGCTGTGAATGGTGCCGGTGTTTTCACATTTTGTCAGTTCCAGGATGATGTTATCCCCTGGGTGCATAAACGTCCCTAAAATGCCCCCAGCCGCGTTGGACTCAATGGTGTCATTGCCGCTGTTCCGGCATTTGGTAATCGCAAGCGCACCGCTGTCTTCTTTCTCCCAAGCTAGGTTAGGGTTGAGCGCCCAGCCAAGAATGCCGCCGGCACTGGACTGAGCAGTCACGTTTCCCTGATTTTCACAGTTTTCCATGGTGGACTGACCTTTGCAGCTATTCACCGAACCGGCGATTCCGCCAACATTGCTGTCCCCCTCCACGCTGCCGGTGTTGACACAATCCAAAAGCTGGTAGTTGTTGTACTTAAGAGAGATCTCTCCTGCAATTCCTCCCACATCCTCTGTGCCGATTACAGTACCGGTGTTTGTGCACCCTTGGACGGTGATTTTTTCTGCGGAGCGAAAGCAGTTGAATACCAATCCGATGATACCGCCTGTAGCCGACACATCTTTCGCAGTTACATCGCCGCTGTTGGTACAGCCGTGTATCTCCGCGCCTGCTCCCACAGAAGTCAACTCACTGTTTTCATCCCGCCCGAATGTGAAACCTGCACTTAGTTCGCCGCAAATGCCGCCGACATTTTGGGTCTCCCCAAGCACCGTGATGCTGCCGCAGTTCCGGCTGCTGCGCAGAATGCAGTTATTCACACTTCCGACAATGCCGCCGCAGGCGCCACTGATGGGAGAATTCTCCATTTCAATGGACGCATTGTTTTGAAGATCCTCTCCTGGGCAGGAAAGTGATCCGCAAACGCCGCCTAAATAGCCGGAGATATTCTCCGCCGTGATGCTGCCCGAGAAGGAGCAGTCTGCAAAGACATCACCATACACCTTACCGGCTACGCCGCCGCTGGATTCCACATGATCCACGATGAGCCGGCCGGACACATGACAGTTTTCAATCACGGAATCCGAGCTATATCCCACAAGCAGACCGGCTTCCTGCTTCTCGGTAGCAATCAGCATGGAATCGGTGATGTTGACATTACGGATCTGCGCACGGTCGGCCTCTCCGAACAGGCCGCCGACAGTATCCTCCTTGTCATGAAGGAGTGCGGAATGGCTGTACAGGCCGGAGATCGTGTGGCCCTGACCGTCGAACACCCCTTCAAAATCCCCATATCCGATATCATCTCTTCTGGTGCCGATGGGCTCCCAGACATACGCAGGCGCTTCCGTCTCCCAGTTGGCGAAATTGGAGGTGTCGTTCAGCGCAATGTCCGCCGTCAGGACATAGTATCCGTTCCGGTACAGGTCCTCCTCGTCCTGGTGCTCCCAGTCGTAATCCTGGTTGGTCACCTTCGCCAGCAAAGCCAGCTGCTGGGCGGTTTCGATCTGAAACGGGTCATTCTCCGTGCCGGAGCCGCCTGCAAACGTCTCTGCCGGCTGGATGTAATTCGCCGCAGGCAAAATCCTTTCCGTCTGGATGTCGCTTGCGGCAGGCGCATCCTTTACCCCGGCCTTTCCGCCGCATGCCGACAGCAGCAGTACCGCACAGGAAATCAGTACCATCATTACTTTCTTCATTGTCTTTCCTTCCTTTGTAACCGGTTCCAGTCTTTTGTATGATTATACAACCATGAAAACCTGGTCATTGCCGCCCAGGGTGAAGCTGTCGCCCTTTTTCAAGGGGTGGCCGGTTCCGGGGCGGAGCTTCCTACCGTTTAAATAGGTGCCGGAGAGGCTGCCCATGTCGGCCAGGTACAGCTGGCCCTGCTGCGCAATCAGCTTGCAGTGCTTGGGGCTAATGCCTGGAGTGCTCACAGGATAGCTCAGATTGCAGCTGGGGTCGCTGCCGATGAGGATTTCAGGCTTGGTCAGGGCAAAGGCGATTCCGGCATGGACACCGGCAACTCCTTGAATCCGCAGGGCAGTTACGCTGGCAGTGCTCTGCCCGGCGGTTGTGACACCGGCGCTGATCTGAGCGAAGGATTTCCGCACCCCATAGCGGCAGCTGAGCCACAGAACAACGGTGGTAATGGGCAGCTTAACCAGCAGTCCACCGTAGGGAGAATTCCATACTGCGTGAACCACGCCGGAAACCAGAAAAACTGCCCAGAAATCCACATTGCCCAGAGCGGCAAAGGGATTGCCGTCCTTTGTATACAGGGCGGCGATGCAGCTGTAAGGGGCGCAGTAGAGCACATGACCGCATACCGCAAACAGTCCACGCAGGATGATGTTTACCAGAACAGGCGTTATCAGCTCAAGAGTAAAGATCATATTCACTGCCACGAAGGCAACGTCGGTTGTCAAAGCCTGAATGCCACCCAGATAGGCATCATAGGCATATTGCGCGCTTTCAAAGGCAGCGAAGCCAGCCCCCACCGCCGCGCCGATGGTCAGTCCGTTCATGCCAAAAACACGGCCCTTTTTCCTGTACAGGCGGCGGATAAAGAACATAGAGATTATAAGCTTACCCGGTTCTTCTGCCAGGGGCGCCCAATAGATGTAACCAGGAATATAAGGAAACATCAGGAGAGAAACCAGGATGGAAAGAACACCGCCGGTGAAGAAATAGCCGATCAGCTCCGCCAGGGAGATGTTCCGGGGGGCATTCATCTCCCAGAAAAACACCATTAACGCCACCGGCACCACAAAGGGCGGAAGGACAAACAGCAAAAGATTCAGGCAGGCATTGTGGCAATTTCCCTGAATGGCGATGATAGCAAAGATTGCGGCCAGCAACACGGCGAAGGCGGAAAGTCCAACCAGAAACACCTTGTAAAACAGCCAGGGCCGCTGCCATTTTTGCAGCATTCCCACCTCGGTCTGGGCGGTGTCCAGGGTTGTGCCGGCAATCATGGCGTAGTCCGCATCCTTCTGGGTGTGCTTTTCCCTCCAGCCGGAAAATACGTCCTTCCAGGTAAGAGCCTGAGGGCTGCGGATTAGCTTTTCATACAGGGTGGGGGCGCTCATTACAGTTCTACCGTGATGGTGTTGGGCAGGGGCTCCAGATCAACCTTGCTCATGGAGGGATCGGACCGACTGACCACGCTCATGCTGCTGGAGAGCCACACAAAAGCTTCTTGGAAATTCTCCTTGGACGCCTTGAGCACCATTCCACTGCCGTTTTTGGTGTATTTCTTCAGGGTCTGGGTATCCGCTCCACTGCCGATGCCCATGGGGAAGAAATTGATCTTCTTGCCGTTCAAGGCATCCTGCAGGCGCTGTTGGGCATCCTGATACAGTTCATTATCCGTGGGCACACCATCGGTGAGCAGGAACACCCAGGGACGCCAGTAATCCACGCCCACATCTTTGTACTCCTGCTTGCGCATTTCAATCATGTCAAGGCCCGTGATGATGGCCTCGTTCATGGCGGTCA
>Ga0129317_1001742_pt1 | contig 14616 bp, 12 predicted proteins | sample Cm1ome_FD_94430 | JGI IMG/M metagenome (GOLD analysis project Ga0129317, IMG submission 94430) | Eastern black-and-white colobus group fecal microbial communities from Wisconsin, USA - Cm1105 metagenome | ecosystem: Host-associated > Mammals > Digestive system > Large intestine > Fecal | place...
CACCAACCGTATGGTCAAAAGCCTCAAAGAGCAAGGAGTCCCAATTGAGGTCATAGCCAAAGCCGCTTCCATTTCAATCGAAGAAACCAGAAGCCTTTTGAATAGCTGACAAGTTGTGCCGTAGGCTATAACTTTGCCTACGGCAACCCACTTCCCTATTATTCGGAAAAAGAAGAAGGTTGACCGTCCACAGGCTATGCCTCTTTTAATTTGAAGTATAGTAAAAGAAACAGCACCAGTCATGGTTCGCCTCCGTCAAACCATCTCTTCTTTTAATGTTTAAATAATGTCTATATTTATAGACAAAAGATAAATATTTGATTATATTTATATACATTAGGAAAAATTCATGGGTAAGAATGCAGTTGTTTTGTTGCCAAAGGTACAACGAATCCTCACAGAGATGGGCGAGAACATCAAGCTTGCAAGACTAAGAAGGGATATCCCTGCGGAACTTTTGGCAGAACGTGCGGGAATAAGCCGTGCAACCCTATACAAAGTAGAAAAAGGATCTCCTTCCGTTGCGGTGGGAATATATGCATCGGTACTGCATTCTCTAAGACTTGAAGAAGACCTTCGAAAAATCGCAAAGGACGATGAACTTGGAAGGAAGCTCCAGGACATTGGACTTGTAACAGGAAAAAGAGCTTCAAGAAAGGAGAAAACACAGTGATTGGACCAATATACGTCTACGGTGATTGGAACACTCTCAAATCACCTACACTGATTGGAAAGCTCAATGTTGAATCATTAAGAGGTAAAGAAGTTTTCTCTTTTGAATATGACGAACGATGGCTTGAGTCAAAAGAAGCCCCGCTCTTCGACCCTGACTTACAGTTTTTCAAAGGACGACAATATCCTTCCAACGACAAACACTTGTTTGGGATTTTTGCAGATTCGTGTCCGGATCGTTGGGGAAGAATGCTTCTGCAAAGAAACGAAGCAATCACAGCAAAAAGAGATAAAAGGCCACCAAGGAAACTTTCTGAAAGCGACTTCCTCATTGGCATTGAAGACTTTTCCAGAATGGGTGCACTCCGTTTCAAGATAAACATGGAGGGAGAATTCCTTTCGGAATCGAATGAAGATTCAGTACCAATATGGACAAACATAAGAGAGCTTGAACAGGCAGCAGTTCTTTTGGAATCATCAAATAACATCGATGGACCCTACGCACAAAGGCTTAGGCTTCTCCTCAAACCAGGATCCTCACTGGGAGGCGCAAGGCCAAAAGCATCGGTCAGAGACACGGATGGAAATCTTTGGATTGCCAAATTTCCTTCGAAAAACGATGATTTAGACGTTGGTGCGTGGGAAATGGTAGTTCATGAACTTGCCGCAAGATGCAACTTGAATACTCCAAAAGCCACACATTGCAGGTACTCAAACAATGGAACAACATTTCTTGTCCAAAGGTTCGATCGAACCAAAGGCAATGCGAGAAAACACTTCATATCCGCAATGACGGCATTGGGAGAGACCGATGGCGCAGGATATGACTCAGAAACAAGTTATTTAGATATTGCATCCTACATACAACAGTTTGGATCCTCTCCTACTGGAGATCTAAAAGAGTTATGGAAACGTATAGTCTTCAACATAGCAGTGACGAATACAGACGACCACTTGCGCAACCATGGGTTCCTTTTTGACTCAAGAGGATTGAGGCTTTCTCCTCTTTATGATGTAAACCCAAATCCAAATGGGATAGGTCTTTCTTTAAACATAGACGAGTACGACAATTCTTTGGATTTCGATATCGCAATCGATGCATCAAAATATTATTGTATTCCAAAGGATGATGCAGCAAGAGAAGTAAAAGAAATGAAACAGATTATCTCATCCTGGAGTGTCGTTGCGGAAAGAATTGGAATTTCCCATTCACAGATATCGGAAATGGAATGCTGCTTCAAGAGCTAGTCACTACCAAGTGGGTTTGTGTTTATTTGATAATGGTTTATGAAAGTAAAAAGTAACCGTCCGGCACTTCGAAAGCCTTGACGATTTCGTCCAATGATTTGTGTCGAAGTCTTTTTATCTACCAGCAATGTCTTTTTTCATTTGAAGTATTGCAATGGAAACCAAGCTATTTGCTTTCCATTTTGTAAAAGCAGTGGTTTTTGTCCAAGAAAACGATGTAGAAGATATCAGTTGAAAGCCCCTTTAATCTTGCAGAATCCTCATCGACAAAGAAACCAACAAGTCGGACGGCACTCTCCATCCGGAATCTAGCCCATCTTACATCATCAGGAACATGGACAGGATGGACAAAATCCGAGTTGCGAGGAAATGCACCATATATCTCCAGCACTTTCAGACCGCCACTCCCAACTCTTTGATTGAGCCAGTATTTCTTGTCCTCATATGAATACTCCTTAAGTTTGTTCAATAGCTTGTTCTTCTGTTCATCCGTCCAATCTTTGAAATCCTGTCCTGCTTTCTGACTGGCATCAAAATACTTAAAGCTAAAAGACAACTTCCCTTTTACATCAGAGATATCGGAAACAAAACCATGGCTTTGAAGAGACTTGATAAATCTTTCCTTCCTTGGATTATTTCTTATCACTGTCAATTCTAGGGAATCCTCCAATGAGATGTTTTCTATACGGTACGGAAACAGGCCTGTCGTTTCTTAGGCTTGGCGCTTTCGGCTCATCCAAACGATAGCAGAAGCTTTCATTGCCCTCCTTTTCGAAAATATATGTCCTATAGCGTCCAAGAATATCCATAATCTCTGTATTGTGGGATGTAAAGAGAAGCTGTGCATCAAGAGGGTTGTTATCCTTCACAAGGAACAAATCCAAAAGATGAGGAAGAATGTCGGGATGTAGGTTGATGTCAAACTCATCAAGAACAAGGACTCCTCCAAGAGAAAGTACATCATAATAGTTCATTAAATTACCAAAAAGAGCTTTTGTACCACTTGATTCGGCATCATACAGCAGCGGAAGATTCTTTCCACTTTCAAGTTGATGATAGAAAACCGGATAGTGGAAGATTTGATTGTATTCATTGGTTTTTGTCTTAATCTCAATCCTATTGATTCCAGTATCAAACCTTTCAATCATTCTCGAGGCGAATGCAAGATGTTCGGGACGAGTTGAATAGAATTCTGAAACGCCAAAAGGATTTTCATGTATTCTATTTGACAGCCCTGTATAAGCTACATTTACAATGATCTGGAAGAAGAAAGCATAGATATCATCAATTTCAGGAAGATTGTACTGCTTCAATGTGCAAATAAATGAGGCATTGTCTCTGAACAATATACCAGAGTGTCCTCTATACAGCGTGTTTTTAGTAACGGCATTACCTTCACGCCTAAAAATCTCCGTTTCCCTGGACCCCTCCTCCAATTTTTTTCTAACCAGCCCCTCTGAGACAACAGCTTTTGGAGTAGCTGTCAATTCGTAGCGGTAATAGCAGTTGTTTTGCAAGAATTCGATATAGAACCTAGCTTCTTCATTCTGAAAGAAGAACGGATCGAATAGAATCATGTCTTCAGGTTTTGATTGGAAACTGAACTGAGCGAAGTATTTTATGAAAGCCAATACCTTCAAACCGTTGGTTTTCCCTGAAGCATTGGAGCCTTTGAAGCACATAGCCGTTGCAGCAGGGAGGTTCATTGAAATGTCAGCAGGAACGGAACCATCGAGCTTCAAGTCAACCTGCATCCAGTCTTTGAAACACCAGCAGTTCCTTGCTCCATATCCTAACAGCATAGCACTTACTCCTAAATTCAATAAAAAAGATAACTTAAGCTCTATTATTTGTCAAGTTTTGACATTATACTAAATTTATAATCCAAAAAGATGGTTCTTCATGGAAGATTTGGGATTGTAGAATACAGGTAATTGAAAAGAGGCATGTAGGCCCCGGGTTCGAGTCCCCGAGCATCTTTTTTTTAAGGATTTAGACAAAAAAGAGAGGCTGCAACCTCCCATCAGGAAACCCTGACTTTTGTTACAGCCCCTTTGAACAATCAAACCAGTGTCTATTCTGAGAGATATCCCTCTGCATAATATGAGGCATCCGGTGCTACATTGAAGGTTCCACCGTGCACGACTCCTGGATTTTTGATTGAGTTGAGCTTTATTGAACCCTTATCTGTATTGCCTATGAATTCACCTCCGTTGATGACAAGGTTCACATAGCTTTCAGCAGCGACAGGGGTTGAAGAGTTCTTCTTGTTTGGGATGCCCTCGTATACGGCATATCCGTTGACGCTCTCGAACCTTCCGGAGTTCACAACAACGTCAAGTTTCTTCGCATAGCCATCGTTGCTTGTCATTGAAAGGGCCGCACCCGTATCCACGCTTCCGTTCGAGGTGTCTTCAGCAGGCTCGGAGTATTCTCCTGTGGATCTGAACGAACCTCCATCAATTGTAAACGAGCCGGACTTTAAGCTCAACGCATTGGCCGATTCAATTGTTGTATCCTTGATATTCCATACAGCATACCCAGCCGCATAGATTCCACTATTTGATGCAGTGATGTTTGCGCCATCCATGTTGAACACAGGAGCATTTTCATCCATCGAATTGCATGTACCATTAGTGTATACACCACACACAGATGCATTTATCGTGCCGTTCAGGTTCACCACTATGCCACAGCTCTTTCCTTCTTTGCTTGCGCTGTTCTTGTTGACGGCTATTGCATACGGAGCTTCAAGGACTACATCCTTTCCTATGGAGAGAACCGTATAATCGCTGACTGGTTCTGTCGAGCCATAAAGCCAGAACAAAGCATTGGTTGAACTTCCTGTCCTTACAAGCCTTCCATTTCCAGAAACAGAAACGTTCGCACCCTCCAAGGAGAAGCAGTTGTCAACGATGGAGACCGTTTTTCCATTCAGGTTGATTTCAACGGTCTTGCCATCTTTGATTTCGATTGTTTCTGCAAGAGTGATATCATTAGTGATAATTATAGTTCCATCTTCTTTGACGGCTTCTTTAAGAGTCTAGTAATCAGCAACGGTCTTTTCGCCCTCAGCCAATTTGCGAACGCTATAGATGTTCTCATCTTCTATAGCAACATATCCAGCCGCAACATACTTGGAAGGATTAGAATTGAATGTGCCACCAGTTATGAAACCAGTGCAATCTTCACTGTAAACTGCGACAGAACCGCCATTGACAGCATTGAAGGTACCTCCCTTGACATTAATCTTTACATTCTTTGGTTTATTATTCTGAGGATCTGCTTCGTACAAAGCTGAAAATCCTTCAAAAACACCATCAGAAATTGTCACAGAGATAGGGAGTTTCGTAGTATGCTGAGCAATAGCTATTGAAGAACCAACAGTGGTTGTACCGTTTCCATTTGAGGTCACATCCGTTGGTACTGCAGAAGCAGTAAACTTTCCACCATCAATACTCATGATTCCTGCACGAATCTCAATTGCAGTATTAACACCAGAAATCGTTGTATTTTTTATATTCCAGTTTGCATACCCTGCTGCATAGATACCAAGAGCCTGCGTCAAAATATGTGCGCCTTCTAGATTAAAAACAGGAGAGTTTTGTTCTTCAGTACAACTGCCTTGTACATAGAAAGCATAATCTTTAGTATCAGAAAGATCTGCAGTTCCATAGAAGTTGACCTCAACACCATAGTTGATATAGGTTGCATTGAAATTCTTATCAACCCAAATGGCTTGCCCATCTTTCAGAACAACATCTTTATTTACGGTAACTACAGTATATTTCGAGACGCTTTCATCATCAGAACCAATAGCCTGGATTTCGCCATAATACTTTAGGGTATCTTGAATTGTCCCCGCTCCTTCAAATACAACTTCAGCATTTCCAATACGGAATATTGAGCCATTTCTAACTTTTCCAGAAATGGTTTTTCCATTTAGATTGATTATGACATTTTTTCTTGTGCTAGGAAGTCCAATTCGAACACTCGTTGAAAGAGAAATATCCTCAAGAATCTGAATTCTATCTCCATCATTCGCCTCATCAATTGATGTCTGAAGGAGTTTATAGTACTTTCCTGCGGTTTCATTGTAAGCAACCAGACCTTCGAAAACCACATAGTACTCGGAGAAGTGTTTTGTCTCGAACTCAAGAAGACCTGTCTTAGAATCATAGGTCACATCAAAAGTCTCGCTTGGGTTGCCGTTGTAGACGACCTTTGGAGTTCCAGGAAGTCCAGCCTTGATGTACGTCGAAACCTTGACCTTCGTATTCTCTGCAAACGAAGCGCCGTTGAGAGAAAGATCCAAACCAGCGAAGACCATGCCGGAACCATCGGAGATGACGAATTTCTTCTCTGCTGCGTCCTTGTTGTAGACAACAAGGTCAACTGTATTGTTTTCCGCACCTGCGTCAGGAACGAAGGACCCATCAACAACTTCGACCACCGTCTTCGCATCGTCACTGTTTACAGGAGAGAATCCGAACTCATACTTTGTCTTTGCAGAATCCACAGCTTGGCTCTGCGATGTCGTGCCAGCGGCAGCATCGACCTTTATGACTCCGAACCCGGCCTCAGCGGTGTTTTCGTCAAGTGTTCCGCTGATGAAGGATTCAAGCCCGTCGTATATCGTCACGACGGCATTGGCCTCGGCGTATGTGAATCCATCGCCTTCGCAGCAGATCCCCACATTATACGAACCAGATTTCAAAACAAGACTTGAAGCAGAAGAAAGATTGACTGAGCCGGAATACTCCACGTCAATTCCTTTCACATATGCTTTGTTGGCATTGAAACTGTTGCCGAGTCCATCGGTGACGACGATTCCTTCTGCGAAGACGAGTGTGCCGTTCTCTCCATTCTTTTGAGGGGAGACCTTTATCTGGACCGTTGCATTCTTACCGTTTATGGACTGGTCCATGGCCTTTCCCTGATAGACCAGAACACCATTCACATAGCCGAACAGCTCAAAGTTCCATACTCCCTGGGAAAGGGTCAACTTTCCAGAAGAAATACCACCTGGAAGTTGTACATTATCTTCAGTCTGGGTACCGGTTGCAGGAGTGTTGTCACCTACATCCTTGTATGCCTTATATGTCCAGGAAATGCTCGAATCATACACGTCGAGCGTAGCCTGAGCCACAGTAAGCCCCTTGGATCCGTTGTCCCTGACTCCTTCGAAGTCCACAGACACAAGACCCATGTCGTCGATCACCTCTGCTGTGCACGATACGGCGAGAGCCGCAACCAGCATGGCAGCCAAAAGGATGTAAGACAGTCTCTTCATCTTCGTTTCTCCTTTTCATTCCTTTCTATTTCCAATCCTTGTCCGGCATACGCCGGGCAGCTTAAGATTCACACATTCATACGTTTGGGATATCCACCCACACGGCAGGTCTCATCCCCATTGTGTAGTTGGCGGGCAAACCGGCCTCCACAATGGAACCCCTTGCGTTCACATACGAGACGTTTCCGTCCTTAGAGCCTTTGGAGCGGAGCCACCATTGGGAATCCACTACAGGTATCAGGTCGCTGTAGCCAACAAACTCGTCGGCACTTAGAAGGAAGACTTCTCCATAGCCATCATCATGGACGAATGACTTCTCAACATCGCCCATTCCAGTTTCGTAGACATTCGCCTCAAGCCAAGCCTTGGCAGAACTCGAGTCCCAATCGGAACCCTTGCCGAACATCATGTCCACAAGGCTCTGGGATTCAAGGACATCCTTGGAAAGAAGAAGAGCCCTACCATCCTCAACAGAAAGGACGACCCATTTGATTGGTCCGTCCCTGAAGGTCCCAAACGTCACTACATCTCCGGCCTTTGGGGAGAACGGAAAATCCATGGACTCTTTTTCAGGTTCGCTTTCGACTACAAGAGTCTGAAGGACTATTGAGGGCTCCTTTGGAGAGAACTCCGCTATTGTGATATCAGCATCCATGGATGACGTAGCGCACGATGTGATTAGAACCAGAACCACGACGATTGCATATGGTAGAACACGTTTCATATCAATAACCCGTCACCACGGCTTCGCACGAGCCGTAGCCCTTTCCATTGGAATATATGCAGAACACCCTATAGCTCCTTCTCTCCGGAGTCGCGACCTCAATGCTGTTCTGTGTGGTTTGGATGTCCAACCTCACGTTGTCAACATACCATCTGATTTCAGTGATCGAGTCCCCTCCTATGAGGTTCGTACATGTGAACGTATGGGAATGGTCCCCGTTGTCAACGACGTCGAGCCTGCACTTGGGGTCGTTGGTCTCGACGCCTACGTCGAATCCAGAATCGGACCTAGGATCCTCGTCTTTCTCGGAGTATGGACATTCGCTGCATCTTCTGCCATCGGAGGTTGGAACGAAGCTATGCTCCCAGGAAGATCCTATTCTGTAGTCACAGACGGAACAGGCACGCCAATGGAACTGTTTGTTGAAGGACCAGCCCTCCATATGGTTCTGAACCTCACCTATCGGTTGGTTGCACGTCAGGCAGACATGTCTGTGACCGTTTTCATCTCTTCTGTATGTTTCGCTTGGATGCTTGTCATCCGTGAACACATGGTCCTTGAGGTTTTTGTACACGCTCTCGCTTTCGGGAATCTGATGAAGTCCTTCGCCGTCGGAGAACTTGGCATTGCACCTTGAGCATTCCCAATAGTGGATGTTGCCCTTGATAGTACATGTGGACTCCGTCTCCTCATGTTCGACCAACGGGTATTCATGACCAAGCGGTTCACCGACAGTGAACTTCCCGCTCCCCTTAGCTCCGCAGATGCAGCTGTAATGGTAGGTCGCAGGGGATTCGCATGTTGCGTCCGAGAAGAGATAGTCCTTAGCCTCATTATTTTCGTTGTACGAATGCTTCAACTTCTCGCCTGTCGCCAAACATATGGTACACACCTTCCAGTGCTCCGAATCATCATGGCTCCAGACTGTAGACCATGTGTGTCCAAAGGTCTTGACTATGGTGTCCTCCAGACTCTCGAACCTCTCGGAGCAGGCTTCGTTGCTGTAGTAGAAACCACATGTGGAACAGTACCAATACTCCTTGTTTCCGTTCTCAGTGCAAGTAGCCGCAACGGCCTTCTCGTGGGTCGTCGAATGCTTCAGAAGAGGAAGATCCTTTCTGTATGTGTATGTACATCCCTCGTGGATGCATTCGTACAACTCATATCCATGTTCCGTACATGTGGATGGAACGCTTTCGACAAGTTTGCAATCGTGGCCCAAAGCTGGAAGGACTTCGACATGTTCATATCCACAGACGTCGCATTCGTATGTGGCGCTGCCCTCCGCTTCGTCGGTCGGATCGATCCTTGACTTCTCAACCATCGCATGGTCTGCAACGTCGCCTGTAGAGGAACACCTTGTGCAGATGTGCCAGTGTCTGTGCTCGTCATGGCTCCAATCAGTGGACCAGTCGTGGCCAAGGGCTGAAACGGCAACGTCATAGAGTTCACAGGAACCCTCTTCATCGACGAAGTCATTTTCGCACCTGTCGCAGTGCCAGTGCTCGACGTTTCCTTTCTCCGTACACTTAGGGGCCTTGGCCTCGACATGGACAAGAGAGTGGCCCTTGGCGGGAATGGTCGTATCGGCTATGTAGTTCTCGCCCTTCTCATCCGTGAAGTCCAGCCCGCACCTCGTGCAGTGCCAATATTCAATGTTTCCGGAATCCGTGCACGTTGCATCCTTCCTGTCATGATGGTCCATGATATGGCCCACGTCCTTGAGTTCTATGGCTGCATCAGCACCTTTGGAGAAAACCTTGATTAAGGCTTCTCCAACGGCAACAGGGACGCCGTCCTCCGTGATGGCCCGCCCCACGATTCTATACGAAGCCCTTGGAAGGTCGTGCAACTCGAACTCAAAGGAGGAATCGACCTCGACCGTCCTGTAAGGAGTATCGGAGTTCGTCCTATAGAAAACAACCTCGTATCCAAGGATCGTCTCCGGAACGCTCGTATCAGGAACGAGCCTTATAGTTACTATCGAGCTCTCCGTAGGATGCAGCGATACGTCGTCATTTACAAGTTGGTCTTCGAAGACCTCCTGTATGGCGGTGCCCCTAGTGAATTGTATGTCGCAAGAGACCCCGGATATGGAGACGAACAAGAGAACCAGTATTGAGAAAATTGCAGAAGCCTTGCACAAGCGTCTATGAGCCATAATGCACACCGCCTCAGTCGGCCACGTCCTTGAACGAATACACGAGTCCCACCCTAAGAGGAAGCGTGAGGTACAACGTGGTTCCTAGCCTCACCTCGTCCTCGTTGTGTAAATCAGGTTCAAAGGCCGCATTTACATCGAATCCTGTGGTTAGGTATAGACCGTCTGCTATATTGACTCTTCCATTCAGTCCAAGCCTTGCCCTGAATCCAAAGGAGCCAACCTTGTCGTATATGCATAGAGCAGGTCCAAGACCCACCTCCAGGTTCAGCTGGAAGGCTTCGTATCTTTTGGTATGATAGAGCATCCTTGAATATAGAAGTTCCATGGAGTACACCTCAAAGGCCGCATCCTTCTCCGTTGGCGTGAACGTATACTGGAAAGTGAAGCCATATCCGTTGCCCCTCTTGGTCTCGTAGGATGCGCCAAGCTCCACGGAAAGCGCAGTGCTAAGTCTGTTGGAGTTGTAGTATGCTACCACCGCCCTCTTTGGAATGAGGAATGCAGCAAGAAACGGCCATTGGGCACCAGCCTGCGCTCTTATCGTCCATCCCTGTGTGGGGAGGTTGTCTTCGTCGTAGAGTCCTTCAGGATCGTATGATGTAGTCCTCTTCGTCCATTTCCTTCCATCGACGGATGCCCTTACCTGAAGCACGGGGTCGTCTTCGCTGTATGTATGGAACTCCACGCCTGTGGTTTTGGAATCGACCACATACCATGTGCCGTCGTTGAATCTGAACGAGAACCAATTGTATTGTGCTGTATCGCCTATCTGGCTCCAATGGTAGGAGAGGATCCTTTCAGATTTCCCCCCCTTGGGGTTTCAGGACCCACTACCATAACGGAGGATGAATCGTAGGTATCAGGGGTCTGTGCCTTGAGCACCATGCTCTTCGTGGCAGACCAGCTTTCACCGTCCCTTGTGCTCTGGATGTTGAAGATGTTTTCAACCGAAGTGTCCATACCCGTGAAAGTGTATGAGGTTACCGATGGATCCAGTACAGTCCAAAGACCTTCGTCCTCGCCGTTGGCCTGAACCCTAACGGCCGTGACCTTTGGATCCTGGCATGTCCAGCTGAACACCACGTCCTTGGCGAAAACACATGAGCAACAAAGCATCATGGAGAATGCAATCATGGAGACTATGGCTTTTCTCATTTATCCACCCCCCCTTTCAATTGCGTTGTTAAAACAACATGGGCGATTTGAACTCTAACACCCACCACCCCCGTTGTCAAGGTTTTAGCTGCCCTTTTGGCACCCTTTTGTTCTCCTTAGTACATCTATCACAGCAAAAAAGTTCTTCAAGTCCTTTTTCAAGGCCATCGATGGTACAAATACCAGATGGAATCGGCAACCCAGCATTGCGTAGGTCGTTTGCCAAGGAGGCCATGGAAGGCTTGGAAATACCGGCATCCAACGCTGCACTGTTTGAGAAGACATATGATGGAGTGCCGTCTGCAACTACATGCCCATCCTTCAAGTACACCACATGGTTGCAGTATTGGGCTATGTCATCCATTGAATGGGAGACAAGCACTATGGTCTTCCCTGCTCTGTTCAAATCCAAGAGCAACGAAAAGACAAGGTCGTGCATTGCAGGGTCAAGTCCTGCGGCAGGTTCATCCAAGACTAAGACGTTGGGATTCATTGAAAGGGCACCTGCAATGGCCACCCGTCGTTTCTCTCCGCCCGACAAGGCCAATGGGTCCCGTCCAAAGAAGGACGAATCCAGGCCTACTGAAGCCAAAGCCTCAACAGCCAAGCTTTTAGCCGTCTCTTCGTCAAAGCCCATGTTCAATGGCCCAAACATGACATCTTTGAGAACTGTGGATTCGAACAGTTGGAATTCAGGATACTGGAACACCAAGCCTACATTGCAGCAGCCAAGGGATACATGCCCTGAACTTGGCTTCAGCAAGCCCTTCAGGATCTTCACCAATGTAGTCTTTCCGCTTCCTGAACTACCGGCAATGCCAACGAAGGAACCAGGTTCAATGGAGAAAGAGACCCCGTCCAAAGCCATCCGCTCAAAAGGAGTACCAACATCATAGACAAAGGAAACATCGACTAGGTCAAGTGACATGGAAACACCCTCGCCAGAACAAAAAGCACAACATAGACGAACATGATGGAATATGCAACGAAATCGCAATGTCCATATACAAACGGTCTGAATCGTGTAGGAGAATCGCAGGATCCATACAAGCGTGAATCCATGGCCATCGCAAGGTCATCGGCCTTTTTGAATGAAGACACGAAAAGAGGAACCACCACGGGGACGAGGGCCTTTGCACGATGTATCAAGCCTCCTCTTTCAAAGTTTGCCCCGCGGGCTTTTTGGGCTTCCATGATGCGAGATGCCTCTGTGGAGAGAATTGGGATGAAACGGAAGGCAAGCGATATCATTGTTGCAAAGTCGTGGACTGGAACCCCTAGCCTTTTCATCCAGCCAAAACCCTTTTCTATACCACTGGAGACATCTCTTGGCTTTGTGGTCAGGCATAGGATATTGGAGCCCCAAATCGTCTCCATCATACGTAAAGTCATGACTAGTGCCTTTTTCAGGCCATCGTCAACGAAGAATATGTTGAAAAGATCAGTGACGACAACTATGATCAAAAAAGGTTTGAGTCCACGAAGGACGTGCTTCACAGGAACGTTTGAAAGCACAACGAGAAACGAAAGCGCCGCAATTGGAAGCAGCAGTCCTGCAACCCCTTGCGCAACGAACACGGACACCAGGTACACAACCAAGGCAACGAGTTTTGTGCGGGGGTCAAGGTCATGCAACGACGAGGGAACAGGATAGTATCTTCCAAGGGCCGCATTCCTAGACATCATGGACCACCTTGGCACTGGATCCTTTTGCATAGGCTTTGTTCGCATGGACTTCTTTTGCATGGACTTCTCTTGCATAAGCGGCCTTTAGGGCGCTGCAAAGCTCCTCGCTAGTCAGTATTCCATGAGGGATGTCGATTCCAGAAGAGATAAGATGTTCTGAAAGTTCGGTCACAGGAGGCAGCTTGAATCCCAAGGACCTCGTCAATGGGGCATTCGAGAATACTTCTCTAGGAGTACCGTCCATGGCAAGATGACCTTTGTCAAAGACGACTACTCTGTCAGCGTCTATGCACTCCTCCATGTGATGGGTAATGAGGACTACAGTCATGCCAATTTCATGGTTGAGTCTATGACAAAGCCCCAACACCATCCTTCTTCCATTTGGATCAAGCATGGCGGTGGCTTCGTCAAGCACCACGCACTTTGGCTGCATTGCAAGAATGCCTGCAATGGCTACAAGCTGTTTTTGGCCGCCAGAAAGCATGTCAGGACTGCAATGACGAAGAGCCGCCAGCCCCGTCAAGGAAAGGCACACTTCAAGACGATCCTTCATTTCATCCACGCCCAGCCCCATGTTCTCAAGGCCAAACGCTATGTCATCCTCAACGGTGTCTGAAACGATCTGGTTGTCAGGGTTTTGGAAAACAAGGCCCACTTTTGACCTAATGGCATAGACGTTGGACTTATCATGCGAATCCAATCCATCTACAATGACAGAACCGCTGGACGGCACAATAAGTGCATTCAAAAGCTTTGCAAATGTGGACTTCCCTGAACCATTGGACCCCACGATGGCAACAAAGGAACCATCATCTATTGAAAGATTCAACCCTGACAGTGCTTCAACGCTTCCATTTCCCGTTGAATAGGAAAAAGAGACATCCTTTAGCTCTATCAATGGAGGCATCTAGAACATCACTCCTCGCGAGAAGGTTTCTTCACCGCACCAAAAGAAGGGGAACTCGACTTGTCGTCGTTTTTCCTTGGAATGAGCCACTTCTTTATTGCGAACAGCCCTGCAATGCAACCCACTCCCATGAAGAGCTGAACCATCGTCCATTCCTTTATAACCAACTCACGGACGAATGCAAGCATGAGAATTTCTATGACTGATTCAAGGTTCTGGCTGTTGAGTACATGTATCAATTCCACCGCAATTATTACAAGGGATACATAGTTCACAAGTGAAAGAAGTCCAGAAGTATTGTTGCCAATTATGCTTCTGAGTGATTCGGGGACCTTGAGGAAGGACAGCACTATCCCGGCAATCAGGAAAACAGACATTATGAGCTGTATGAAGGAAGTGACCCAGTGTATGAGTTTCTGTATCGTTCCGACTTTGCCCTGCGTCTCGAAAAAATTAGGCGAAAATGTGTCTCCATGCACACCAGTGGAAACGGTTTTCTTTACCTTGTCCATAATCTATTTCTCCTTGAAGTTCCCTTCGTTCAGGTCTTCTTCTCTGCGTTTGCCATCACAATGGCTGTCCTTTTCCCTAGCATAGTCGAGTCGGTTCAGAATCAAGGATGACAGCAATCCAATGACAACGCCAGCTATTGTACCGCTTAGGATAAGAAATGGCAAATAGTAGACGATTACATTGGTGTCCAAAACGATACATGCGGTTAAGATTTGGCCAATGTTGTGGAGAACTCCCCCCATCACGCTTACGGC
>Ga0129317_1001743_pt1 | contig 14602 bp, 12 predicted proteins | sample Cm1ome_FD_94430 | JGI IMG/M metagenome (GOLD analysis project Ga0129317, IMG submission 94430) | Eastern black-and-white colobus group fecal microbial communities from Wisconsin, USA - Cm1105 metagenome | ecosystem: Host-associated > Mammals > Digestive system > Large intestine > Fecal | place...
TATGTTATCACAGTGACTTTTCTTTGTCAACCTCTTTTTTAAGAAGTTTTTTCTGTGTTTGCTGCCTCAAGCGACAGCCTGTCTAATTTATCACACACCGCATCTATTGTCAACAACTTTTTTACTTTTATTTTATCTTTTATTATTCTTTTATTATTCTCTTTAGATATTCACTGTCCGTCATCCGCAAGCATACGATACCCAATACCGAGCTCGTTTATGATATAACGCTTTTCTCCTGGCGTTACACCCATTTTCTTACGAATGTTTTTCATATTCACCTGCAGCTTTTTCACACTTCCATAGTCCGAATAGCCCCAGACTGCACGGATTATAGCTGAATATGTTAAAACCTTGCCTGCATGTATAGAAAGAAATGACATAATTATGATATCTGCTCACAATGAATAATTAAGAAACCATTCGTTGATTTCATTATATAATAGCAATACATTAATCAACATTTATACAGTCTGTTCGTGTATAATGCACTATAGTTTTTTTCTACAATAAAAGGAGTTAGAATAATGTCGGAAGAAATTCTTTTTAGAAAATGCCGCCTTTCGTCTTTTCAAATTATTATATTAGGCTTTGCAGGAGTGATCCTGTTTGGTGCCTTTATTCTGATGCTGCCAATTTCTTCAGCAGATAGTTGTGCGACGCCGTTCCATGAAGCGTTGTTCACAGCTACCTCAGCCGTTTGTGTAACCGGTCTTGTAGTACAGGATACAGGCAGCTATTGGTCAAGCTTTGGTCAGGCTATTATTCTATTGCTGATTCAAATTGGCGGACTTGGTGTTGTTACTGTGGCAGCATCTTTTGCAATGCTGTCAGGTCGAAAGATTTCCCTGATGCAGCGCAGCACCATGCAAGATGCAATTTCAGCTCCAAAGGTCGGAGGAATCGTCAGACTGACCCGTTTTATCCTGCGCGGAACATTTTTTATCGAACTGACCGGTGCACTTGTTATGCTGCCTGTATTTTACCGTGACTACGGACGGCATGGCATTTGGTTGGCATTATTTCATTCTATCTCAGCCTTTTGCAACGCTGGGTTTGATATCCTTGGAACCGATAATAACCTGTATCCTTCCCTCACGGCATATGTCAATGATCCTGTGATCAATGTAACTATCATGCTGCTCATTATAACCGGCGGTATCGGATTTCTGACATGGGATGACATTTATGAAAACAAGCTGCACTTCCACTTCTATAGAATGCAAAGTAAATTGATTCTTGTCACAACTTTCTTTTTGATTGTTTTTCCGGCGCTGTTTTTTTTCTTTGCAGACTTTAACACCTTGCCACTTGGGGAGCGGATTAAAGTATCTTTGTTCCAATCGGTAACACCCAGAACTGCGGGCTTTAATACTGTAAATCTGGCTGCAATGTCTGATGCATCGATAGGCATTATGATTCTTTTAATGCTTATTGGCGGTTCTCCAGGCTCCACAGCCGGCGGAATGAAAACAACGACCTTGGCTGTTCTGTTTGCCAATGCCGTTGCCACCTTCTGTCAACACGACAACGCCCAGTTTTTTGGCCGCAGAATTGATTGCAATGCGGTCAAGACTGCCGCAACTATACTTATGATGTACCTTACTCTGTTCTGTGGCGGAGCTATATTTATCAGTACATATGAAAGCCTCCCGCTTTCTTTGTGCATGTTTGAAACAGCATCAGCAGTAGGAACTGTAGGGCTTACATTGGGTATTACACCACAGCTGCATATTCCATCACAAATAATATTGATTTCACTTATGTTTCTTGGAAGAGTAGGCGGACTTACACTCATCTATGCAACGGTGAGCAGTAAAAAGAGCGGCAATGCAAAACTGCCGCAGGAAAAAATCACTATTGGATAAGAAAAGGAGAGAATTCATTCCATGAAAAATGTTTTATTAATTGGAGCCGGTCGTTTTGGGCGGCATATAGCTATCCAGCTTTCTCAGTTTGGTCATCAGGTCATGGCTGTAGATACAAATGAGGAGCGAATTAATGATGTGCTTCCGTTTGTTACCAATGCTCAGATCGGTGACAGCACGAACGCAGAATTTCTGCGTTCACTTGGTATAGGAAATTATGATATATGTTTTGTAACCATCAGCGGAAATTTTCAGAATTCATTAGAAACAACCTCTTTGCTGAAGGAGCTTGGTGCAAAATGCGTTGTGTCGCGCGCTGAACGTGACGTTCAGGCAAAGTTTCTCCTTCGCAACGGTGCTGATAATGTTGTCTATCCTGAGAAGCAGGTCGCAAAATGGGCAGCTATTCGATTTACTGCCGACCACGTTTTCGACTATATCGAAATTGACGAGCAGAATGCTATTTTTGAAGTTCAGATTCCTGAATCATGGATTGGAAAAAGTGTTGGAGAGCTTAATGTTCGCAAAAAATTTGGTATCAACATCCTCGGTATTAAGCGCTCCGGAAAAACAGATGTTTCGGTCACATCAGATACTATATTGTCCGATGATATTACAATTTTGGCATTAGGAGAGTATAAAGCTCTGCAAAAATGTTTTCATATCTGACCGAACCGCTGCTCTATTAAAGGCCTGAATTTGCAAAGAGGAAATATTTTTCACATTTCCATTCCGCTTGTAAAATAAGCATTCAGAGCTTATACTTATCTGTGCATTTATATAAGAAATAATTACAGAAAGGTATAACATCATATATGAAATTAGGTATTGTCGGACTTCCTAACGTCGGAAAGTCTACACTTTTTAATTCTATTACAAAGGCAGGAGCAGAATCCGCCAATTACCCGTTCTGCACCATCGACCCTAACGTAGGTATAGTTGCAGTTCCTGATGCGAGACTTGATAAGCTTACTGCATTATATAATTCCAAAAAGACTACTCCTGCCGTTATCGAATTCGTTGACATTGCAGGTCTTGTAAAGGGTGCCTCCAAGGGTGAGGGTCTTGGCAACCAGTTCCTTGCCAACATTCGTGAATGCGATGCGATAGTTCATGTTGTAAGATGCTTTGATGACCCTAATGTAATTCATGTTGAGGGCTCTGTCGATCCTATCAGAGATATTGAAACTATCAACCTTGAGCTTATCTTTGCAGATATAGATACACTTGATAAAAGAATTGCAAAGACAGCAAAGCTTGCCAACAACGTTAAGGAAGCAAAGGTTGAGCTTGAAACTCTCAAGAAATTAAAGGCGGTACTTGAGGCAGGTAAGATGGCTTCTGCATTTGAAGCTTCCGATGATGAAGAAGCAAAATTCGTCGATTCATTATATCTTCTTACTTCAAAGCCGGTTATATTTGCTGCAAATGTTGCCGAGGATGATCTTGCTGATGACGGAGCTTCTAATGAATACGTTCAGAAGGTTCGTGAATATGCAGCAGAGACACATAACGGAGTATTTGTAATTTCAGCAAGGATCGAGGAAGAGATCGCAGCGTTTGATGATTCAGAAAAAGCTGAGTATCTTGAGACTTTAGGTCTTACAGAATCAGGCCTTGATAAGCTCATCACCGCGAGCTATGACCTTTTAGGTCTTATGAGCTTCTTGACTGCAGGAGAAAGTGAGACTCGTGCCTGGACTATAAAGAAGGGAACTAAGGCTCCACAGGCAGCCGGTAAGATCCACTCAGACTTTGAAAGAGGTTTTATCAGAGCTGAAGTCATCAACTACCAGGATCTTCTTGATTGCGGATCACTTGCCGCAGCAAGAGAAAAGGGTCTTGTTCGTTCAGAGGGTAAGGAGTATGTGGTTCAGGATGGAGATACTATCCTCTTCCGCTTCAATGTCTGATTCATCCCCTTTCACTTTCAAATAACCTAAACAATAAAAGACACGAGTCTGCGCTGATTACATCTAACTGCGTTTACTCGTGTCTTTATTATAATTATATTATTTTTATGGTTTCTCCGGATCCTCTCCGCAAAGCTTTGAGAATTCCTTAAGGGCATCCTTCTGCTCTTTATTAAGTGTAGTAGGAATATGAACCATAAGCGTAACGTAATGGTCACCTCTTACAGCTCTGTTATTGATATAAGGAACACCCTTTCCCTTGAATCTTACCTTAGTATCTGTAGGTGTGCCCGGTTTGATCTGATACTCAACCTTTCCGTCTACAGTATTTATATGTATAGGTCCTCCGAGAACCATCTTAGCGTAAGGTACAGATACAGTTGAGAATATGGTATTGCCCTGTCTCTTGAACTTAGGATCGTCGCTGACCGCAACCTCTACAAGAAGATCGCCTCTTGGACCTCCGTTTGTTCCCGGTTCTCCCATTCCCGAAAGTCTGATAGCCTGTCCGTCATCAATTCCTGCAGGAATATTGACTTTGATACGTTTCTTAGTCTGAATATATCCGGTTCCACGGCAGTCCGGGCACTTTTCCTTTATGATCTTACCGGTTCCACGGCAGTCCGGGCATACTGTAGTAGTCTGCATCTGTCCGAAGAAAGGATTGCTCTGTGTAATATTGATCTTTCCTCTGCCTCCGCATTTAGGACAGGTTTCCGGAGACGTACCCTTCTTAGCGCCGCTTCCGGAGCATGAAGAACAGGTTTCCTTAAAGTTTATCTCAATTTCCTTTTCACAGCCGTTTATAGCATCCATAAAGCTTATGCGAACCATAGCTCTTATGTCCGCACCTCTTCTGGCTGCCGTAGCACTTCCGTAGCCTCTTCCGCTAAAGCCTCCGAAGCCTCCGCCAAAGCCGAACAGATCACTGAATATATCAGAGAAATCCATTCCGCCGAAATCATATCCGCCGAAGCCAGAAGCTCTGCCTGCAGCCGAGTTCGGATCAAATGCAGCATGTCCGTATTTGTCATAGGCTGCACGTTTTTCCGGATCTGACAGAACGGCGTAGGCTTCACCTGCCTCCTTGAATTTGGCTTCAGCATCCTTATCTCCCGGGTTTGAGTCAGGGTGATATTTCTTGGCCAGCTGTCTGTATGCTTTTTTTATTGTGGCATCATCGGCGTTTTTATCAACTCCGAGAACCTCATAATAATCTCTCTTTTCAGCCATTGCTTCTCTTTCCTTAACATACTTCATGGCGAAGTGCAGACTTCGCCATAAAGTTAAATATTATTTCTTTTCTTTGTCATTAATCAACACTTTGCTGTTAATGCATTGCCGATTAATTTTATACTTCCTTGTAGTCTCCGTCAACTACATTGTCATCATTACCTGCAGACTGAGCTCCGCCATCCTGCTGTCCTGCTGCTGCACCCTGTCCGGCTGCTCCCTGAGCTGCCTGAGCCTGCTCATACATCTTTGTGAATACTCCCTGTGCAGAGTTCATAAGCTTCTCCTTAAGAGACTTGATGTTAGCAACCTGGTCATCATTAAGTGATCCGTCCTGTGGGAGCTCTGCAAGAGCGCTCTTAAGAGCATCAAGATCAGCCTGAACCGCAGCCTTATCGCTGTCTGATACCTTATCGCCAACCTCGTTAAGAGCCTTCTCTGTCTGGAATACGAATGAATCAGCCTCGTTCTTTGTATCGATAGCTTCCTTCTTCTTCTTATCCTCAGCCTCGAACTGCTGTGCCTCTCTGACAGCCTTATCGATGTCATCCTGAGACATGTTAGATCCGGATGTAATAGTAATATGTGCATCCTTTCCTGTTCCGAGATCCTTTGCGGATACGTTTACGATACCGTTGGCATCGATATCGAACTTAACCTCGATCTGAGGTATTCCTCTTGGAGCAGGAGCAATTCCGTCAAGTCTGAACTGTCCGAGTGTCTTATTATCCTTAGCGAACTCACGCTCACCCTGTACAATGTGAATATCAACTGCTGTCTGGTTATCTGCTGCTGTTGAGAATACCTGCTGAGCTGATGTAGGGATAGTTGTATTTCTCTTGATAAGAGGAGTAGCAACACCTCCGAGTGTCTCGATTCCGAGTGTAAGCGGTGTTACATCAAGAAGGAGAACATCACCGGCACCGGCATCACCTGCAAGCTTTCCGCCCTGTACTGCTGCACCGATAGCAACGCACTCATCCGGGTTAAGTGTCTTTGAAGGCTCCTTGCCTGTAAGCTTCTTAACCTCTTCCTGTGCGCAGAGCATACGTGTTGAACCACCTACTAAGAGAACCTTTCCGAGGTCTGCATTTGTAAGACCTGCATCCTTCATAGCATTCTGTACCGGAACAGCTGTACGTGCTGTAAGAGATGCTGTAAGCTCATCAAACTTAGCTCTTGAAAGAGTCATATCAAGGTGCTTAGGTCCATCCTGTGTTGCTGTGATGAAAGGAAGGTTGATGTTTGTAGTAGTAGCTGATGAAAGCTCCTTCTTAGCCTTCTCTGCTGCTTCCTTAAGTCTCTGCATAGCCATCTTATCTGCTGAAAGATCTACGCCCTCTGCCTTCTTGAACTCATCAACAAGCCAGTTCATAATAACATTATCATAGTCATCTCCGCCGAGATGTGTATCTCCGTTAGTAGCCATAACCTCAACTACACCGTCACCGATATCGATGATAGATACATCGAAGGTTCCGCCGCCGAGATCGTATACCATGATCTTCTGCTCTTTCTCTTCCTCAAGTCCGTATGCAAGAGCTGCTGCTGTAGGCTCGTTGATAATACGCTTAACATCGAGACCTGCGATCTTGCCGGCATCCTTTGTTGCCTGACGCTGAGCATCATTGAAATATGCAGGAACAGTAATAACTGCCTCTGTTACCTTCTCACCAAGGTAGCTCTCTGCATCTGCCTTAAGCTTCTGCAGTATCATAGCTGAAATTTCCTGTGGTGTATATGACTTACCGTCGATGGTTACCTTATAATCGGTACCCATATGTCTCTTTATTGAAGAAATAGTTCTGTCAGGGTTTGTGATTGCCTGACGCTTTGCAGGATCACCTACAAGTCTCTCTCCTGTCTTTGAAAATGCAACTACTGAAGGAGTTGTTCTCTGTCCTTCTGCATTAGGAATAACTGTTGGCTTTCCGCCTTCCATAACTGCTACACAGCTGTTTGTTGTACCAAGGTCTATACCTATTATCTTGCTCATGATCTATACCTCCTGAAACTGATCAAAGTTAAATGTCAATATTGTAATCTCCGCTTTCGTGGAAGCTGTTTAATGTTTATATTTTATGAAGTATTTATAACACTTCAATTGTATCTATGCTTAGTTTGCAACCTTTACCATTGAATATCTGAGAACCTTGTCTCCGAACATGTAGCCCTTCTGAAATTCCTCAACTATTACATTCTCAGGCTGCTCTTCATCATCTATATGCATCACTGCATTATGAAGATTCGCATCGAACTCCTGTCCTACCGCTTCTATCGGCACAACACCGAGTTCTTTAAGCTGATCTGTGAATGCTCTGTAGACCCTTTCAAGTCCGTCAGCCATAGGCGATCCCTTTTCTTCTTCAGGTATCGTTGCCAACGCTCTCTCAAAGTTATCTATAAGAGGAAGCACCTTCAAAAGCACTGTGCGTTCGCCCTCTGTAAACATTCCGGCCTTCTCTGAATCTGTTCTTTTTCTGAAATTATCAAACTCAGCAAAAAGTCTTACATATTTATCATTAAGCTCTGCAATCTTCTGGTCCTTCTTATCCGGTTTTGCGGCTGTTTCAGAAGCATCGGCCTCTTCCTTCTTGTCTTCAGATCCGGCATCAGCTTCTTTATCCTGAGGCTCCTTCGCAGCTTCGGCTTTCACTTCTGATGAATTTTCTTCGGTGATTTCTTTTTCAGTCTCGGCTTCCGCCTTTGTTTCCTCTTTTATTTCCTCATCTATGTCCATCTTATTAGTTTTCTCTGCCATATCAGATTCCTTCTTTGGTTTCCTTTATTTCATCGGACTTTTTTGTTTTACTGCCCTTCTTGTCCGTTTTTTTGCTTTGTTTATCAGGTAACGCTCCGTCAAGCTGAGTTCTGAGGTTTTGAAGTGTCTGAACTACTTTTTCATAATCCATCCTCTTCGGTCCTATAACTCCGATGATGCCCTTCATTCCGTCGCCAAGCTCATAGTTTGCTGTAATCAGTGAGCAGTCCTCCATATTTTTAATAGGACCCTCGCCGCCTATGTAGACCTGAACGTTGGTTCCGCCGCCGTCCGCTGCAGTAAGTGAAGTAACTTCGCTGACCATTTCCTGCAGGGCATCCTTTTCTTCAAATGCTGTTATCAGCTTGGAAGCTTTATCAACCTCTGCAAGCTCAGGATATTTGAATAAGTTCTTTGCACCGGATGTGAAAATATCACGATTATTTTCTCCGCCTTCAAGCATCTCCGTCACAGCATCAAGCACAAGCTTAACATTGCCCTGCTGAGTTCCTGCCTGAACCATGATCTCAGTAATTATCTTCGGTGAAATCTCTCTGAGACTCAAGCCGCTCAAATGATTATTCATCATGACCGTGACATTCATAGCAGTCTCATAATCGATATCCTCTACAGCATTAAGGACCTCGTTCTTGATAACATTACCGTCAAGAACCAGGATCATCAGGATCTGTCTGTCCGCCGGAATACTGAGCTGAAGATATTTGATCTTCGTCGTAGATGTACTCGGCCCGCTGATAAGCGCTGCATAGTTTGTGTCGACAGCTATCATCTTGACCATATCCTTAAGCAGCATCTCAAGCTTATCGATACGCTTTCCCATCTGTGAGGTAACAGCTGTCATATTTGCACTGTTCTCCTCCATGATGCAGTCTACATAAAATCGGTAGCCTTTATCGCTCGGAATGCGTCCTGCCGAAGTATGAGGCTGGATAATATAGCCCATATCCACAAGATCACTCATCTCATTTCTGATAGTGGCTGAACTAAGATTCAATCCGCTAAGCTTTGAGATAGTACGCGATCCTACCGGCTCACCGGTCTCAAGATAATTCTTGATAATCGCTCTCAGTATAATAACTTTTCTCTCATCTAATTCATTCACCATAAGAACATCCTGTCAGGCTCACAAAAAGCTCTGCTAAAGTTACCGTTTCTTTGTTAGCACTCAATCCGCTCGATTGCTAACGTCATAATAATATAATACCGCCTGACAAAAGTCAAGCGGTACCAAAAATAAAAATGTGAAAAGTATGTGTAAAGAAAAACGCATTAAGAAATGTGCTAAAAAATAATCCGTAAGACGTAGAAAGCAGAGCGGCTGCTTGCAGACGAAATGCTTTCTATGGATTATGGAATGAGGAATGAGCACCCAGTGCGAATGCCTCATTCATAGTTTTATGAGTACGCAGTACGATTAAAACTATGATTATTATTTTTGAAACATCCGCCCTGACTCTTAAGCCCCGCCTCCTTATGAGCAGACATCCGTAGGATGACTGCGAATATGTGAGGCAGGCTGACTGCTTGCAGGCAGAATGCTTTATATAGCTTATGGAATGAGGAATGAGCACTCAGTGCGAATGCCTCATTCATAGTTTTATGAGTACGCAGTACGAATGCTCCATCTTACTCCTCAAGAAGAAAATCACTCAGCACAACATTGCTCACATCGATCCCTCTCTCCGTCAGTCTGTAGCGATCTCCGTCATACTCAATAAGTCCTAATCCTATATTCTTTTCAAGCTGCTCGCCGAATACATTTTCAATCTGAGCACTGAATTCAGTTCTGAAATCAGTTGCAGAAACACCTTTAGTAAGACGCATTCCGAGATAAACAAATTCTGACATACGATCTTCGCGGCTTAATGCGGTAACTTCTGTCATAATCCCTGAGCAGACAGTATCAGCATCCGACTCGAAATCTATATTCATATAGTCAGACATTGACGATGTATTCTTCCATCTCATCCTCTCAAACATTGACGATGCTCCGAGCCCGAAACCTATATACGGAACTCCGCTCCAGTATCCGATATTATGCCTGCACTCATGTCCCGGCTTTGCATAGTTGCTGAATTCATATCGCTCATAGCCGTATTTAGCCATACACTCCTTAGTAAACTCATCTATTGCTGTCTGTTCTTCCTCAGATGGCATAAGCAGCAGACCCCTTTGTCGCATATCATAAAACGGAGTGCCCTCCTCAACTATCAGATTATATACAGAAACATGCTCAACCTTAAGCATGAGCACATTTTTAAGCGTCCTCTTCCAGGTCTTCAGGCTCTGCATAGGAAAGCAGTTGATAAGATCGACATTAACATTATCAAAGCCTTCCATACGTGCAGACTGGTACGCTTTAAGAAAATCCTCGAATGTATGTATCCTGCCAAGCACCTTAAGCTCTGCATTATCAGCTGACTGCAGCCCCAGACTCAATCTGTTAATTCCGGCCTTCTTATATGAGGAAAACTTATGCCGCATTGCAGATGCGGGATTGCACTCGATGGTGATCTCACAGTCAGGTTTTATATAATAATTTTTATCTATCGTCTCAAGTATATCCGCAATATGCTTTTCGGATATTATTGAAGGTGTGCCTCCGCCAATAAAAACAGAGCTTACACTGTAATCACTGCAAAGTGCAGCTCTGAATGTAAGCTCATTTATAAGCTGTGAAACGTACTTTCCCTGAGTATCCTCATCCGATGCAAATGACAAAAAATCACAGTAATTGCATTTACGTACACAAAACGGTATATGAATGTATAGTTCTATTGCTTGTTTCATTCCGCTGGTTCTGCTATCCATGCCTCCGCATAATTCCAACCGGCGTCGGTAGTATGTGCTGCTTCCTTAGCAGTATCAAAGTAAATATCAAGCCAGCCCTCATTTTCCAACTTGGAACCGCCTCTGTCTTCTACAACATAGAGTCCGTCATAATCGGAGCTGTAAGGTCCGGCTGTTCCTTTGATGATAAGGACCGTGCCCATAGGAAGATTGGAAGCTGCTGCAATTGTATGCTTTGCTCTGGCATTCTTCCCTGAAGCCGTCATACTTGTTCCGAACTCTTCGGCACTGTAGCCTGTGAGCTTATGAACACCGTATGAAGCTCCTGCTTTATATTTTTTTCCTTCAAAGGTATAGATCCCGACACCGTCTTTGACTTCATAGGTGTAGTTTGCCGATGAACTTATTGCTTTTTCTTCGGCAGCTTCTTCTTTGGTATCATTTACAGTATTGCTTTTAATTATATTGCCTTTTGAATCAACCAATGTTTCGCCGCTAAGAGAAACTATATTGCCCGATGCATCGGAATGGTCTCCCGGTCCCGGCTTATATCCGTTTATAAGGCTGATGTCAACAGCTGTTGCCGCAAAGGAGCTGATGCTGAGCGCAGATATACACATCACGGCTGCAGCCGCCCATATTATAAATGACCTCAGTTTTTTAATCATAAAGACCTCTCATTTCCTGAAACTCAGATACCCGGTCCCGGTCCAAGGGCTCTGTACCCTTTTTTTAACATCAGTCTGAGGTTTTAGTCAAGCAAAGAGGTCTTTTTGTAAATATATCTTCCGTAAATCGTAAGCTTCTGCCTATTACATGCGCATTATGAAGTTTTGTTTTCTTTCAATGCCTATTGATGTATTCGGCCCGTGTCCCGGAAGAACCATCGTTTCATCAGGAAGCTTCATGAGCACATTTCTGATGCTGTTTATTATTGCAGGCATGCTGCCGGTTGCAAGATCTGTCCTTCCGCAGCTTCCGGAAAAAAGTGTGTCTCCGGAGAAAAGAACAGGTGCACTTTCCACAAAATAGCAGCAGCTTCCGACTGTATGTCCCGGTGTGGCTATAAGCTTCCAGGTTTCTCCGACAAGCGAAAGCTCCGAACCGTCATCAAGATAGCTTATATCCTTAAGTCTCAGCTCTTCAGTTCCCATAACAGAGCTTTCATTAAGTACCGGATCCTCAAGAATAGTCTTCTCCTCTTTATATGCATAAACCGGAATATCAGAATATTTCTCTCTCACAGCATTGACCGCTCCGATATGATCAAAATGTCCGTGTGTAAGAAGTATTGCTTCAGGCTTTAATCCAAGAGTGTCAAGCTTTGAAAAAATCTTATCAGGCTGATCACCCGGATCGATTATCACACATGTGCCTGTGTTATTATGAACTATGTAGCAGTCCGTCTGCACCGGTCCTAATACAAGTATAGAAACATTAAGCATATTTACCTCCTAATATATAGCAGCGTCCTCTTATGAAGAATGCCCTCCGCCAGTATATTACTTAATTACAACGTCTCTTCCGAGAGTGACAAAATTGCGTTTAACCTTAAGCTTGGATATACACATTTTTGTAAGAGTCGTTCCGAGTCCGCTCTTTGTCACGCCCTCTGCATAATATATGTATTCATTTGTAGGCCAAATACAATTCTTTGGATTCAGCTTCTTATAGAAGTCATCACTGACTCCTGTCTGACCATGGTGGCTTATCTGAACATAATCGCAGACTATTCCGTCAAATGCGCCTGCTTCCATAAGCTTGTCTCCAACTTCCGCGGCCATATCTCCAAGAATAATGAAATGCTTGCCGTCAATGCTTATGTCATACATGATTCCTGCACTGTTTCCAGCAAATATCCCCTTTGAAAGCTGAGGCTCATTAAGTGCTTTAAATGACAGTTTTTCAGATAAAACAGTATTGCTTCCTGCTTTCATATCCGAATGAAGCCTTGAAGCAGGAACAGCCTCCATGTTTTTCCTGAGAACTCTCACCATACCGCATTCGTCAGGATCATTTTCATCATACCAGGACTGCTCAACAAAATTATAATATATTCCTTCAATGCTTATGTCTTTTCTGCCGCTTTCAAGAATATAATTAAGCGCTCCGACATGATCCGTCTGAGGATGAGTTATAAGCCATGCATCAACTCTTCCTCCGAACTCCTGTATAACCGATATAAGATGTTCAGTGTCTGCTTTCTGGCCTCCGTCCACAACTATGACCTTTCCGTCACTGCTTTTAAAAACAGCCGAGAGCTGCTGTGCGGCACTGCCTTTATTAGCAAGGAATCTCACTTCGCCGCCGGCAAGCACCGGAGACTCATCCAAATTATTGTAGCATTCCTTCTGCATCAGACTGAATTTGCCGCTGCTTATCAGGCTGCCTGCCTGATTTTCCAAATACTCAGCGCTTTTTGCCTCGCTGCCTGATGCAGCCTGATTATTGTCCGCTTCAGTATCTAATGGTCCTTCTGTCTTTTTTTGATCATTAAAAGTATTATCCTGATAGATCGTCTTACTGCTTGTAACCGCAAAGGAACTAATGCCCGGAATCAAAACCGATACGGCTGCCGATAAAACAGCAGCCCTCATCAGCTTATTAATTACGCCATATACTGTATTACAATTTTTCTGATTTGTTTTATTCATGAAATAGACTTTATCATATTACATTTACAGGTTCAAGCGAGTTAAATCAATTGTAAAATTTATGATATCAGACCACAGCCTTGGCTATAGCTCCCTCAGGAACCGGGCAGATATAGCCGCTTTCTGTTCTTTCTGAAAACTCTTCCCTGGCCTTTTTAAGAAGCTCTGCATCTCTCATGAGCTCAACAGCGCTTGCAGCAAGCACCTTGCCTGCATGAACTGCCGATTTTCTTCCTATACTGCTTCCTGCCGATGTTGTGCTCTGCCAGGTATGTCCCGGGCATCCGTTCGGCCAGGCTGCAACATGTATCTGTCCTGTCGGTGTGCACCAGCTCACATCTCCGACATCTGTAGAGCCCGGATTAAAGGTATCATTGCCGTAAAGCGGAAGAAGAAAATCATTTAATGATTTATTACCTCTGAGCTTTGCAGCATTTTTCGCATAGTCACTGCTGAACGGACTTGCACATCCCGGTATCTTGTCTGATGAATTATAGGTTTTTGAAAGCTTTTCAGCAAACTCGGTTTCTTCCTCAGTATACTGCGGCACACCTATCTCAGAGAAATTCTTATAAAGCAGCCTCTCAAGAACATGGTTCGGCACAGTTTCTGACAGACCGTCCACAAAAGTCTTTGTAAAGCTTGTTTCTGTCATGAGGGCAGCGCCTTCCGCAATTTTATCAACTCTATCCTGAAGCTTAAGCGCTTCTTTGACCTTATCGGAACGAACCATATATAACACGGATGAATATGCCTGTACAACGTTAGGACTCATTCCTCCCGCATCCGTGATTGCATAATGTATACGCGCTCTGTCGCTCATATGCTCTCTTAAAAACTGAACTCCGACATTCATAAGCTCAACTGCATCCAATGCACTTCTTCCGGCATCCGGAGAATTTCCCGCGTGTGCAGATATTCCTTTGAACTCATAAAGTGTCTGTATGCAGGCATTTGAGCTTCCTTCTGCAACTTCGTTACAGTCATCAGGATGCCAGCTGAAGGCAGCATCGATGTCATTCCATACTCCGTCTCTTGCAAAGAAGGCCTTTGAAGCAACACCTTCTTCGCCCGGGCATCCGTAAAGAATTACAGTTCCCTTTTCTCCGGTCTCTGATAAATACGCCTTTACTCCTAATGCAGCGGCAAATGCACCGGCACCCAGAAGATTATGTCCGCAGCCATGTCCGCAGTCAGATTCAGTATCTCCGTTATCTCTCGGCATTTTCTCGGTGCAGAAAGCTTTTTGTGAAAGCCCTGAAAGAGCATCATATTCAGCAAGTATTGCTATCACCGGATGTTCTGAACCATAGCTTGCCGAAAATGCAGTTTCGATTCCTGAGATACCTTTTTCGACATTGA
>Ga0129317_1001749_pt1 | contig 14556 bp, 10 predicted proteins | sample Cm1ome_FD_94430 | JGI IMG/M metagenome (GOLD analysis project Ga0129317, IMG submission 94430) | Eastern black-and-white colobus group fecal microbial communities from Wisconsin, USA - Cm1105 metagenome | ecosystem: Host-associated > Mammals > Digestive system > Large intestine > Fecal | place...
GTCACTATGGACTTTGCCTTCTTCGCCATTGCTTTCAATCTGGCGAAAATGTGGTCAATAATGGCGAAACAGGCAAAAAACGGGGGAAATACGCCTTTTTTTGCTCTGTTTTTGCATATATCCAGTTTTTTCTTGGTTACGAAACGCCTTTTTGGGGAAAATTCGCAAAAAACCGCCGCTTGATAGATTATCGGAACCGCGGGAGAAAAAAAGGAGGGTGAGCCGTAAAAGCCAATTACGACACACCCCCCGATGTTGCGCCGTGATACGGCGTGTTGGCTTGGTTTTCTAAGCTCGTGTTTGTCTTTTTAAGCTCTTGTTTTAGTTGGCTTTGAAGATGACGATGCGGTTCCAGTCATTCTGGCCTTTGCCGGTGTAAACCTGTTCGTCGCTGCCGAAGGACTTGGTTGTAAGACGGTCGGAAGCGATGCCGTATTCGTTGACGAGCATGTCGCAAACGGCTTGTGCGCGTTTTTCGGAGAGTTTCTTGTTGAAGTCAGCCGATCCGGTCTTCTTGTCAGCATAGCCTGCGATGACAACCTTCTGCTCGGGGTTGGCTTTGAGCCATTCGGCGATGTTGTATACATTGACTTCTTCGGTGGAGGTGATGACTGCCGAGCCGATTTTGAAGCGTACGGAGGCCAGCAGGGGAGCGGTTGTTACAACGGGTTGCTGCTCCTTGACTTCGGGGCAGGGGAGTTGAGCCTGAGCAGCTGCGAGGTCGGCGGCTGTGGCAGCAAGTGCGGAGCGCAGGTCGTTGACTTGGCCGTTGAGGCTGTTGATGTAGTCGGTGTAGTCGCAGGGATTGAAGGTGCGGAATTGGCTACCACCGAGGTTGAAGGTCAGGCCGCCGATAGCGGAGATGTTAACGTCGACGGGTTGACCATAAGCGCAACCATTGAAGTTGTCGCCGTAGAATTGCGCACGGCCTTCGAAGAAGAGGTCTACATATTTGCACAGACGGAAGCGCAGCTGCAAGCCGGCACTTACGGGCAGTGTCCAGCTCTCGTCTTTGATGGCGTCATTTTCGTTATAGATATTGGATGCGGGAGCCTTGATGTCCCATACATATGTGCCACCGAGGCCTACGAAAGGTACGATGGAGAATGTACGGTTAGGGTTGACACCGCCGATGCTGTTGAACATGTCCCACATGAAGTCGAGGTTGGCGTTCACGTTCTTGGCCTTGGATATTTCGCCATTGTCCCAGCGCATTGCGCCGCCCAGGAAGCTGATACGCCAGCCCAGGTACGGGGAGAACCATTTGCCGAAACCGAGGTTGTATACGGCTGTGATTTTGTGCTTGGCATCGGTCCGGGGCAGATAGTTTTCTACGAAAGGACTTTGTATACCTGCACCGATTTGTATGAACCAGTTGTCACGCGATGTGCTATAGTAGTGTGTCTTGCAGGGTTGATCCAGAGATACTGCTACTTCTTGTGCCTCTTGTGCGATAGCGGGTACCGCACAGAATGTTGCGCCGACTAATGCGGCTACTAAAGCAATCTTTTTCATAAAAGTAGAATTAGTTGGTTTGTATTTAGTGTATTTGTATGTATTCTTGTTGCTTTTTGTTTCTTGATGATGTCGGAATGTCTTTGTGGTGCAAACCTATGTTTTTTTGCTCTTGGCCGATGTCTTTTTAGGATTCGGCTTGGAGGTGTATATATACAACGTTGCGGATCCTCGTTTTGTTTGGTCTTTGGCTAAGTATATTGTTGTGTTAAACAGCCTTTTTTATGCATCTGTCGTCTGTCGTGAATATTTTTTCTGTCTTTTCACCCCTCTGTGGGGGTCTGAGGAGAACCCGTTCGGGCTTTGCCGGATGTATGGCGTTGTTACGCCCATATGGGAGAGTGCGTATGCGGTTTGCTGACCGATTTTTGCGGCAGCTTTTGTGGCTGAAATACGGCAATATTTGCCTTGGCCGCACATCTTCCTTATTTTTCAGCAAAAATATAACTTATTGGCGTTTCTACCAAATTCTTTTGTTAAAAAATGCCTCTAAACTATCATCTTATACCGTGAAAGTGCCATTCCGGATTATTTGACCGAATTTTTTCGACTGATGAGACTGGCCGGCGGCTTTTGTGCTTGAAGCGGAATATCGCATTACATACAAAAGACGCCCGGCCTTTAATGTGTCGAGCGTCTTTTTGTATGTAAGGATGGAATTATGCGTTCTTGGCGATGGCCTTTGTGTCTGCTTTCTTGTGGTGACGACGGCTGTCGGTGACGTAAGCCACGGGAGAGGCCACGAAGATGGTTGCCAGAGTGCCGATGATGACACCGAAGCCCATTGCAAATACGAAGCTGCGGATGCTGTCACCGCCGAGGATGAAGATGCAGATAAGTACAAGCAGGGTGGATGCGGAGGTCATGATTGTACGAGCCAAGGTGGAGTTGATAGAGTGGTTGATGGTGTCGAAGAAGTTCCACTTGGGATACAACCCGAGGTTCTCACGCACACGGTCGAATACTACCACGGTATCGTTGATTTGGTAGCCAATCACGGTCAGGATGGCGGCTATGAAGGTTTGGTCTATCTCCATGGCGAAGGGGAATACGCCCCAGAATATGGAGTAGAAGCCGATGATGCTAAATGCGGTGAATGCTACGGCTGCGAGTGCGCCAAGCGAGAAGGCAACGTTGCGGAAGCGCAGCAGAATGTACAGGAACATTGCTATCAGGGCGAGGGTGACGGCGATGTATGCTTCGGTACGCATGTCGTCGGCCACGGTAGGACCTACCTTCTGCGAGGATACAATGCCTTGCGATGCATCGTATGTCGAGAATTCTTTGTCGCTCATGCCCGGACGGAGGTACGGTTTGAGGACTTTGAAGAGCTTGCCTGTGATTTCTTCGTCGGTGCCCTTGGCGTCGGAATCAATCTTGTAGTTGGTGGAGATGCGTACCTGGTTGGAGCTTTCGATGGTGATGACCGATACGGTGGAGCCGTCGAACTCGGGTGCGAGTTTCTGCTGCAACTCGGTGGTATTTACCGGTTTTTCAAACTTGACGATATAGTTGCGGCCGCCGGAGAAGTCGATGCCTTGATTGAGTCCTTTGAGGCACAGCGAGGCAACGAATACAACGATGATAGCTATGGTGACACCGAAAGCGGCTTTGCGCTTGCCCATGAAGTTTATTTTAGTGTCATGGAACAATTTGCGCGACAGCGCGGTGGTGAAGGTCATCTTGTTCATGGCCTTGGTCTTGGCTACCCAAAGGAAGAATACTCGGCTGAGGTATACTGCTGTGAAGAACGAGCAGATGAGACCGATGATGAGGGTGGTGGCGAAGCCCTTGATGGGGCCTGTACCGAAGTACAGCAGGATGATGCCGGTGATGATGGATGTCAAGTTGCCGTCAAAGATAGCGCTGAAGGCGTTGGAGTAGCCGTCGGCGATGGCGGTGCGGCTGTTCTTGCCGGCGCGAAGTTCTTCTTTGGCGCGTTCAAATATAAGTACGTTGGCATCGACGGCCATACCGAGTGACAGCACGATACCGGCTATACCGGAGAGCGTAAGCACTGCCTGGAAGGAAGCAAGGATGCCGAGCGTGAAGAAGAGGTTGAATATCAAGCATAGGTTGGCGATGATGCCGGGGATGAAGCCGTAGAATGCAATCATGAAAATCATGAGGCATACGAGGGCGACAACGAAGGACATCATACCGTCTTGGATGGCCTGCTTGCCCAGGGACGGGCCGATGACCATGTCGGAGATGATATTGACTTTGGCTTTCATCTTGCCGGCCTTGAGGACGTTGGCAAGGTCTTTGGCTTCTTCGACGGTGAAGTTGCCGGTGATGGAGGAGCGTCCGCCATCGATAGCGGTGTTGACTGTGGGTGCGGAGTATACCTGGCCGTCGAGGACGATGGCGATGGATTTGCCGATATTGGCACCGGTGATACGCGACCATTCGCGTGCGCCTTCGGAGTTCATGGTCATGGAAACTTCCTGACCGCGGAAGCTCTGTGCATCAAAATCTGCGGAAGCGTCCTTGACTACTTCGCCGTCCAGTGCCGGTCCGCCATTCTGTGTCTTGAGGGCATAGAGTGCATAGCCAATCTTGACTTCTTCGGTTTTGTCACCTTTCTTTACTTGCTGCGTCTCGGGTTTAACGCCCCATCCGAATTTGAGGTCGTTGGGGAGCTTATTGGCGTAGCGAGCGAGTGTTGCATCGATGGCTTTAACTTCTTTGTCTGTGGGAGCGTAGGCCAGGATGGGGTAGTTGGGGTTAATCATACCCTGGCTTGCGGCAAGTACTTGTGCGAGTGTTGCGGCGTCTTCGATGCTGTCCTTGATGGCGGCTTGTGCAACGGCGTTGATGTCGGCAGCGACTTCGCCGGCAGTATATGTGAGGTAGAACTCAAGGTTGGCCGAGCGTTGGAGCAGTTCGCGTACGCGTTCGTGGTCCTTGACGCCGGGGAGCTCGAGCAGGATTTGTCCGTCTTTGCCTTCAAGTACTTGGATGTTGGGCGATACAACGCCGAACTGGTCGATACGCTTGCGCAGGGTTTGCGTGGCCGAGGTGTTGACCATGTCGCGTATTTCGGCGCGTAGTTGCGAGCGTGCCACGTCCGGCTTGTTTTCTTTGACTACAGGGCTGAAAACTACTGTCAAGTCGGCGTTGGGGCAGACCTTGGCGTATTCTGCGAGGAAGTGCTGTAGGTAGTCGGCGTTGGGCTCTTTGTCCATAAATGCCGAGGTTGCCGTAAGGGCTTTCTCAAAGTTTGAGTCGTTCTTGACGTTGGCCAGTTGGCGCATCATATCGGGCATGTCGACCTGTAAGGTGACGTTCATGCCGCCTTTGAGGTCAAGGCCGAGATTGACGCCCCATTTGCGTACTTCGTCGAGTGTGTAGCCTAAGTAAACTTTTTGTTGGCCGATGCTGTCCATGTAGTGTTTGTAAGCATCGTTGTAGGCTTGGTCTTGGTTTTCCTTGCCTTGGGACTGGACGTGCGCATAATCCGTCGCTGCGGTCTCGTAGTTAGAGTTTACGATCGTAAACGACAGGTAAAACGCGCATACCAGGATGAGCAGCACCGCAATCACCGAAGATAGGAGCGCGGCCAATTTTCCTTTGTTCTGCATGTTTTAGAATTATGTTAGTTTTGAATTAATTATTTTCTACATAAAATTTCAGTCTGCAAATATACGACAAAATCTTGTAAGTGCCATCGGGTGGGGTGAAAATTGTTTGTTTAGGCGTTTGTTTGTGCGTTTTGGAGTCTCTGAAACGGTCTTATGTCAGCTTTTGAATACGTCTTTGATGGCGCCTATGGAAGAAAGCACGCCGGTGGCTTCGTAGGGGATGTAGACGGTCTTGGTGTCTTTGCCGGCAGTCATTGTGCGCAAAGTTTCGATGTATTTGACTGCGAGCATGTATGTGGCGGGGTCGGTTTGTGTCGAGCTGATGGCTTGTGCGACGCAGCGTATGGCTTCGGCTTCGCCTTGAGCCTGAAGGATTTTGGCTTGCGACTCGCCTTCGGCTCGTAGTATCTCGGAGCGTTTGACGGCCTCGGCGGCGTTGATGCGTGATTCGCGTTCGCCTTCGGAGCGGAGTATCAACGACTTCTTTTCGCCTTCGGCGTTCAGGATTTCGGCACGGCGGTTGCGCTCGGCTTGCATCTGTTTCTCCATGGCTTCGCGCACGCTTTCGGGGGGTGTAATGTCTTGCAGCTCGACGCGGTTGACTTTTACGCCCCATTTATTTGTGGCTTCATCGAGTATCGTTTGCAGGCGGCTGTTGATGGTGTCGCGGCTTGTAAGTGTCTCGTCCAGTTCGAGTTCGCCGATGACGTTGCGCAGTGAGGTCTGGGTAAGTTTCTCGATGGCGTTGGGAAGGTTGTCGATTTCGTATACCGATTTCTTGGGGTCGACAATTTGGAAGTATAATAGAGCGTTGATTTCGGTGGTGACGTTGTCCTTGGTGATGACTTGCTGTGAGGGGAAGTCGTAGACTTGTTCGCGCAGGTCTATGGAGCTGGTGGCGGTCATTCGGACGATAGTACGGCCGCCATAGGCGCTTTCGACGCGGCGGGTGTATATTACCTTGGGCTTGTCTATGAAGGGCCAGATGATGTTAAGACCGGGAGGAAGGACGCTGTGAAAGCGGCCGAGGCGTTCGATGACACGTGTTTCGGACTGTGGTACGACTTTTACGCCGGCGAGTACCACTATGATGGCGATAAGAATGGCGAGTGCCAAAAAGATGATTGATTCCATGTTTTTTTGAGATGGTTAAGGGTGTGTAAATGTCTTTATGTTAGTTTTTTTCGGTGGGTATGTCGGCGCACTTGACAGTTAGGATGATGCTGTCATAGCGGATGACGCGGACGGGCGTACCGGTTTCAATCGGACTGCCGTCTTCGGACACGGCTTGCCAGCTGTCGCCGTCTATGCGTACCCTTCCCGGTTTGTCTGCTCCGCCTATACGCTCGGACACGGTACAGGTGCGGCCTATCAGAGCGTCCATGTTACTTGGATCGGCGCGGTGGTGTCGCATCAGTCCGTAGTGTTGTAGCAGTGGCTTCCCGGCTACGAAGGTGACTATGGTGCCTATGGCGGCCAGCAGCAGTTGCATTTGCAGTCCGCCATCGCAGATGGCGCAGATCATTGCGGCCAGGCATCCGCCCACGAGGCATAGCGCAGCATAGGTTGTGGTCAGCAGCTCGATGATTACGAGGATGGCTGCGGCTATGAGCCATATCAGCCATGCGGATAGTATCGATTCCATATCTGTTTGATATTAGAGTTTTTTAGCGTGAGTGTGGGCTTGGGATCGGATTGTGGTATCGGGCGTTCTGGGCTTCGGGGGCTTCTTGTGGCTGTCTGTACTGTCCGGCTGTCAGAATTGGTACGAAACCCCAAGTGTTCCGCCAAGGCGTGCCGAAGCTACGCCGGGAATTATATAATAGCGACGGCACAAGATGTTGGTCAGCATGACGTGGGCACTGAGCCTTTCGCTGAACTGCCATGCTGCCGAGGCGCTTATGTCGTTGATATTGCCAAGGTTGATGATGTTCTTGTGGTATAGGAAGCCCATGGTCAGGAAAGAAGCGCAGCCCAGCTCGTAGGCGCGGCGTTTGGTGCGCAGGTTCCAGTCCACGGATAATGTCAGGGGCTTGAGCGGCCGAAGGGCTATGCCGACGTTGGTCTGCCAGCGTGCGCGGTCGCGCCACAGGTAGTATCCGCCGTCATCACCGTCCTCCGACTGGGTGGCTCCTTCGATGGATGCGTGTGCCGAGAACCATTTCAAGGCGTCCCAGGCCAGGGCGGCACGATAGTGTATTCCGGCAACCTTGGTCATTTCGTAGCAGTTGGCGCCGTTAGCCATGGCGGGCATCAGCCATTCGTTGGCCGAGGCGCCGCCGAGTTCCAGGGCGATGGAGAAGCCGCTGAATGGTCCCATATTTATGCCGGCATCTACGGTGACGGGTATTGATGACATGTCATATCCGTACGCGCCGGACATGTAGGGCGTGTATGCGTAGAGGTCTTCGAGGGTATTGAGCACTTTGCCGCCGCCGACGCGGGCCCAAAGAGCTACGCGCGAGGATATTTGCCAATTAAGGCGTATATCCGGGGCCGCATAGAATTTTTTGGAAAATCCGCCGCGGCTTAGGTCGAGACGTACGCCGAATATGCCGGTGAATGAGCCGCTGCGCACTTCTGCCGAGGGCGTGAAGGTGTACAGCGCGTTGGTGTGGTAGTCGTAGTGCGCGTATCCGAAGAGTGCATCGTCCGATACTCCGTCGTCAGCAGCATATGCGTATAGGCTTGCGGCGGCAGGGCTGTGGTGCTGCCAGGTGGCGGCAGCCCGTAGGCGCAATAGCCACTTGCCGGATGTGACCGCGATGTTGCCGTGAATGTTGTATAGTGCTTCGGACATGGGGTCTTCGGGTATGAGTGTGCCTGAAGACGCCCCGGTGTTGTATATGTCCTTGGTGAATCCGAAGTAACGGACCGAGGCGCCTGCATCGGCGGCGAGGGAGCCGCGGTGCGACCAGTCGGCGGCGAAGTGTGCGCGGTTGGTGTTTTGTTTGAAGGTATTTGCCGGGCCATGTGCGTATTCGGGCATCTGTGTGCTTCCGAAGGCGTATTCGACTGATGCGGCAAGTGTATTGTGACGATCGAGGCGATGGAGTGCATCGGCGCCTATGCGCAATTCTTGGTGCGAGTAGTCTGTTTGGGCGCGTTGGCCGTCATCGGCATCACGGTAGCCGTGGTATTTATTGGCCAGATAGTCGGCGAAGGCGCTGACGCGGCTGTTTCGTGTATTAATAAAGGTGTATCCCAGGGATGCGGCGGCGTTGGCGGCCGGCAGGTATCCCAGATTGGCATATCCGTGGAACGGGCTGACATACAATGTATCGCCCCATGCGGCGGGTTCGAGCATGGTCAGCGAAGCGTCAAGACGTGCCAGAGCCGAGTATGGTGCGGCGGACAGTCGCGGAGTGGTTACTGTGGGGGCCAGCGCCACCGGAGAGACGCCCGAGGGACGCACGGCCGGGCGGTATTCGGGCTCAATTTGGCGTTCGACAACGATTTGAGTGGACATATTCTGCGCCGAGGCGGCGATGACGGTAATGGCTGCCGCCATTAAGGTTGCGCGGCGCGGCTGTATGTGCTGTAAGAGAGTCATGTATATTATATAATGTATGGACGTATGAGTTTTGCGGAATGGCTTCGGCCGTGATATCGGTTTTGGCGTTATTTGCCTCCGAGGCGCGAATCTATGGCATCAAAGATGTCGGCTTCATCGCCGGTATAGTTGGAACGTACAGCGCGGAGGTACTCGTCGGCTTCGAAGACTTTGCCTTTGGCACGCATTGCGTCGCTCAGAATTATAAATCCTCGTGCCAGCCAATATTGGTGTGGCGTGCCCGAGGCAGTGAATGCCTCGGCTGTGGCCAGGGCCTCATCATTCATTTGATGGTCGAGGTAGTTTTGTGCCAGGTATACGGCGGCTTTCGCACCATAGATATCGGAGGCGTCTTTGGCCAGTTTTGACCAAATCTTTCTTGCGTCTTTGTCGTTGTCGGCGAGATGCTCGGCAAGGCCCATGGAGAATGCCGCTTCGGTTTTGTCTTGGGCTCCGAGCGTCGAGGATGACAGGACTGACTGGGCTGCTTCGCGCAATGCGGTGGCATCGCCTTGATCGCGTGCTATGCGCATCAGGCCCATGCGTGCGGCGTTGGCGTTTTCGGGCGTGGAGGCGCGCTGACTCAGTTTGACCCATGCATCGCGGGCATTGCCTTGGCGTCCTTGTGCATAGTCGTATGCGGCAACTATGGCCAAGGCGTCTTCGGCCGCTTCGGCATCGGGATACTCTTTGACTATGGCTGAGGCATATTTGTATGCTTCGTCGGTAGCTTGTCGTTCCGAAGCTTCGTCCATCAGGTAAGCCAAAGCGCGGTGACGATTGTGCCCTTTGGGATAGTTTTTGAGGTAGCGGCGCATGGGTGCAATTCCGTGTCCGTTAAGGTATTGTTCCTCGGCGGCTTCGAATGACAATCGGTCCGATTCGGCGGCTTCGAGACGCGGTGCGTTGTCTATACCGGCGATAAACTGCTCGTAGCGTTCCATTTCTCCGGCCTCGGCGGCGTAGCGTTTGAGTACTTCGGCGGCTTGGCGAGCCTCGGCACTGGTGGGATACTCGCGTATGAGGCGTGCATATGTTGTGGCTGCTTCGTCTTTCTGGCCCGCATCGGCACGGATGTTGGCCAGATACAGCAGCGCCTGACGGCCTTGCTGTGTAGCCGGATATTTGGAGGTGAGGTCGTTGAGCGTGCGTTCGGCGTTTTCGTCATCGCCGCTGAGCTGGTAGGCTTCGGCTGTTTCGAGCAGTGCCTCCGGCATCAGCGATGAAGATGGGAAATCTTTGCGCAGAAGCTGTAGCAGGCGCAGGCGTTCGGCCTGGTCGGAGGTGTAGGATGCTATGACGGCTTGCTGGAACAGTGGGTAGTCGCCGGTGCGTGGTGCCATGTCAAAGGCGTGGGCGTATGCCTTGCGTGCCTGTTCCCAGTGCTTTTGGTAATAGTGGGCATCGCCCAGGCGTGTGTATGCATCTGCCACAATGTGTTTGGGCATGCTGCCCGGGCTGTCAATGACGTTGCGGAAGGCGTTGGCTGCTGATCCGTAGTGTTTAAGTCCTAATTCGGCGTATCCAAGGTCGTAGTAGGCCAGACGGGTGTTGGCGTTTTTGCCCGAGGCTTCTTGGAGATATGCTTTGAGATTTTCGGCGGCATTAGTATACTGGTTGTCAAGCAGGTATGCTTCGCCTAAAGCCATAAGGGTCTCGTGGGCCACTTTATTGTCGTACCGGGCAAGCTCCAAGGCTTGTTCGAGGCGTGCTATGGCATCTCCGCGGCGGCCGGCGCCAAGGTCACGCAGCCCCAAGGCGTAGAGCACTTGTTGCTTGGCGGCGAGGACTTCGGCCGAGGGATTGGACGTGCGGTTGATGGATGCTATTGCTGCATCGTAATTGCGGTCGGTGACGTATCCGGCTATGATATACCGGCGTACGATGTCACTATGGGCGCTTTCGGGGAACAGTTCGAGATATTCCTCAAAAGTCTTGACGGACGAGCCAAAAGGTACGCTGCCGCCGCGCGACAGTGCCACAGCGTAGTTGTAATAGGCGTTTTCGCGGGCCGAGTTATCGAAGGTCATGCGCGCGGCGCGGTCAAACGCCATAATGGCTGCGTCTGTATCGTTTTGTTTCAGCAATGCCTGTCCGATGTACAGATAGGCGTTTTGTCCCATGGCCGAGGGGCTGTCGCACACTCGGCGCAGGGTTTGTACGGCATTGGCGTATTCGCCGCTGTTGTATTCGCTGACGCCAAGGATGTATAGTGATGTGGGTTGCGGCTCTATGGTGGCGTCAACGTATGCGCGTATGTGTGGTACGGCTTCGTCGAAGCGGTCGAGATGGTAGAGGCTTTCGCCGGCGATGCGGTTGGCCTCGGCGGTGAATTCGGCGGTGCCGGCGGTGCCGCGGCCGAGTATTCGGCGTGCTTCGTCCAGTGAGCGGCTGTAGTCTTCGCGCACAAAGTATATTTGTGCCAAATAGTATGGCGTCATATCTCCCGGGGCCTCGGCCGTATTGGCCTGCCCGAAGAATTCGAGTGCCGTATCATACTGGCGTTGTGCGTAGGCGATGTATGCGAGGTAGAACGTGGCGGCATCGCGGTATTCGGGCTTGTCACGCAGGGACATCATCAGTGTCTGTGCGCTGTCATAGTCGCCAAGCTTGAGATAGCAATATGCTGTGCGATAGTCGTATTCGTCATGCCTTTCGGGGGTGAGAGCGGATGCATCGACGCGTCGGTAAAGCTCGAGGGCTTTGGCGTAATTGTGCTCGAACTCGATGTCGGCTATGCACATCATCACGTCTTGGCGCATCAGCGAGGCGGGATACGTGTCGAGGAATTGCTCGAAGCGGTCGCGTGCGCGGCTGTCGCCGAGGCGGTGAAGGCACATGGCTTCGAGCCAAGCGGCCTGTTCGGCCACGTTGGTGCCAATCGCGGTGGGCGAGGCTTCCAAGGAGCGGCGTACCTCGTCGAGTGCGGCGTTGTAGCTGCTTGCTTCGTAGAGTGCTCGTGCCCGGCTGAGTGCTGCGGCTGTCGTCGGGATGGTCGTGCATGCGCCCACACCCTGACGAGGAGCATCGGCATAGTCGGGAACCCGGGCGGCTGCATGACTTTGGGCGGCGATGCCTATCGCCGCTAAAGCTGTCATTAGTACTATCTTGTTCATTGTTTATGGAGTGTCGTGTGAGCGCTTTGGCCGACATGCATTGCTACGGCCATATTTGATGCAAATTTAGTTATTTATATCCAAATCTTCAAATCATACGCGCACATAATGCATATGTTCGTTGCAAATGGTTTTCAAATGGTTTTCATTGCGGGAGAAGGTCCCGGTATTGTATGAAAGTAAACAAAGACAGCCGGGAAGCATAGAACTTGCTTCCCGGCCGTTTAGATGTATGCGCGTTGGTGCTTAGACGTTGAAGCGGAAGTGCATGATGTCGCCGTCTTGCACGACATAATCCTTGCCTTCGACGCCCATCTTCCCGGCATCGCGCACGGGTGCTTCGCCGCCGAGGGTGACGTAGTCTTCGTATTTGATGACCTCGGCGCGTATGAATCCTTTTTCGAAATCGGTGTGTATGATGCCGGCGGCCTGCGGGGCCTTGGTGCCGCGACGGAATGTCCAGGCGCGTACTTCGTCCGGGCCGGCGGTGAAATATGTCTGCAGGTCGAGCAGTGCGTAGGCAGCGCGTATCAAGCGTGCCACGCCTGATTCTTCAAGACCTATTTCGGCGAGAAATTCCTTGCGTTCCTCGTAGGTGTCCAGTTCGGCGATTTCGCTCTCGGTCTGGGCGGCCACGACCATCAGCGAGGCATCTTCGTCCGCGATGGCTTGACGCACGGCTTCGACGTATGCGTTACCGGTGGCAGCACTTGCATCATCTACGTTGCATACATACAGCACGGGTTTGGCGGTGAGCAGGAACAGTTCGCGGCTGTAACGGATTTCGTCCGGTGTATCCAGTTTGACCGAGCGTGCCGGACGGCCGGCGTCCAGCGCATCTTTGTAGCGGCGCAGTACCTCGTATTGCATCTTGGCTGTTTTGTCGCCGCCGGTTTGTGCGGCTTTTTGGGTCTTGGATATTCGAGACTCGATGGTTTCGAGGTCCTTGAGTTGGAGTTCGTAGTCAATGATTTCTTTATCGCGCACGGGATCGACGCTGCCGTCTACGTGTGTGACATTGTCATCATCGAAGCAGCGCAATACGTGTAATATGGCGTCTGTTTCGCGAATGTTGGCGAGGAATTTGTTGCCGAGGCCTTCGCCGCGGCTGGCGCCTTTGACCAAGCCGGCGATGTCTACGATTTCGACGGTGGCGGGTACTACCGAGCGAGGATTGCACATTTCCACCAGGCGTGTCAAGCGTTCGTCCGGTACGGTGATGACGCCCACGTTCGGCTCAATGGTGCAGAATGGAAAGTTGGCTGACTGAGCCTTGGTGTTGCTCAGACAATTGAATAGTGTGGACTTGCCGACGTTGGGCAGTCCCACGATGCCGCATTTTAGTGCCATATAATGTTTGGTGTTAGATGCCTATATGGACGGAGTGTCACGGTGATAGGCATGGGCTGTTCTGTCTTTTTTTCGGAGTGCAAAGGTACAAACATTCTGCCGTAATTGCAATTCGAAAGAAAATGCGCTGTCCTATCGGCTCTTAACGCCTACCGCGAAGTTCGTGTCCGTCACCGCAGTACGCACGCAGGGACGTGCGTCGGGTGGCCATCGGCGTTCCTATACATATTTATTATTTGCGAGGTAGTCATATGCAAATAATAATCGATTACTTGTCGGCATAAGGGAAAAGCACTTTGTAGAACGCTTCCGGATTGTCAAATTTGTATGGTGCTATACGTTCATCATCAGGAACTGATGTGAGCGGTTTGGAGGGGTCTTTAGAAACATAGTCAACAAACATAATAATACCGGTAAATCTACTGATGAATTTTGCTTTCATCATACACAATACAGCTTTGTTTGTCGGTGGATTAAATGGTACGACATAGAAATTCTTGTATGGACTTTTTTTGAGGTCATCCTTATCCCAAAAGCCTATCCGTTCATACATCCACCATCGCTTTGTATGAACCCACTCAAAAAAGTTCATATACCCATCATAAATAATTTTTGCGTCATTTCTTATTCCCCCTATTGGTATAGGCCCTGGGTAGCTCATGTTCTCAAGAAAAAAAACGCCGGATGTTGCTATGGTCAGGTAGCAATATGGGGATTTTATTAATTCTTTTTCTGTGATATTATAGGAGAGATTGGCTTTGTCAATGTCTACTATAATGTATGGGTGTAATGTCTTTTTGCCAAGCAGGAAAGTCATATTTGCTTGATATACTGTGTCTAATGGATAAAAGTTAACACCACCATCATCATTAAAAAAGCGATTAGTTAAACCTTCCGGATACTCATCCGGCGTAACCTTATCTTTAATTAATACTGTCTGTGTAAAACACATAATAACACTTATAAACATCACCATTGCAATAAATGTCCGTTTGTGTCTAATACTATTGAGCTTTTGTGACTTCATATTTCCATTCTATTTTTTTTGATTTCTTCTTCATTATCCAAATGACCTTTGCCCACCTCTGTTTCATTCTCGTCTTTTGGAACAAAACCTGTAATGGCATTTTCAATCATTGCCTTTATTTCAGATATGGATACATCCTTTGTCCGTTCGGGAAAGTTCCCGAACGGATACATAAGACCGGCAATTGCAGAGTGTAATAGTCCCAAAGAGTGTCCTACTTCATGAGGTCCGGTAAGTTCTACTCCGTCTGCTTCTGATATCTTTATCAACCTGTTTGAATACGATCCTGCAGAAACCGTATTTTCCTTGTCGTTTGGAATATTTGGCACAGACATATACAAGTTGCCGACATTGTCCTCTTTCATTGCATAAGTTATAGATTTACGCTGTTCCAATTCCTCTCCGTTTGGA
>Ga0129317_1001750_pt1 | contig 14556 bp, 12 predicted proteins | sample Cm1ome_FD_94430 | JGI IMG/M metagenome (GOLD analysis project Ga0129317, IMG submission 94430) | Eastern black-and-white colobus group fecal microbial communities from Wisconsin, USA - Cm1105 metagenome | ecosystem: Host-associated > Mammals > Digestive system > Large intestine > Fecal | place...
AGGTATTACAAATTATGATGAACTTGTTGAAATCTTTGAACAAGTGACAACAGCGTATGATGCAACTTCTTTAAAACAATTAATGAATAAGGAATTAACACCTGATATCAAACGTATTTATGATCCTTATCTATTATCAACAATTGTTGATGATACACATTATATTGGATATTATGAACCTAAAGGCTTGTTATTGGTACAAGATATTCCAAGAGTGCGTTATACAATGTATCTACAAAGTGATGCTTATAATGCTTTATTAAATTTATATCAAGCTTTAAATAAAGAAGTAAAGGGATTTTTATTAAGAAATGCCTATGAATCACCACAATCTTTAAATTCAAAAGAAGTAGGATTTAATGAAAAACAATTAGGTTTAACTATTGAAGTAACAAAATTAGAAGTTTCATATAAAGATTTTGAAACAACAGATGTTTCAAAATGGTTAGAAGAACATGCACATGAATATGGTTATGTTTTAAGATATCCAAAAAACAAAGCATCAATAACTAATCATTCATATGATGCACATGTTTATCGTTATGTTGGAAAAACATTAGCTAAGTCTTTGTATGATTCAAACATGACTTTAGAAGAATATTCAATGATAGGAGAATAGATATATTATGAATAAACCAATAGGAGTCTTTGATTCTGGTGTTGGTGGATTAACTGTATTAGAATCCATTAAAAAACAATTACCAAATGAAAATATTATATACATTGGTGATAATGCACATTGTCCTTATGGTGATAAAACCAAAGAACAATTGCTTTCTTATACAAAAAAGATTTGTCAATATTTTATTTCTAGAGATGTAAAAATGATTGTCTTGGCATGTAATACAACAAGTGCTAATGTTCTTAGTGAACTTCAGATTTTATTTCCTCAAGTTCCAATTGTTGGGGTTATTCATTCCACAGTTCATGATGTTTTAAATAGAGAAGCACATTCTGTTTTAGTTATTGCAACACATGCAACAATCACATCACATAAGTATAAAGATACCATTACACAATATGATCATACTATCAAAACTTATGAATTGGAAACTCCTTTATTGGTTCCGTTAATTGAATCTGGTCAATATAAAGAGGGAATTCAAGATGTTTTATCAAAATATTTAAAACCTTATCAAGATAAAGTTGATACTTTGATTTTAGGATGTACTCATTATCCAATTGTATTAGATCAAATACAAGAGGTTTTTCATGATAAAATTTATGTGTCAAGTAGTGCAGCTATCTGTCATGAAGTTGATTCTTATTTAAAAGTTCATAATATGTATAGAACTCATAAGAAAAAACCATTTATAGAAATATATACAACAGGAAATGTAGAAGAGTTTGTTTATTCTTCTAATGGTTTCTTTGATTATGATCATCTACAAGTTCATGAATTAAATTTATAACGTATATTTGATATACGTTATTTTTTTTATAGTTAAGCATATATATAAATGAGGTGAGTTTCATGAATAAGAAATATGGAATTATTATTTTATTGATAGGTTGTTTAACCTTTGTTTCATTTGTATATCTCAAAAAGACAGATAAACCTAAATCTGATGATGTTTATTTAAAAACGGTTGTTTTTAAAGATAAGGATAATGAATTAATACCAATCTCAATTAATTTTTTTAGTCAAGTAGAAAGAGAACAAGAAGTTATTAATCGACTTCAATTGATGAAATCAAATGAGTTATCTCGATATGGATTATATCCTGTTTTAGATAGTCAATTTGAGGTTTTGTCAGTAAAGGTTAAAGATAAAGTGATGACTTTAAATACCAATGAAGCCATTGCTAAGGGTGATGGATTAGATGTTATAGAAGCATTAACATATGTTTTAACAGATTATGCTGATGTAGAACAATTAAAACTACAAATACAAGGTAAAGATATAGTTAGTTTACCTAATAGTCAAATTCCATTAACTTCATTAACAAAACAATTTGGTTTAAATAATTTTATAGAAACATCTTTATTATTACATGAAACGATACCTGTGATGGCTTATCAAGAAAAAATTGTTCAACAATATTCTTATTATATTCCCACAACTTTACGTATTCATGAAAAAGATAGTATTGATGAGCAAGTGAAAACTGTATTAGAACATGTTCAAAGTCAAATCCAAGTGATTGATGCTTCACTTGAAAACGGTATTCTTTCTGTTCATTTAGGATCCAATATTTTATTAGATAATGAAACTATTGATCAAACCTTACAAGAATTGATTGTTTTATCATTATCTTCAATAAAAGGAGTCAAGGATGTCAGTATTCATATTAATAAAGAAGAATTAGAAACAAAAAAGACATCAGAAATTCAATATAATTATTTAAGGATATAGCAATATATCTTTTTTCTGTTATAATAGTGAACGGTGATAGAATATGAAAAAATTAATTGTTATGTCAGATAATCATGGTGATAATGAAATGCTCGAATATATTAAACAATGTGAACCACACGCTGATTATTATATTCATTGTGGAGATAGTGAAGCCGATTATCAACAATTGTTAACAGGATTTATTTGTGTCAAAGGTAATAACGATTGGTCATTAGATTTACCACAAATGGCAATATTAAAAATAGAAGATTTAGATGTATTAATTACACATGGACAATATTTTGGATATTTTAATAGAGAACTGGCAATGAATGATATTTTAACACGTAATCAATGTCAGGTCTTATTATGCGGCCATACTCATATGCCAATGTTTATGCAAGAGGGACAATTTTATTATATTAATCCTGGTTCAACATCTTTTCCTAGAGGGGGAAGTTTACCTGGTTATGCTGTTGTAACGATAGATGGAAAAAAAGTTACTTTTGAAAGAAAAACGATAAAATGAAAAGAAGGTTTGAAAAGACCTTCTTTTACTCTTTTATAAGATGAAATGCTTTAAATATTTCAATAATAACGGTTGGAATAAGACTAACTCCTAAACCTAAAATATAATATGACATAGGTAGGGCAGTTAAACCAAAGATATATGATAAAGGTGGTATAAACAATACTGCTAAAACCATAACTAAAGAAAGTAAAGTTGCTTTATTCAATTGATGATTTGTAAATACACCTATTTTAAATAAAGAATGATGAGAACGCATATTATATGCTTGAATAATTTGAGAGAAAGCTAAAATCATAAAACAAAGTGTTCTTCCAGCATCAACATTATTTAAAGTTGTTTTACCATAATAAAATCCAAATAGTGATAAAAGACCAAATAAAACTCCTTGTAAAATAATTCTGACAGCTAAACCATTAGCAAAAATACTTTCATCTTTTGGTCTTGGTTTATCATCCATAACATCATCTTCAATAGGTTCCATTCCTAAAGCAATAGCTGGTAAACTATCAGTAACAAGATTAATCCATAAAAGTTGCATTGATAATAATGGAGCTACCTTAAAAATCAACATAGAAGCGAATACAACAAAGACTTCACCAATATTAGTTCCTAATAGAAAACCAATTGTTTTCTTAATATTTTGATAAATACCACGACCTTCTTTAACAGCTTCAACAATAGTAGCAAAATTATCATCCATTAAAGTTAAATCAGCAGCACCTTTGGCAACATCTGTACCAGTAATACCCATAGCACATCCAATATCACTTGCTTTTAAAGCAGGGGCATCATTGACACCATCACCTGTCATAGAAACAATTGCATCTTGCTTTTGCCATGCCTTAACAACACGAATTTTATCTTCAGGTGAAACTCGTGCATATACAGAAATATCTTTGATTTTTTCATCAAGTTCTTCATCACTCATTAAAGATAATTCATGTCCAGTAATGGCAAGTTCACCAGAATGTAAGATACCAAGTTGTGTTGCAATTGCACTTGCTGTAATAATATGATCACCTGTAATCATAACTGGTTTAATACCAGCTTTTAAGCAAGTGGCTACTGCATCTTTGGCTTCTTCTCTAGGAGGATCAATCATACCAACAAGTCCCATAAATGTTAAATCCGTTTCGATATTGAGTGTATGAGGATCATTAGGTAAAGCATCAATGTATTTATATGCAACAGCAATAACACGTAATGCTTGTTGACTTAATTCGTCTGTCACTTGTGTTGCTTTTTCTATTTGACCTAAAGAGCAACGTTTTAAAAGTTCATCACAAGCACCTTTTGTAATAACAAGATATTTATCATTGTCTTTTACAATGACACTCATTAATTTACGATCAGAATCAAATGGTAATTCAAAAACACGTTCAAATCTTTGATTTAATTGTTGCTGTGTTACATTATTTTTTAATAAAGCAGCAATAATACTTGTTTCTGTTGGATCACCAATATGAATTTCTTTGTCATTTTCTAATGTCACACTACCATTGCAACATAATGTTCCATATTCTAAAAGTTTTATAACATCTGCAGAATTATGATCATGAACATCTTCTATAGCTTGATTATCAAGATAAACTTTCATCAAAGTCATTTTATTTTGAGTAAGTGTACCAGTTTTATCACTACAAATAACACTTGTACTACCAAGTGTTTCAACAGCTGGTAATTTTTTAACAATAGCGTTTCTTTTTGCCATCTTACCAACACCAATAGAAAGAACAATTGTAACAATAACAGGTAAACCTTCTGGAATTGCAGAAACTGCTAATGAAACAGAAGTCATAAAGATTTCCATTAAAGGAATACCATCAATAATACCAATAATAAGAATAATAAAACAAACTATCAAAGCCAAAGCACCAAGTTTTTTTCCTAATTCAGCTAATTTCTCTTGAAGTGGTGTTTTTGTATCATCTTCATTATTTAATAAACCAGCAATTTTTCCCATTTCCGTATTCATACCAGTAGCAACAACAACTGCATGACCAGTTCCATATGTAATGCTACAACCAGAATAAACCATATTAATACGATCTCCAATAGGTGCATTATCTTCAACAATTGCTTGATAATCTTTTTCAACTGCAACTGATTCACCAGTTAAAGCAGATTCTTCAGATTTCATACTTGATGAATAAATCAAACGAGCATCAGCAGGAACAAAATCTCCAGCTTCTAATTTTATGATATCACCAACAACCAATTCTTTAGCTTCAATTTGTATTTCGTGTTGATCACGAATAACTCTTGCATGTGGTGAAGATAAAGACATCAAAGCTTCTAAAGATTTTTCAGCTTTGTTTTCTTGTATAACACCCATAATAGCATTTAAAACAACAATTAATAAAATTAATAATGGTTCAAAAAAAGCAGATACTTCTTTTTCTTGGAAAGCCAAAACAAAAGAAATAAAGGCAGCAATCAATAAAATAATAATCATTGCGTCTTTAAATTGTGCTAAAAACTTTTGTAGATTTGTTTGTTTTTTAGCTTCATCTAATTGGTTAAGACCATACTTTTCTTGTCTGAGTTTAACCTCCGTAGTTGTTAAACCATGAGTTTTATGTGTTTTTAATTCCTTAATTATATCATCAAGGGATGAATTGTAATTATTCATATATAATTCTCCTTCCATATATATATTATTATACACATTTGTGAACAAACTATAAACGATTTCCATATTTATGAAAAAATAAAAACCACTCAAATGAGTGGTTAATAATCAAATGGCGTCCACGAAGGGATTCGAACCCCTGACCGCACGCTTAGAAGGCGTGTGCTCTATCCAGCTGAGCTACGTAGACATTAAATGGCGTCCACGAAGGGATTCGAACCCCTGACCGCACGCTTAGAAGGCGTGTGCTCTATCCAGCTGAGCTACGTAGACATCAGTTTTAACTGCTTGTTTATAATACCATAGCATAAAACAGGTTTCAAGTATTTTTTAAAAAAATCTATGAAATTAGTTTATATTTTTTTCTATAAGATAAAGATATGTACAAACAATAAAGGCATAAAAAATTTCTACATACCCATTAACTCGAGTAAAAATAATTAAAGATAGACATAAAAATTGTAAAGAAATATCAAAAAAACAATGTATTCTTAAATACAGATGAGGATTATAAAATGATAATTGACGGGTATAAATCAATAATAAACCTAAAAAAGATACACAGCCAAACATAGAAAAGGCAACATGAATTATTGATGATAAATCATTTTGATTAAGTGTATAAGGAAAAAAAGCACCGAGGCTCATAATGATTGCAGTTAAATGAATAAAAAAAGAATAGGGTATTTTTGATTGAGGGATGTATTGATATATTTTTTTCATTTTACAACAAAAAAACACAGCACAAAAAACAATATAACAAATAACTGCTATATGGTATTTTGGCATTAATGATACACCTGTTAAATTGTCATACAGCAAGTTTCCACGACTTGAAAGATAAATTGAAGTTATAAAAATAAGTAAATAATACATAAAACACCTCTTTTTTTAAATTATATATTTTTTTTGAAGAAATTTGAAGATTTTTTGGATATATGTAAGTAGGAGGATAAATATATGAAGAAAAAAATTCAATTATTGACACTCAGTGTCGAAAGAGGCTCATTATCAGTTTTAACAAATGATGTTCATGTTGATTATGAGTACGAAGATTTTAAAGGAAATGAGGTGGAATTATTTTTAAATGTTTTTATTGGTGATGATGAAGATCATTATCGTTTTCGTTTAAAACTTTGTTATCATGTTTTTTTAGACGAGGAGTATGAAAGTGAAACAAGGAAAGTAGAAAATATTATTTTGTTAGTTGCAGATTCACTGATGGATATTATTGTCACAATTGACAATATCTTAAAAAATGAAGGAGAATAATTTCTCCTTCTTTCACATTATAGGTATTTTGACATATTTTATAATGAGAGGTGGATTATGCTAATATTTGTTAATCATGATGATTTACGTGCTTTAGAATTAATGGAAGAGTTATTGAGGAGGGGGTATTATGTTAGTGATCAAATGAAAGATCTTCGTTATGCTGATGTGATTTATTTAGGACGTAAAGGAATTGATCGTAAGCATCGTTTAGAGATGCAACATGAAACAAAAAAGTTACCAGAAGATCTTTTTCAAAACTTAAAGGAAAATTGTTTAATTTTAACTTTAATGAATAATGATTACTTACATGAATTATCAAAACTTTATCATTTTCGTTACATGTGTTTGTTAAAACAAGAGGATTTTATTTATAAAAACAGTATTCTTACAGCAGAAGGTCTTTTATCTTATTTGATTTCTCATCGTCGTTTTCCTATCTATCAAAGTCGTATTCTTGTTTTAGGATATGGACATTGTGCTAAACCAATTATTCAATATTTAAAGGCAATAGGTGCAACTGTAAGTGTTGGGCTAAGAAATAAAAAATATCGTAAAGACATAGAAGAAACTGGATGTTTATATCAAAATATAAAAGAACTCAATTTATCTAATCAAGATATTATTATTAATACGATACCTTGTCTTGTTGTTGATCGTTTATTAATAGATACAATTGATAAGAAAACAATGATTGTTGATATTGCATCTTATCCTTATGGAATAGATCATCACTATGCTTTATCAAAAGGATATAATTGTCAAATCTTACCTTCTATTCCTTGTAAATATGCCTATGGTTATGCTGGACAAATGGTTGTTGATATAATTGAAAAGGAGTGTTTTCATGCTTAAATTAGGTTTTTGTATTACCGGTTCTTTTTGTAGTATGGATGATATGTTAGATGTTTTAAATGTATTAAAAGATGATTATGAAATAGAGATTTTTATAACTCCTCATGTTGATTGTATGGATACTCGTTTTTACTTGTCAGATGATTTAAAAAAGAAAATTAAAGACATTGTTCATTGTGATATCAAAACAACAATTCAACAAGCTGAAGTCTATGGTCCATTAAAAAAGCTTGATGTTGTTTTAGTTTATCCATGTGATGCATCTACACTAGCAAAATTTGTTTATGGTGTTAATGATAATGCTGTAACGATGTTAGTCAAATCATCTTTACGTAACCATACCCCGATTGTTTTAGGTGTTTATTCAAATGATATATTATCTTTGAGTGGTAAGAATTTAATAGAATTAATGTCACGTAAAAACTATTATTTTGTTCCAATGTATCAAGATGATTATATAAAAAAACCAAACAGTATGATTGCTTGTAAAAACAAAGTTAAAGATACATTAACATATGCTTTAAAACATCAACAATATCAACCATTTGTTTTGGGATATAAGGAGGTTTTGAAATGAGAGAAATTTTTACTGCTTTAATTACACCGTTTCATAAAGATCATTCCATTGATTATCCGGGATTATATCGTGTTATGGATAAATTGATTGAAGAAGGAAATAAGTCTTTTGTATTGTGTGGAACAACTGGTGAAACTTCAACATTAAAACTTGATGAAAGAAGAATATTGGTAGAAAAAGTCTTAAAAAAATATCCACAAATTAAAATTATTGTTGGTATTTGTTCTAACAGTACATTTGAAGTTATTAGACATATTGATATGTATAAAGATGATCCTCGCATATATGCTTATTTAGTGATTGTCCCTTATTATATTAGACCAAACCAAAATGGTATTTATAAGCATTTTGATTTAATTGCTTCAGCCACCAATAAAAATATTATGATATATAATATTCCAAGTCGTTGTGGTGTATCAATAGATGTATCAACAGTGATAAGATTAGCTAATAAACATAAAAATATTATCGGTATGAAACAATGTGGTTCATTAGAAGAAATACAACAAATCAAAGAAGCATTACCACAATTTAAAGTATATATTGGTGATGATCATTTATTATTAGAAGGATTAAAAAGAAGGGCAGATGGTATTATATCTGTTGCTAGTCATTTAGATTATCCATTAGTTGAAGATATATGCTTGAATGAAAATGTTTTTGATGATCGTTATTTAAAATTAATAAGTGAATATGTTTTTATTGAACCTTCACCAGCACCAGTGAAATATATACTTTATCAATTAGGATATATTCAAAATATTTTAAGATCACCTTTAACGCCAATAAGTGAAGATTCACAAGTAAAATTACTTCCATTGATTGAAAAGTATCGAAAATAATTTGAAGCTAAACAAAATATATGATATGATGTCTATACTTTTGAAAAAAAAGATACAAAAAATATAAAACAAAGGTATAATAAAAATAAGAAAGATACAACAAAATAAATTGAAAGGGTGAAATAATGAAAAAAGATATCGTAAAATTTATACCAATTGGTGGACAAGCTGAAATGGGTAAAAGTATGTATTGTGTAGAAATTAATAATAAAATTTTCATTATTGATTCAGGATTTCGTTTTCCAGATTCTGATAAACTAGGTGTAGATATTATCATCCCTAGTTTTACATATTTAGAAGAAAGACTTGATCAAATTACTGCTATTATTATTACACATGGTCATGATGATGCTATGGCAGCATTGCCATACTTATTACAAACAGTTAATGCTCCTGTTTATGCACCAAATTTGACTGCTGATCTTATTGAACAGATGATTTCTCGTCATGAAAGACATAATCATGTAAAATTAAATTTGGATTTAAGAAGAGTAAAAAGAAATGCATCTATTGATATAGATGGTATTCCTGTAGAATTCTTTCCAGTGACACACTCAATTCCTGGAAGTGTGGGTGTTGCTTTATGGACTAGTCATGGATATATTGTTTATAGTGGTGAGTTTATTATTGACTTTGGTGCTCCTGAAGGATTTAAATGTGATATTCAAAAGATGATGGAAATTGGTAAGAAAGGTGTTTTGGCTTTATTGGTTGAATCTTCTAGTTCTCGTCATGAAGGATATACATCTCCAAATCATAAACTAACAAATAAAATTGATCATGTTTTTGAAGATAGTAATGAACGTATTATTATATCAAGCTATGCTCAAAATGTTTTTAGAACGAAAGAAATTATTGAACTTACAAAAAAATATCATCGACAAATTGTTTTCTATGGTCGAGATAAATATGATAATACAAATAGTTTGTTACGTATTGGAAAACAAAATGAAGAGTCTATTATTGATGTTCCTAAAAATATATTAGGAAAAAAAGAATATATTGGAAAACCTCAATATGATAGCAATTATGTTATTTTATTAAGTGGAAGTCCTCGCCGTATTTATCACGATATTTGTGATATTATTGATGGGGGAGATGATTTATTAAAATTGCGTAAAGGGGATACGTTTATAGTTGCTTCTCCTGTATTACCTGGTACTGAAAAAATTGCTAATAAAGCACACAATGGATTGTATAAGACCGATGCTCATATTCATTTATTGAAAAATAAAGATTTATTTTCAATGCATGCGTCTGAAGAAGATATTAAAGTGATTATTCAAATCTTTAAACCAAAATATTATATTCCAATGAAAGGTGAATACCAACATTTTATCTTTAATATGAATATTGCAATTGATATGGGTATTGATAAAGACAATATTGTTATTTTAGATAATGGTGAACGTATTACATTTACTAATGGTGATTTAGAAAATGCTCGTGATACATTTGATATTGAGGATGTTATGATTGATGGTATTGGTATTGGTGATGTTGGAGAAAAGGTTATTGATGATCGTATTCAGCTTGCTAATGATGGAGTTGTCATTGTGGGATTAACAATTTCTCGTGAAACAAAAGACATTATTGGTCAAACAGATTGTCAAACACGTGGATTTGTTTATTTAAAAGATTCTGAATATATTATTAAACATGTCATTGATCTTTGTGAAGGCGTTATTCATAAATGGAAAGAACAGCCAGAACTTGAAATTGCTGAAATTCGTTCTATGATGAAAGATCAATCAATGAAATATATTGTTAAAGAAACAGGGAAAAAACCTGTATTTATTGGAGTAGTGATTGAAATATAAGCAAGAGAATATCTTGCTTTTTCTTTTCAATAGAATAGATTTTTGTTATAATGTAAAATAATGAAATGAGGTGAGATAATGGCTAAATCTAAACGTACAAAAAAATCTCAAAATGAAATTATGAGTGAAACATTAAGATTGCGTGTTTTTACATTATTGATTTTATTTGTTATTGTTATTGGAGCTTTAAAACTTGGTCCAATTGGAACATATGTTCACCTTATTTTTGCTTTCTTTTTTGGGAATCTGTATGGTGTTATCTATGCGACTTTAGCTATTGTTTGTTTATATACAATTTATAAAGCAAAGATTATTAATTTAAAAGGACCGCAAGCCATTGGTATTTATTTAATATATTCTGCCGTTTTAACATTATGTACTATTCCTAGTGATCCTCAATCTAAAGGTGTAGGGTTAATTACTGTTTATATTCAAAATCAAAAATTTCATAAAGGTGGATTTGTTGGGACTTTCTTTTATGGGATTTTTAGTTCTTTATTTGATAGTTTAGGAACTTTAATTTTATCAATTGTTGTATTGATTATTGGAAGTGCTTTGTTGTTAAGTAAGATATATATTCAATATCAATCTAAAAAGAAAAAAGAACGAAAAAGAAAAGTCAGACAAGAAAAAGAAGAACCTCCTGTACAAACTATAGTTTTAAAGAAGAAATCACATTTCTTTGATTTTCTTTCTAAAGGAGAAACAATTCCTATTTTTCCAGATGCTGCTTTTGATGATGTTGAAGAGAAAGAACAGCCTTTAGATCCAGAAATTACCAACGCTTTTGAATTTGATGATGAAAGTTTAACTATTGATATTAAAGAAGTTGAACCTCATAAAAAAGAAAAAACAAAAGAAGTGAAAGAAAAAGAAGAAGTTATTATTAAACAACCACAAACATCAAATACACATTATCAGTTGCCACCATTATCTTTATTATCAACAAAATCAACTAATAATACATCAAAAGAAAGATCTTCAGCTAATAAAAATGCTGTCAGATTAACAACAGTTTTAAAACAATTTGGTGTCAATGCAACAATAGAAAATGCCTTTATTGGACCAACAATTACAAAATATGAATTAAAGTTAGATGTTGGTACAAGAGTTAATAAAATCTTACAATTACAAGATGATATCAAATTAGCTTTAGCCACTGCTGATATACGTATTGAAGCACCAATTCCAGGAAAACCATATGTAGGAATAGAAGTGCCTAATCAAAGTGCTTCAATGGTTGCTTTTAAAGATGTCTTTAAATCATTAACAACAGATAAAAAACAACAAGATAACAAATTGGTTGTTGCACTTGGAAAAGATGTATCAGGAAAACCAGTTTATGCGGAACTTAATAAAATGCCTCACTTATTAATTGCTGGAGCAACAGGTTCAGGGAAATCTGTTTGTGTCAATACAATTATTTCGTCTATATTGATGCGAGCTAAACCAGATGAGGTTAAATTAATTTTAGTTGATCCTAAAAAAGTAGAATTATCTATTTATAATGGAATTCCTCATTTGCTGGCACCAGTTGTTACTGATCCAAAAAAAGCTGCTGCTGTTTTAAGAGAAGTTGTAGCTGAAATGGAAAGACGTTATGATGTTTTTGCTAGTGTTAATGCTCGTAATATTGCAAGCTATAATGATTTTGCAAAAAAATACAACGAAGATAAAGATGAATCTGAACATAAAGAAATTTTATCTTACCATGTTATTATTTTAGATGAGGTAGCTGATTTGATGATGGTTGCTAGTAAAGATGTTGAAGATTGTATTATGCGTATTTCACAAATGGCTAGAGCAGCTGGTATTCATTTGATTGTTGCAACACAAAGACCTTCAACTGATATTATTACTGGTGTTATCAAAGCTAATATTCCTTCACGTATTGCTTTTGCTGTTTCATCAAGTATTGATTCAAGAACTATTTTAGATACATCTGGTGCTGAAAAGCTTTTGGGAAAAGGTGATATGTTGTTTTCTCCAATGGGCTCATCTTCACCGTTACGTGTTCAAGGAGCTTTTGTTTCAGATGAAGAAGTTGCAAGTATTGTTCATTATGTTTCAACACAACAAGAAGCAATTTATGAAGATAAATATGTTAATGCCAAATCAACAGGTTCTTCATCATCTTCAAGTGATGATTATGATGATGAAGATGAAGAATACGAAATGTGTCGAGAATTTGTTATTCAGGCACAAAAAGCAAGTACATCTTTATTACAACGTAAATTTAGAATAGGTTATAATAAGGCGGCTCGTATTATTGATCAATTAGAAGAAAATGGAGTTATTGGACCACAACTTGGTAGTAAACCTCGTGAAGTTTATATTCGTCAATATCATGAAGAAGATTTATAATTGGTAGAGAAATCTACCAATTTTTCTTTTTTGCACAAAGAATTCCATATTATGATAAATCTTTCTTTATTTTGTGTGAAAGTAATGTTAAAATATATATATAAATTATTCTAAGGAGGAAAAAAGAATGAAAAAAATGTTTGCATCTTTATTGGCGTTATCAATGATGCTAGTTGGATGTGGTTCTGATGAACCTAGTGGTGAAGACACTATGAATGTTGTCATGATCACTGACAAAGGAACGATTGAAGATAAGTCTTTCAATCAAGGGACTTGGGAAGGTATTAAAGCTTATGAAGCTGAAAACGAAGGTAAAGTGAAAGCTGATTATATCAAACCAACTGATGGAACAACTTTAGCTTATAACGAAGCAATTGATCAAGCTGTTAGTAAATTTAAAGCTGATGTTGTAGTAACACCTGGTTATTTATTTGAAGCATCAATTTATGAAAAACAAACAACTTATCCTGATGTTAAATTTATTTTAATTGATGGTGTACCAAATAAAGACGGTCTTTATAAAGAATTTAAAACTGCTAAAAATACTGTAAGTATCAAATATGCTGAACAAGAATCTGGTTATTTAGCTGGATATGCTGCTGTTAAAGATGGTTATACAAAACTTGGATTTATGGGTGGTCAAGCAGTACCTGCTGTTGTTAACTTTGGATATGGATATGTTCAAGGTGCTAATGATGCTGCTAAAGAATTAAATAAAACTATTGAACTTAAATATAAATATACAGATTCATTTATTCCTGATCCAGCAATTCAAACTGAAGCTGCTTCATGGTATAAATCTGGAACAGAAGTTATTTTCTCTTGTGGTGGAGGAATCTTCGCATCAATTAGTGCTGCTGCACAACAAAATGATGGTAAAGTGATTGGTGTAGACGTTGACCAAAATGGTGAAGGTGAATATGTTATTACTTCTGCTTACAAACAATTAGCTGTATCTGTTCAACAACAATTAAAAGCAATTGCTGATGGAACATTTAAAGGTGAACAAAATTTAGTTTTAACTGCTAAAGAAGATGCTGTTGGTTTACCAATGGAAACTTCAAGATTTAAAACATTCTCTAATGATGATTATAAAGCTTTATATACTAAACTTGCTAATAAAGAAATAACTATTGTTAACAATGAAGGTGCTAAAGCTGTTACTGATATCAAAGTTGATAATGTTAAAGTTGATTTAGTTAAATAAATTGCTGATTAAGAGGCTCTGTGTCAAGAGTGGAGGGGGAGTAACTGAATAAGTTACTTCCTTTGTTTATATAATGTCAAATCTAAAACCAAGATGTAGAAGTATTCTTTTTCTTAG
>Ga0129317_1001752_pt1 | contig 14539 bp, 15 predicted proteins | sample Cm1ome_FD_94430 | JGI IMG/M metagenome (GOLD analysis project Ga0129317, IMG submission 94430) | Eastern black-and-white colobus group fecal microbial communities from Wisconsin, USA - Cm1105 metagenome | ecosystem: Host-associated > Mammals > Digestive system > Large intestine > Fecal | place...
GAGGTTTCATGATTTTGACTCAGGTGACTGCAAAGATATCGGTGAGAAAGCATTGAAAGGCATCGGTAAAGGTGCTGTTCGAGGTGCTGTTGTTTATGCTGCCTCCAACTATACTTCTATCCCAGCACCGATTACAACGGCAAGCGTAACTGCAACATTTGACATTTCATCCCAGGCCATCAAATATAAAAAAGGAGAGATAACAAAAAAAGAACTTCTTCGCAGTTCTCTTTTAAGTATAACAGATGGATCGGTAAGCGCTTTTGGAACTATGATTGGTGAAAAATACATAAAAAATTTACTTCCTGGGCCTCTTAGAGGGAACAAAGCAATCGGAGGATTAATTGGTAATGCTGCTACAATGCTATTATGGGGGCTTGCCAAGCCCATAATTATAGAGGAACCAAAAACAACTGAGTAAGTCATATCATCTAAGTCCGCTGGGATTTATTTCTCGGCGGACGCTTTTTGGTTTCAAAACACCCCATCAAAACAGCGTCTAAATGTCCGTATAGCGAAAGGAGCTGTTTTTATGGAGCAAAATCAGGTCATTGATGAGATCAATTACTACAAGGCGCAGGCAATCACGGAACTGCTCTATGCCAGAGGTATGATCACATTTGACGAATACGACAAATTAACCGATCTGAACCGTCAAACATTCTCTCCGATGTACGCTGACTTATTACCGAAATCACTTGAAAAATCACCGAATCAGAGTTAATATACGATACTGACAAGGAGGTAAAGCAATGACAGTCAAAACAATTGAAGCGCATCCTGCTGAGAAAAAGAAGCTCCGCGTGGCTGCATACTGCCGTGTCAGTACCGATAATGATGACCAGCGCGAGAGTCTGGAAACGCAGAAAGCGCATTATGAGGCGTGGATCAGGCTGCATTCCGAATGGGAGTGCGCGGGTATATTCTATGATTTCGGCATTACCGGAACGAAGGCTGATGTCCGCGACGGCTTACAGGCACTCCTGTACGAATGCCGCATTGGACGCATAGACTATGTACTGACGAAGTCCGTCAGCCGGTTCTCCCGCAATACCACGGACTGCCTTGAACTGGTGCGCGAACTGCTTTCTTACAACGTCCCCATTTACTTTGAGAAGGAAAAGCTGGATACAGGCAGCATGGAAACGGAGCTTGTTCTGGCAATCCTCAGCAGTCTGGCACAGGAAGAATCAGCGTCAATTTCCAAGAATGTAAAGTGGGGCAACCAGAAACGCATCAAAAACGGCAGGTACAGGGCAGGAACAGCGCCCTACGGATACATGTTCGACAGTGACGGGAATTATGCGATCATTCCGGAGGAAGCAGACGTTGTCCGTTTCATTTTCGAGTCCGTTGTTTCCGGTATGGGAGTGCATAAGATCGGCAAGGAACTGGACAGCCGGGGTGTGCCGACGCGCATGGGCGGCAAGTGGAGTACCACAACGATCATGGGCATTCTGAATAATGAGAAGTATGTCGGTGATGTCCGCTACAACAAGACCTATACAGACGACAACTTCCGAAGGCATAGGAACAAGGGCAACGTGGACAGTCCGGAAGTGAAAGACCACCACGAGGCGATCATCAGCCGGGAGATGTACGCGACAGCACATGAAGTGCTGGAACAGCGGCTCAGAGAGCGCGGCATCCGGCACGATGATGAAAAGTATCAGCGCAGGTTCGCTTTCAGCGGCAAGATCATCTGCGGTGAGTGCGGCGGTAAATTCAAGCGGCAGATACAGCATTCGTGTATTACGTGGGCTTGTACGACGCACCTGTATCAGAAAGAAGCCTGTTCCATGATGTTTATAAAGGATGAAGCGATCAAAGCCGCATTTGTGACCATGCTGAATAAGCTGATTTTCGGCTATGAATTCATTCTTATGCCGTATCTTTAAGCTTTGAAATTATCCGACACAGATGCAAATTTGCAGAATATCTTTGATTTGAAAGCAGAGTTGCAGAAGAATGTTGACAGAAAACATGAACTGAGAAAACTGCGTGTCGGTGGATTCCTTGACAGCGCAATGTACACACAGGAGCTGAGACAAATCAAACAGCAGAATGAAGAATACCGCGTGGCTCTGAAAAATAATGAAAAATCCGCATTGAATGGGAGCATACAGGAAACAGAAAAACTGCTGCATTTCATCGAATCTCATGAAGTACAGTCAGTATTCAGCGATGAAGCTTTCACTGAATTTGTAGACAGCATCATTGTATATTCAAGAACCTGCAACGGCTTTCGTCTGAAATGCGGGCTGACATTGAAGGAGGTACTATGTACGGATACAAGATCATAAACGGCAGAGCTGTCATTGACGAACAGGAAGCCGGAATCATAATCAGCATCTTCAACGGCTATATTTCCGGTTTGAGCATGAAGGCGGCTGCGGCGAATGCAGGCGTACCCATGCAGCACAGTGCTGTCAAGCGAATCCTGATGCAGGATGCTTATATCGGCACCGACTACTATCCTGCGATCATCAGCCGGGAGACCTTTGCAAAGGCAAATGGCAGAAGACTGCATCGTGCGAATCTGCACGGCTCTGAAAAGCGGTATACCGCACCGCCGATACACAAGGCGTTCGATCTGGCTGCTGCGGAGACGCATTTCGATGATCCGGCAGAGCAAGCCGAATACATTTATAGTCTGATAGAGGTGAAAACATGAAAAACACGACCGTCATTCCTCCGAAGTCCCAGAAAGGCAATGCGGCAGCGAAGGAGGAAGTGAAGCGTCTGCGGGTGGCGGCTTACTGCCGTGTGTCAACGGACAACGAGGAACAGGCGTCCAGCTATGAGGCGCAGATCCAGCATTACGAGGAATTTATCAAGACGAATCCGGAGTGGGAGTTCGTCGGAGTATACGCTGATGAAGGCATCAGCGCTACCAATACCAAAAAGAGAGAGCAGTTCAACACTATGATCGAGGACTGTTAGGCGGGAAAAATCGACATGATCTTCACGAAGTCAATCAGCCGCTTTGCCCGCAACACGCTGGACTGCCTGAAATACATCCGCCTGCTGAAGGAGATCAATATTCCGGTTTTCTTTGAGAAAGAGTCCATCAACACGATGGACGCAAAGGGGGAAGTCCTGATAACCATTATGGCATCGCTGGCACAGCAGGAATCTGAGTCGCTCAGCAAGAATACAAAAATGGGTATCCAGTACCGCTTCCAGCAGGGGAAAGTGCTTGTGAATGCCCGGAACTTCCTCGGATACGACAAGGACGAGGAGGGACATCTGGTCATCAATCCTGCGGAGTCTGAGATCGTCAAGCGCATCTTCCGCGAGTATCTGGAAGGCGCAAGCTGCATGAAGATCGCCAGAGGGCTGGAACGTGACGGCATCCTGACCGCACGGGGCAATCCTCGCTGGCACGACAGCACCGTCCGCAAGATACTGGAGAACGAAAAGTATATGGGGGATGCACTCCTGCAAAAGACCTACACCATAGACTTCCTGAATAAGAAGCGAGGCAAGAATAACGGCACGCTGCCGCAGTATTATGTCGAGGACGACCATGAAGCAATTATCCCGAAAGAGATATTTCTGATGGTGCAGGAGGAAATGGCACGGCGCAGTGAACAGAATGCCTGCTTGGGCAGACGGAAGAATATCAGTGCAAACCACCCGTTCTCAAAAATCGTGTTCTGTGCAGAATGCGGTGAGGAGTTCCGCAGAATCCATTGGAACAACCGGGGCAAGAAATCAATTGTGTGGCGGTGTTTGACAAGGCTTGAGCATAAAGACGAGTGCCATGCAAGAACGGTCAATGAGGAGACGCTGATAGAAGCATTTCTCGACGCACTCAATGAAATAGTCGGCAACAGTGACACTTATCTGGAACGGCTGAAGGTGAACCTTGAAGCCGCGATCAATGCGGCGAATCCAGAAAGTGCCGCTGCACTGGCTGCAAGAATGGCTGAACTTCAGCAGGAACTGATCGACCGCACAGAGCGCCGTGAGAATTACGATGATATCACCGATGAAATTCTCCGCCTGCGTGAGCTTCAGGCACAGGCGGATATGGACGGTACAGCAAAGTCGGAACACAAGAAGCGGATTCGTGAGCTGCAGCGTTTTATTGAGCGACAAAAGAGCAAGGTTTTAGCGTTTGACGAAGGACTGGTTCGGAAGTTGCTTGAAAAAGTGACTGTGTACGATGACTATCTGGAGTTTCGATTCAAGTCAGGTGTGACGGTCAGCGTGGAAAAGTGAATATGATCCCCCTCATCAGGTAGGAAGCAATGCTCCTGCTTGGTGAGGGGGATTTTTTGTTAATCCGGTCGATTCACTGTTGTGCGAACAATGTTGTCCGGTCTTTCAATTTTTCTGAATGCCTTTATTCCCATCCCTTGCAGACATCGCACCATCCAACAGCATCGGATGCCTGTTCCAGCTCATCCGGTGTCAGCTTAACAGATGTAAACTCATTGCCTGCTGACGGGTGAATGAAAGAAAAACGTTTCATCGAAACATCAAGCCAGACTGGAATTCCGCTCGGGACAGCAAACGGACATACGCCGCCAGGTATGAATCCTGTCATTTCTTCTACATGGTCTCTCGGAATCATGCTGGGCTTCGTGTGAAACTGCGCTTTGAATTTCGAGTAGTTCACACGGCCGTCGCCAGCCATCACTACAATGACGGGGTGATCGTTCACGAGAAAAGAAAGTGTTTTAGCGATCTCTGCTTCAGAACAGCCAAGCTGAATTGCAGCGTGTTCAACAGTATCTATCGTTTCTGTATGGTCTATGACTCTGTCTGAGAAGCCCTTTTCGCTGAGCCATTCAAATACTTTTTCGTTCCTCATATTGTTTCTCCAACATATTATCTGTAATCCGCAGATACTTCCTCAAATGATCTCTCTCCACGAATATATGCTTCATATGCGACTTCTGCATCTTTGCCGTGAAATACAGTACAGATTCCGCACATATCGCAGTCTGCAATACACGGGAATTTGTTTTTAATATATATTCGGCGTTCTTCGGCAGTAGAATTCATAATATCAGGTGCCGCTGTCATATCCTGTCACCTCATTTAATCATGCGATTCTGGCGGTATTGCTCCATATAGGTCATATTGATCTCGCTGATCTCGCGTTTGCCGTCAATGTAATCCTGGTAGATGCCGAACGGACTTCCTCCGCCCAACCAGCATGATGAACAGTTTTCACAGCCGCTGCCGCAGTCCAGCGACTCTTTGATAATCTGCTCGCGTTCCTCACGGGTGGTATCCTTGATTAAAATAGATTTCATAAAAACAGCCTCCATTTACGGATTGGGGTATTTACGCCATCTCTGCGTTGATTGTGTCTTCACAGGCAGCCATTGCCTTCAGCGTCATATCGAGCAGCTTGTCAAGCTCCCAGCCAAGCTGATTTGCACCGCGCTCAATCACTTCACGCGAACATCCTGCCGCAAAGCCTTTACTCTTATACTTCTTTTTCAGCGATTTCAGTTCCATGTCCTTTGTGCTTTTGGAAGGGCGCATCAGAGCGGCAGCCCAGATCAGACCGGTCAGTTCGTCCGCTGCAAACAGCACCTTTTCCATTTCATGAATCGGCTCGACATCTATTGTTACGCCGCAGCCAACTGTGATTCCGTAGCCATGTGAACAGACAGAATGAATGATGTCATCGCTGACGCCGCCTTCTCGCAGAAGTTCCGGTGCTTTCAGACAATGCTCCTCCGGATACAGCTCAAAATCAATATCGTGAAGCAGTCCGACAATGCCCCAGTGTTCGGCTTCATCACCATAGCCCAGTTCATCCGCATACCACTTCATGACCGCCTCAACAGTGAGGGCGTGCTGGATATGGAACGGATCTTGATTGTATTTTTTCAGCAGAGCAAATGCATTCTCCCTTGTTATCATTTATATTTCCTCCAAAGTTATCTTGTCACACATTGTGAATATGATTCTGACCGCAGCACGCCAATGCGGATGCGTTGCTGTGAAGACCGGAAGGTTCTTACACTATGCATATAGGTCTGATATGATTATATCACAACATTGCGTGATTGTCAATCCGGTGTGACGGTCAGCATGGAAAAGTGAATATAAAGTGAATATAATGATATGATTCCCCTCATCAGGCAGGAAGTTATGCTCCTGCTTGGTGAGGGGGATTTTTTTGTTTTATGGTAAATCCTTCAGCAGAGGCTGAAATTGCTTTATTATCTTACTAACATTTTCTCCGGGAAGAACTTTACACAGTTCACTATTAACCTGCTGACGTGAAATAGAGTTTACTAAGATACTAATGATTTTTTCACGTTTCTCTTTGTACACACCTTTTTTGAAATGCTGTCCATATACTGATCTAAACTGTGCTTCTCGTTTCTTTTTATCAACTTTTGGTTTTGCTTTTGTAGAGGGGAGATTTTTTATAAATTCTTTGAATGCTTTATATAATGCTGGAATGTTGCTGCTTGGTATTAGTTTGGTCAACTCCGTATTGAGTGATTGCTTATCTTGAGAATTGAGTAGTAAAGCAATAATGGCTTCTTTTTTTGCAGCATATGGTGATTTATTGAATTTTTGACCGAAAAGTGTCCGAATCTGCGCTTCCTTTGTTGTGGGAGCGCTTGCTTTTGTGTCGGTCTGTTTCTTGACAGTCGTTCCTTGAAGCTTCTTTTTACGCGCAACTGAAATGCAGAGTTCTTTTTTCCAGAATTTTATCACATTATCGAAATCGGTATCGTTGCTGATAATTACAATATTACATTTAGATTTTCCGGCCAAATACCCCAGATAGGAACCTATATGTATATCCGCCGATTGTTTACCAGCGGGTATTTCTATCATTTTCAGTTCAGCAGCTCCGTGATTAGCTATTTCAGCCATATCTATCTTGCGAGCGTTTTGTGTGAAGAAAATAATGATATGCTCGGATGCAGTCATATTTTTGCATCCAGAAAGACCATTACTTCCTACGTTTTCATAATCTACTAAGTAATATGTATCTATTGTAAACACCTTCTTTTTTTGTGCGAGACAACCTTTCCCCACACTCAACGCTATCTTGCAATCACCCGAATCGCAATTTTTGATTAGTCCGTTTTTGGCGATTTTACGCTGTTTTTCAGTGCGACATTCAATCCACACACTGAAAAATCGGAAAAAGCAGTTTCACGCACCCTAAATCGAGTGCGTGATTTGGTTGTCAAAAATTAAAGTGTGCGGATTGGTTGTCAAATGTGCCGTGTACGTGTTTTTGCCCTTTTACCTGTTTCCGCATACAGATTTTGAGTGGAGGAAACTGCGGTTTCCGTAAAAACGTGATGCCGATAAGCCGCGTAAATACGCCGTTTTAGGATTTCTGCCGTGACATCAATACTACGCACTCAACGTGCCCCGTTCTTGGAAAAAGGTCTACGCCGCAGATCTTATCCACGGTGTACCCCTTGTCGTAGAGCAGCTTTGCATCACGGGCAGCAGTTGCAGGATTGCATGAGATCATAACTATTCGTTTGGGAGCCACCTCTGCTATGAGGTCAACGGTCTCCTGAGAGCATCCCTTTCGCGGAGGGTCTACCACTATGATATGGGGAGCGCAGCCCTGTTTGCGAAGTTTTCCGAAGACCTCGCCTGCGTCACCGCAGTGGAATTCCGCATTGGTTATATTATTGCTCTGAGCGTTGCGTTTGGCGTTTTCAACGGCTTGTGGGATTATCTCCACGCCGACGATCTTTGCAGCCTTTTCCGCCATGGAGAGACCGATGGTGCCTGCGCCGCAGTAGAGGTCGGCGATGACCTCGCTGCCGTCGGGCTGGGCATATTCCAGCGCCTTGGCGTAGAGCCTTTCCGCCTGGATGGTGTTGACCTGATAGAAGGAAAGGGGAGATATCTCTACGGTATTGCCGCACATAGTATCGCTGATAGTATCGCTTCCCCAAAGGGTCACGCAGCTGTCGCCGAGTATGACGTTTGTCTTTTTGGGGTTGATGTTCATGACTATGCTCTTTATTTCCGAAAAGGACTCCGTAAGCAGTCTGCAAAGGGATGAGAGCTGGCGTGAAACGTCCTTTCTCACCACAAGACAGACCATTATCTCGCCCGAGTGAGCACCTCTGCGGAGGTAGATATGGCGCATTATTCCGCTTCCTGTAGTCTCGTCGTAGACCGGCAGCTTTTTCTCGTTTATATAGCCGAGGACGGTGCGGAGTATATCTCCGAAGACCTCGGGCTGGAGAGCGCAGTCAGTGATGGGAACAAGGCGGTGGCTTCTGGGAGCATAAAATCCGCAGACAGCCCTGCCGTCCTGCACTGCCAGCGGATACTGAGCCTTATTGCGGTAGTGCTCGGTAGTCTCGGCGCCGAGGAAGCTGTCAAACTCGGGAGAAAGACCGCCGATACGGGTGAAAGCGTCGCGGACAATACCGTCTTTGGTGCGGCACTCCGCCTCGTAGGAGATATGTCTCAGCAGACAGCCGCCGCATTTTTTATACACGGAGCAGGTGTTCTCCACTCGGTCTGGAGAGGGCGTGACAATACGTTCAACTATGCCGAATGCATAGCTTTTCAGAACCTTGACTATTTTTATCTCGGCGATATCGCCCACAGCGGTACCGGGAACGAAAACAGCCATGCCGTCAACGCGGCAGACACCGCTGCCCTCGGATGTAAGACCGGTTATCTCGGCTGTACAGACCTGATTTTTTTCAGGCATTCCGTCACCTCCTCTTTTTTCTCCATGAGCTTGTCGAAGCTCCTGATGTACTCATACGGGAATTTGTAGTTATGTATACGGCTTATCTTACCGTCGGGGTAGACCAGCTTTGTGGACGCAGCACAGCCTGCGCCGAGAATGGTCTGGGTCTCGTCCATGATGAAGATATTGTAGTAGCTCTCGAAGCCCTTTTTCGCGTAGCCCACATTTTCGAGGTTATCCACGGTGTTCTTCTGGCGGTACATATAGTAGGGGAGATAGCCGTGGGACATGAGTGTGGGGATACTGTAGTCCACCATCTCAGCCGCGGGATTTGAACTGTTTGCGCTGCCCTTTTCAAACAGCGAAGCGGAGCGCTTTATGGTAAGGGTGTGGACAGTTATGCTCTCGGGGTCAAGTTCTATCATGCGGTCGAGAGTGTTTCTGAAGCTGTCTGCGGACTCGGTGGGGAGACCTGCGATAAGGTCGGTATTGATATTATCGAAGCCCACCTTTCTTGCCAGCTCAAAGGCTTTCACGGCGTCCTCGCCTGAGTGCTTTCTGCCGATGACTTTCAGCACCTCGTCGTTGAGGGTCTGAGGGTTTACGGAGATTCGTCCTGCACCGAGAGCCTTTATCACTCTCAGCTTCTCCTCGGTGATTGTATCGGGGCGTCCTGCCTCAACGCTGTACTCTCTCACCTTATCAAGGTCGAAGTTTCGCTCCACAGCCTCCATAATGGTGCGGAGCTCCTCTGCTGATACGGAAGTGGGAGTGCCGCCGCCGAAGTAGATGGTATCTATCTTGGTGTCGGTGTCCTTCACTATCCTGCCCACTATCTCCAGCTCGCGGCAGAGCGCACTGATGTACTCGGGCATGAGCTTTATAGCAGAGTCCATTGAGTGGGACACGAAGGAGCAGTAGCTGCACCTTGTGGGACAGAATGGGATAGAAACGTACAGGCTCACCGCTGAGCTGTCTATCCTGTCAAGGATGGGGAGCTGGTTCACAGCGGTATCGTAGGCGAGCTTCAGCTTTTTGGTGGCAACGAGGTAGCGTTCACCCAGCTGGGAGTATATCTCCTCCTCGGACTTCCCCTGACGGATAAGGTCGATGACCTTTTTCACGGGACGAATGCCTGTGAGCAGCCCCCATGGGGGAGTAATACCTGTTTTGCTGACAAGGAGCCCGAAAAGCAGCCTGCAAATGGTGTACTCAAAGTCTTTTTTCTCGGCATCGGGTGGAAGCTTTACTGTTTTTTCCTCCTGAGCGCCGTCAAGGCAGACACGGACGGTAACGGTACCGTCCTCAGCCACTTCGGTAAGGACATAGCTGCTGCCTGAAGCCTCTGCAATGTCAGAGGTAAAGCTGAATCTTGCCGTATTGAAGAACAGCTTCAGCGTAGCCTCGGTCTCGTATTTAAAAGAATGGCCGATCATTATAATCGGCATTTTTGAATTATTATTCTCAGTCATTTTTTCCTCTGAACTGTTTCATGTATGGATTTGCTTCACGCTCGTAATCGAGGGTAGTGGTCTCGTTGTGGCCGGGATAAACTCTGTAATCGCCCTCAAGGTGATAGAGCTTGTTGAGTGAGTACATCATAGCGGAGCTGCTGCTGTGAGGGAAGTCTGTTCTGCCGACGGAGCAGCAGAAAAGGGTGTCTCCAGAGAATATAGCATCGCCGCAGACATAGCACACGCTGCCCTGAGTATGGCCGGGAGTGTGGAGCACGCGGAAAGAGCAGTCACCGTCATTGATGTAGCAGTCACCGTAAACGCAGGTCCAGTCGGTAATGGGAGTGAACTTTGCAAAGGACATATTGTTTGCGAGGGAGTGCGCCTCGCTGTCCAGCATATATGCGTCAAGCTCGTGAATGTATATCTCGGCTCCCGTAGCCTGATGGACCTCCTCAGCGCCGCCGATGTGATCGAAGTGACCGTGTGTGAGGAGTATCTTTGACAGGCGGAGCTTCTTCATTTTCAGGAACTCCAGCAGCAGGCGGCTGTCACCGCCGATATCGACGGCAACGCATCTGCCGGGAGCAGTTTCAACAATATAGCAGTTAGCACGGAGAGGTCCGAGCTGAAGGTGGTGTATTTTCATAAATTTCTCCTTAAATAGCGGCTCTTTCAACGGAAATAACGCCCTTTATCTTTCTGAGCTTCTCAAAGAGGTTCTTGAGCTGCTCTGTGCTTGAGATGACGATAGTTCCCTCAAAAAGGGCATTGCCGTTTTTCAGTACTCTTGAAGCGGAGTGTACGATAGGCACACGGGCTTCCAGAAGGACCGCGGAAATATCGTAGACAAGACCCACTCTGTCGGTGGCAGTGACCTCGAAGCTGGTCTGGAGCTGAGTATCGCTGTTGTCGGTCCACTGGATATCCACCCAACGGTCAAGCTCCTCGGGATTGTTCCTTGCGAGGGCAGCCTTGTAGTTTGTGCAGTTGGTGGTGTGTACGGAAACTCCGTATCCTCTGGTGATGAAGCCGATGATATCGTCTCCGGGGAGAGGATTGCAGCACTGAGCGAACTTGATGAGCATATCGTCTATCTGGTCAAGAACTATGCTGCTCCTGCCGTTTGGCTTGGGCTTGATGAGGGGGATAACGGACGGTTCTTCCTCTTTCTCGTAGAGCTTCTCGTACTTGTCTTTTAGTCGAGGGATTATCTTTGAGAGCAGTATTCCTCCGTAGCCGATAGAGGCATAGAAGTCGTCGAGAGTCTCGCAGTTATGGCGTTTGAAGTCGTCCTGCAGGAACTCGGTGTACTGCTCCTCCTTGAGGTTTATCCTGTGGCGCTTGAACTCGCGCTCCAGCTGAGCCTTGCCCTCCACAATGTTCTCCTCGCGGCGCTCTTTTTTGAACCATGAGCGTATCTTGGAGCGGGCTTCATTGGTCTGGACGATGTTGAGCCATGCTCTGTTGGGACCCTTATCGGGGTCCTTGCTGGTGATTATCTCGCATATCTGTCCTGTCTGGAGCTTATAGTCCAGCGGAACTATCCTTCCGTCCACCTTGGCACCTACGGTTTTGTGACCTATCTGTGTGTGGATACGGTAGGCGAAGTCTATTACAGTTGAATTGATCGGCAGACTTACCGACATACCCTTCGGAGTCATAACGACGATATCCTCGGGGTCGAGGTCGGTCTTGATAATGCGGACTATCTCCTCAACATCGTCCGAGGTCTGCTGAGCTTCGATGACCTGACGCACCCATGCAAGGCGCTGTTCCATTTTGTCCTTGCCCTGAATGCCCTCCTTGTACTTCCAGTGAGCGGCGATGCCGTATTCGGCGGTCTCGTGCATATCCCAAGTGCGTATCTGCACCTCAAATGGGATACCCTCCTTGCCGAGAACGGTGGTGTGGAGAGACTGGTACATATTGTTCTTGGGGGTGGAGATATAGTCCTTGAATCGGTTTGGCAGGGGCTTGAACATATCGTGGATAAGGCCAAGCACGTTGTAGCACTCCGCAATGGTGGTGACGATGATACGGACGGCATACTTGTCGTATATCTCGTCGATGTTCTTGTGATTTATAAATATCTTTCTGTAAATGCTGTAAATGCTCTTTACTCTGCCGTCTATCTGGGGCGGCTGAGAGAACTCCTCCGACTTGAAGCGCTGAGCGATACGGCTCTTGATTATCTCGATGAAAGCCTCGCGCTCCTCCTTTTTGTTTTCGAGGATATTTTCTATCTCGGAGTAGGCATAGGGGTCGAGGTAGTGGAAGGCCAGATCCTGAAGCTCCTCCTTGATGGCTCTGATACCGAGTCTGTGAGCGATAGGTGCATAGATGTTCATAGTCTCGAGAGCAGTGTTCCTCTGCTTTTCGAGGGGACGGTATTTCAGAGTCCGCATATTGTGAAGCCGGTCGCTGAGCTTGATTATCATAACGCGGATATCCTGCGACATGGCAAGGAGTATCTTACGGATATTCTCAGCCTGCTGCTCCTCCTTGGTGGAGGTGGGTATCTTGCTCAGCTTTGTGACACCGTCCACTAAGAGAGCGACGTCCTGACCGAAGCGCTTCTTCAGGTCATCCAGAGTTGCATCTGTATCCTCCACAACGTCATGGAGGAGTGCGGCGCAGATGGTATCGGTATCCATACCAAGCTCCAGCAGAGTATATGCAACTGCCAGAGGGTGGGTGATATATGGCTTACCCGAGGAGCGCATCTGTCCCTCGTGAGCCTTTGCGGCGAATTCGTAAGCTGAGATTATCTTGCTGAGGTCGTACTGCTTATCATCTGTAAGTATCTTCTGTATTATTTTTTCTATGGTGAAGTCATCGTCAAAGTCGGGGATATCCTTCAGAAATTCCTCGGGGTTCTGAGGGAGAGCCGACTCAGGTATCGGGATCTCCAGCTCGTGGTGTATGAGATTTGATACATTCATGTCCTCTGTCATAGCTTTACTCCTTGATCTTTGCGGTTTGTGTCCTGCTTCTGAGGGAAACAAGTACAGGAGCCGAGTCGAGATCGGCTTTCTGTGTGACTTTGACCTTTGCTATCCTTGAATCCGAGCAGGAGACGGTTATAAGTCCAAGCTGTCTGAGCGCTTCAACGGAAACGCAGAACTTACAGTAATTGATATTTCTGTCATTGAGCTTTATGTAAAGTGTATCCGAGCAGATACCGCCGTCCGGGATGGCTTTGTATATCTTCACGACGTCATTTCGTGACGGGTTCATGCTCGGGTAGTAATTCTGCGGCAGGTCCTCGCCGCGGAGAAAGGCTTCAAAAGCCGAATGAGCGGCAAAGTACTTGCTCTGCTCGAATATATGGGGACGGAGGTCGCTGACGATGATACTCACCGTGCGGCTTCCGCGGAAATCGTTTATGCCCAGCGAGACTATCATATCGCAGACATCACCCTTTGAGACGTTAAGCTCCCACGGGGACTTCCTGAACACAAGGGCGTCCGCCTGAGTGAAGCCTATTTTTACTCTGAGCTTTGAGTGAGCACCGTCCGAAAGGGGGAATATATCCGTTATCTGAGCGTTTTCAATATAGAACAGTGGCTTTTCGTTGTCAGTGCCGAAGGGCTCCAGCACGTTGAGTCCCTCCACGTTCTGCACAGTCAGTTCCTGAGGAGCAACGGGGCTGTCGGCTTTCAGCTCAGCCACAGGCATTATCCTGTGGTTTTCGAGGGCGTACTGCTCCAGCAGACTGCGGAACTTCTCCGCGCAGCCCTCTTTTATGGTAAAGCCCCCTGCGGCAGGGTGTCCGCCGAACTTGTCGAGGACGTCAGCGGCATAGCTGAGAGCACCGAACACGGAGAACACGCCGAAGGCTCTTGCGGAGCCTCTTATCTCGCCGTCGGATTCCGAGGCAATGAAGCAGGGTTTGCCGAAGCGCTCCACTATTTTTGAAGCCACGATACCGATTACGCCGTGGTGCCAGTCCTTTCCGCAGAGGAAAATGACTCTGCCTCTTATGAGCTTGGGGGAGCTGTCTATCATAGAGTATATCTCATCAGTGATGGCGTTTTCGGTCTCCTTGCGCATATTGTTGAGCCTGTCCAGCTCCTGAGCGGCGGCGAGAGCCTCATCGTAGTCCTCGCACAGGAACAGCTCTGCGGCAGCTTTAGGTGACCCGAATCTGCCGGCGGCGTTTATCCTCGGACCTATTCCAAAGCCGATGGAGCGTGTGTCTATTGGCTTATCGGCAAGTCCGCAGACCTCCTTCAGCGCAATGAGGGAGGGACGGTCGGAATTCTGTATGAGCTCCATGCCGTAAGCCACAAGGAAGCGGTTTTCGCCTGTGAGACTGACAATATCGGCAACGGTAGCAATGGCGGCAAGGTCGCCGAACTGCTCCAGAGCCATAGTATAGTCGCCGCCGTCAAGGGCAGCGACCAGCTTCAGC
>Ga0129317_1001755_pt1 | contig 14525 bp, 12 predicted proteins | sample Cm1ome_FD_94430 | JGI IMG/M metagenome (GOLD analysis project Ga0129317, IMG submission 94430) | Eastern black-and-white colobus group fecal microbial communities from Wisconsin, USA - Cm1105 metagenome | ecosystem: Host-associated > Mammals > Digestive system > Large intestine > Fecal | place...
AGCACCGTCAGCGAGACGCTGGTGACCAACATCGAGAAGATAAAGCTCTATGAAGGCGCATCGCTAACGATGATACCATCCTTCAACCCCACCAGCACCCATGAGAAGGGGATAAGATGGGAGGTCAGGGGAGTGTATCAGGACGGAACCGCGGTCCCTGACAACGTGCTTTCCGAGTGGGTCGTGTATTCAAGTGAGAGCGACGGAGACGTGTCGCAGCTGATGCTGACGGCCAAGAGCTTCGGCCAGTATGCGGAGAACGACCATCGCACGATCTTCGTCACGGCACGCAGCACCTCCGACCAGAGCATAAGCTGCACATACGAAATCGACATCCAGACGCTGGTGAAGAGCCTTACCTTCACGTCCGTAGGACAGATCCAGACCAACAAGAACGTCACGAGCGGCGTCAAGTCGGATCCGATCTACAGGAACGTCAGCGTGGATGCAAGCCCCGCCACCGAGGGCGCTGCGGACATCTACTGCTTCGACACCACGGATGTATCCGGTGGTGGAGGCAACATAGATGCGTACTACATCACCTATACGCCGGCCCCCGACTACGGCTACGACTTCTCCGTAGAGATCGTGGACAACATGCTTGAGGGTACGAGTCAGGTCATAGGGACTGTTGACAGAACAGGCATCGGCGACGACGTGCGCGCCTTCCGCTTCATCCCAACGGGGCGCATCTACTCCGAGTACGACGACAACGGCATAGGGGCTTCGGGAAGCGACTACTCGGTCTCATACGGGGATGTGAGGATGAGGATATACAACCCTCAGATAAACTTCTCCAAGGAGTTCACCATACACTATTCGCCCGCAAGCTTCCGACTGGTGAGGAACCTTCCCCAGACCGACTCGGGGGAGCTCCTTGAGACGAGGAGGGACGGTTCGTTCACGTACATGCCCGGACAGTTCGACCTCGACGACGTATCCTCCGACGTAAGGGATGCCGTCCAGGCCCAATGGGACGTGCTCTGGGACCCGGAAGCGAAGGTTCTTCAGAGCATGGAGGCCGTGGTGCTCTACGACGATGCGACGCCATCCGAATACAAGGACGGGAAGTCTGTGGACGAGATATCGCTTTCGTTCGCAGGCGTCACAGTGGCCACCGGACGCAACGCGTTGAACGATGTGGTCAACAAGACGGTGCTTCAGAGCTACGCAAACCCCATAGGGGTCGCAAGGAAGGACCAGAACGGCGGCTACATCAACACGGAATCGGGCGAAGTCGTGGACAGGATATCCGTCACATGGGAGCTTCTTGAATCCAAGGGAAGCGGTGACAGGTCCTCGATAGTCGAGTTCTCCAACGGGGACACCATCCTCAGAACGGGCGATGTCGGCCAGGGCGACAACGTGGCCACCATAAGGCCGTCCGGCGGGGACGGCAAGGCGTACCTTCAGTACACGATAGAGTATCCGCTCACAGACAAGGACGGAAAGGTGGTGCTCGTCACCAAATCCGTTGACGGGAACACGACCACAACGGTGCAGAAGGTCAAGCTCACGGGAGGGGTCCCCGTGTATGTGGTGTACGGGATAGACCCGGAGCTCATGAGGCTCGTTCAGGCGTCGCTCGCCACCAGCGGATACCCAGACGTCAAGACCCTCAACGTATCCAGCCTCATCCCCGAGCGCATATCGAGAGCCCAGAAGGACAGATGGTATGCACTCTCCACCAACCACGCCGTGACGGACTCAAGCGGAGCGGCCCTCAACGGGCATTCTCTCTACACGGGGCGCATGTACGCCACGTTCCTCGATGCAAACGGCGTGTATGTCGGCCAGAGGCTCACCACCGGGCTTGAAAGGGTCAGGGAGATACTCAAGGGCAAAGGTGGAATCACCATCGGCATCGGTTCGACCTCGATTCCGAGCGTGGACGGTGCGCTCATGCCGACGGACATGTTCGAGACCAAGGACATAGCAGATGTGCCGAAGTACCTCGAAGGCAGGGACTGGACGAGGAAGGGCTATGATACCATAGACATCACGGATCTTGCGCACCTTCCATGGGTCACGGGGCTTTCGGTTGACATGACAAAGCTCTCGGATCCAGACGCCAAGGACGGAAGCGGGCTTGGAAAACTGTTCAAGGACGGGGACCTTTCGATGACGCACCTGGCCGAGCTTTCGGTAAGCGGCGACGGAGGATCGTTTTCTTTCGCAACCCTCAAGGTTCCAGGCACGAAGGTCACGCTCAAGGACGTGTCGTTCTCGGGTGCTTCCAACCTCATGCAGGGTGCTGTCAAGGGGCTTTCGCTCTTCGATGTGGGCTTTTCGGGGAGCATACCGGAAGCGGACGGGGACGTGGGCATAGTGGGCTCTGGTTCGTACCTGCTCGGAGGCAGCGTGACAAGGCTTGCGATGGACGGAGATGCGGGCATAACGCTCAAGGACTGCACGATAGGGACTGATCAGGGCATAGAAATTGCATCGGATACGTTCTCAGGTGCGCTCTCGATAAGCGGTGGAGCGTTCGCGAATCCAAGCTGTACTACCGTAAGGCTCAAGGCTGCAAGGTCCTTCAGAATGGAGGGGGCCCTGGGGACTTCCGGTTCGAACAAGGTCGCAGGCATCGACCTTGAGAAGAATACCAACCTCTCGGACATTGTTCTTTCAGGGGTCTATGTAAAGAAACTCGACCTGAGCGAATGTGAGAACGTGGCGGAGAAGGTCAAAGACCAATGGAACTCCTGGAAGGTGTCCGCGTTCTTGATGAAAAAAGCGAAGCTCTCAGGCGTCTCCATCAGCAACTCCTACATGGAGAAAATCGACCTCGACGACAACGGTGCGATGGGCAGTCTCGTCGTAAAGGGGGCGAACTTCAAGAGGATAAGCGCTTCCGGCTGTGGTCTTGTTTCAGTGGTCGTGGATGCGGCGAAGATAACCGATGCAGGCTCCGATTCCGGGCTCTTCCTACACAACAACAGGCTGGGGACGCCTACGGGTTCGTGGAGCACGACCTACGACGCCGACACCAGGTACTACGTCTACAAGACGGAGAACGGGCTTTCGGAGACGAGGCCGCCTCAGATGGCTTGGCCATCGAATCCAAAGACCGGAACGGAGTACATCGAATACTCCAACGTCTCTGCTCTGCAGTCCGAAGTCTGCACCGTCTGCAACGGAACGGGCCTTTCGTCGAATTTCAGATGGACCGTCAAGGGGCCCTGTCCGACATGCGGAGGAGCCGGGACGGTTCCGAACTACGTGGACTGCACCAGATGCAAGGCCACAGGAAAGGCCATGGTCCTCAGCAAATGCAAAACATGCAACGGCTACGGAATCAACATGAACAACTGCCCTGACTGCAACGCCACAGGGTTCCAGGCCGACGGGAAGACCCCTTGCGAGACGTGTTCCGGCAAGAGGTATGTCCAAGCCCCATGCCGCGAATGCAACGGTGCGAAACAGGTTGAGTACGAGGAGACCTGTCCTGACTGCAACGGTTCGAAGCAGGTCGAAGGGAAGCCCAAGACATGCCCGGACTGCCTCGGCGACGGGAACGAGTACGAAGAGGACTACGACAGCTGCTCGGTGTGCGGAAGCATCGATGGAAGGATCCACTGGTTCGAGGTACACAAGAAGGTCCAGACCTTCACAGGGTCAAACAGACTTTCGATAAACGGCCACGAGATAACGCTTTCCCTGGACATAGGGATGGCAAGGGAGAGCAGTTGGTCGAAGGACTTCACCCAGGAGTGGAGAGGCCTTGAGGGGATGACGGTTACGCTCCATGGAAACGACATAAGCTACAGAGGAGGCTTCGCGCACAGCCACACGGATGCGACATGGGACATAACCTTTGCGGTCAGGACCGCAGGCACGCCCGCCGACAGCATAGTGGCTTCGTACTTCACAGGGGCTTCGGATTCCGGCAACAAGAATTTCGACTTCGAAGGTTGGCTGAAGGTCAACACGGCGATCATAGAGAAGACGAAACTGGACAAGGAGAACAAGGAGAACCAGACCTACACGTTCCGACTCATGGACCTTCCAATGGCGGACAGGAACTCGAAGGTGACGTTCTCAAGCCATAGGTACAAGTACGTGTGGGGCTTCAAGATAAAGGCCGCAAGAGGACCGGAGCTGATCATCTATCCGTTCGGAAAGTGATTGAAGGCAAAAGAAGAGGGACGGCGATCGCCGTCCCTCGGTTCGTTTAGTCTTTTAATTAATCCATCCATTCCCTGTCCAGACGGGACTGGTCATTCTCTTTTCCTTCCATCTGAGTGATCTGAAAAGCAATCGTAGTTCCAACTTGAGAGGTTCTATACCAGCCACCGTTCTCTGTCAGTGACGGGTAATCGAGCTCCCAGTATCCTGAGATGTATTCTACGTCGAATGAGCCGTTGTAGGACCTCATGGTCTCGTAGTAGCCTTCCTTGACGGTCTGGCTGGTTCCGTCCTTGACCTTCAGGGTCGAGAAGGTGACCGTTATGCAGGGGGTGCTGGTCTTCTCGATCCTGGAGGAGGTCTCCTCCACCAGCTTCTCGTAGCGCGTTGAGCTCCATCTTCCCGTGAACACCACATCAGGCTCCTTGTCGAAGTCTTCCTGCCCGACAGCCTTGTCCCACTGCTTAAGTACTAGGGAGTGGTCGTCTTCAAACTGGATTTCCTTCTTGTAGTTTTCCCCTTTTGTTGAGAGAGAGCTTCCCTTGATATCTGTGGTATAGTTCAGCACCTTCGTCTTTTCAGGTTGTGGGTATATCTTCTCCTTCGGACTTTGGTCGCACGAGACCATCACGCAGAGCATAAGCGCTGCGAGAGCGAATGTCGCAATTCTTTTCATTGTCTATGTTAGCCTTCTTCTGAAGGCTTCTCCTTTCGTGTATTCTTTCGTTTGGAGACTACGCCGCGCATGCGGCCTCACCCCAATCCGACAGGTGGATGCTACCCTATTGGGGGGGGGGTTGCAAGCCCCTTTCCCTGATGGTGGTTGGAAACGCCTTCCTTCAGAGGCTTTCGTCTGTCATGGGTCCGTATAGTTTGTACGGATCTCCGAGCGTCCTGATTCCATCGACGTGTTCGAACAACCCGTTGTCATGGGACAGGTTCATTCCAAGGGGATCCAAAATGAAGTCTATACCTTCTTTCCTTGCAAGTTTTGCGGCTGGAACGAAGTCGCTGTCGCCAGCTATCAGCACTATTTGGCCTACCTGTCTCTTGTATGCAAGGGATGCGATGTCCAGCCCGATCTTCATGTCCACACCCTTCTGCTTCAGCGACAGTTGCAGACAGCTTCTATCCAATCCTTGTCTTTTGAGGCTTCCGTCACAAATCCTTTTTACGGTGTCGTATGTGAATGTGTACACAATGTTGCCATCATCCAAGGAGCCGAGTCTCAAGGCGACCTTCCTTTTTTCCTTCAGGGCGTTCAGAAAGCCGCTCATCCTGACGAAGCCATCGCTTTTCCCGAAGTTCACTGTCTTGTTGGAAAGTGGGTCGAATACGTTCTTGCTGACGGGAGGACAGTCATAGTAGAAGATTCTGTAAAGGCTTCGGATCTCACCGTTTTCAACCAGATGCCTCTTGCAGTAGTCCAAAAGAACCTCAGCAGACTTCTCCGGCGAACAGCTTTTCCATTCCATCTCCAGCCGTTTGCGGTAGAATCCTCCGTCCACCAGTATGGCAGTGTTGTCCATGGCATCCCTCCAAACAACAAAAAACCCCAGGACCATGGCTCTTCCCGAATTTTGGGAGGTCTACGTCCTTGGGGTAAGATCTCTTCTCCAAGCCCGCTTCTTCTACGGGATCCAATGGTTTCTCCATCGGACATGTTCGATTATAACCATGGTGTTTTGAGAAAGTCAAGCGCGGAAACAGCATCGAACATCATCTCTTCAAAGCCAGACGCCCCTCCGAGAGGGGCGCCCCGAACTCCTTCCACACCAGGTAGACAAGCTAGATACAGTATAGCGAAGAAGACCCTGGAGGTCAACTTTTTCCATTCGCTTTTCCATTCGCTTTTGTCATTCACTTTTTCCATTCAGAAAGGAAGTCATTGGAAAAAGCCCTAGAGAAGGTTTCTTTGAGAACAGAGCTTCAGTGGTCGTTGGAGCGTTCCATGGCGGAATTTCCCAACCTCCTTTCGTTTTCGGGCCATCGTTTTTCTGTCGTGCAAGCCGATGTTCCAAAGAGAATCCAAAAGGAACCGCTTCGACTTGACATCGATTCGAACCAAATGCTATATTCGATGCATACATTTGTATACATTTGTATGTGTTTTGTATTCGCTACTGAGTTGCATACGGAAGGAGGCTGCATGGCTACGAATATCGTTACGTTCAGAACAAGCCTGGAGAACAAGGCAAGGATCGATGATTTGGCGGAAAGGACGGGGAAGAGCTCTTCGTTCATCTACAACATGCTAATCGATGAATATCTGGGGAAGCTGGAGGAGTCCTTCGATCTGATCATCGCACGCGAAGCGATCAAGACAGGAAGGGAGAGGACGTATTCACTTGAAGGCATAGCGAAGGCTTTCGGGTGCGAAGGCAACTCCTGTGTGAGGATCGAAGTTTCGGAATCCGTGAAAAGGATGCTTGAAGGATTGGACGACCGAGCCAGAGACAAAGTGATTCCAAGAATGTTCGAAATCGATAGGATGGTTCCAAAAGTTCCTTCGAATGGAGTTTCTGAGGATCTCAGCTTCAAGGTGTCGATTGACGAGAAGATAGAAGGTCGTCGCTTCGTGTGCGACATAGACGGTGCTGTGGCTACGTTTCTTGTCGCCAAGTAAAACAGATTCCTAAGGAGAAGCGTATTCCTCTGTGATCTACAATCGAATGCATCCAAAGTGGACTCCTTAGCCCTGCAAGGCGATGAAGTCCACATCCAAAAAGGAAGTTTGGCCGAATTACTGCAGACGTGCTATAATGCAGACATGAAGGAAAAAATGCTGAAACTTTACCATGGAAGCAGCGTCGCGGTGAGAAAACCAAAGCTGATCGAAACCGGAAAGGCTTTGGATTTCAGCACGGCATTCTACACCACGGACAGTCGGAAATGCGCCTATGACAGAGCGATGCAGTCTTGGCAGCTTCTAAAAGACTTCGACAGAAAGCTCTGTTTTGTTTCGGAGTACTGTCTTGACGAAGACACTGTAACGGTCAAAAGATTCGAAGGGGCTACTGAAGAATGGTTCGACACTCTTGTCGATGCGCGTTCCTCTGGTTTTCGCTCGGACTACGATGTTCTGGTCGGGCCGATCGCCGATGCCTTTGTCAAAAGAATCCTCCAGGACTTCTGCCTTTTTCGAGACGGATATCTGTCAAGAGGTGGTCATGACGATGATCTGGAATACAGAAGCGAAAAGATGAAAGCCCTTGGACAATTGAGACCGAAGAGGGAATACGATTTCGAGCAGTATGCGCTAACGACACAGTGGGCGGTGGACAGGTTGGAATACAAATGCTGCCATGCCTTCTCCCAAGGAGGCATCTATCTCAAGACTATACCCTTGGGCGAAAAGCTGAACATATTCGAATTGGAAGATCTCGCGACGTATAGAAAGAAGAAACAGCATAAGGACGACATGTGGTATGGAAGATAGAAAAGAGGATTTCTCCAAATTCAGATATGAAAAGTCCGAGCCGTTGTGGAAGGACGACTACGACTACATCCCTTATTTGGCAAGAATGATCAATTTCGTTGTCAGAAAGCTTCTGAAACATCAGGGGATGGATTTCAAAAAAGCGCTTGAACTGATCTATGAAGGGCAGACCCTTTATCAGCTGATGGCGGATTGGAAGGAGATCGGTTGGGAGATTCCACCAGGGCTCTACTACCGATGGTATCGTGAAGAAGCGGAGCTTCCTCAAATCGAAGATGCCACCAGACCCCAATTGGTTCCATTCGACCTGGAACATGAGAACCTGATAGTCGCAATCGAGACTGCATGGCGCAGATTGGGGTATAAGGAATCGGACGCATTCTGGTGGATCAATGAAAAGGTGATAGGAGAGGCTTGGACGACATTGGGGAGGGGCTCGGCTTCGGCCAAGGAGATCGAGGAATACTTGAAAGCAAACTGCCGCCCATTCGGATTGGGTTGCCGTGCGAGGTAGAGAAGATGTCAAGACAGGACAATGTTGGGATATTCGAAAGGACAAGGGAGATGTATCTCTCGGATCCAGAGCTGATGGAGGCGGTGAAGGCCTCCATATCCCGTCAGAAGGTGTATGCGACACCTCCCATGACTGGTGGAAAGGAAGGGGAGACTACCATAAAGGTCACGAAGAGAAGGTCCTTCGAGGCTGCATCCTACTACACGACGGGAAGGACCGCCGTACTCAACTTCGCATCCGCACGCAACCCGGGCGGAGGGGTCGAAGGAGGCTCAAGCGCTCAGGAGGAGGCCCTTTGCAGGGCTTCGACACTCTACCCATGTCTATGCGACAAAGGGGTCTGGGCCGACTTCTATGGGTTCCACCGCCGCCAGAACGATCCGGTGTACTCCGACAGGGTGATATACACGCCGGACGTCGTTGTGTTCAGGAACGACGACAGATACATGGACGTGCTGCAGAGAAGGCAGTGGTGGAAGGTGGATGTGATCTCCTGCGCCGCTCCCAACAGAGGTGCGATGGAGGGCAGAGGAGAGGATGTCTCCATCCTTCCGAAGGTGTTCGAGGATAGGTTCAGAGCCATCCTTTCCGTTGCGGAGGCCAATGGAGCGGACAACGTTGTGCTCGGAGCGTTCGGCTGTGGAGTCTTCGGAAACGACCCTTCGATGGTCGCGTCAAGTGCGAAGGTCGCCCTCAAGGACTTCTCGTTCAGTAACGTGGAGTTCGCGGTCTACTGCACGGAATGGGACAGGACTAACTTCGAGGCTTTCGATGCGGTTTTCGCAGACAGGAGGCTCAAGGTCCAACAGAACACATCGAAGGCGAAGGACAAGGGGCTTTGTAGGTAAAGAGAGGTGATGTGGCGCTGACAAAAGAGGCAGGCGAGAGAATCGTCCATGCACGTTGGGTTGCTGGTGCGGTCTTCGATCTTGTATCCGACCTCGTGACGATGAACGGCATGGAACCGATGGCAGCCTTGGAGAGCATCCATCAGACCGAGCTTTACGCAAGGCTTTGGTACGACGATGTGTGGACGTATCCCCATTGGGCGATATACGAAGAGTTCTGTAGGGAGGAAGGCATAGAAGCCCGTTCTCCTCTTCGACAATGGGACTACCCAGAAATGGACACGATGGAGTTCGTGTGCGAGGTATTCGAGACATATCGTTTCCTGGCTTCGAAGCTCGTCTTCGGACATGTCCTTGGAAATGTATTCGAAGAACAGGGTGTCTACAGAAACCTGCTGAAGGACTACGAACGGATAAAGGACAGAAGTCCTGTCGATCTGGCGATCGACATCGAAAAAGGGCTGAAGAAGAGGAAGGATCTTCCAAAGGCCCTGGAACTCATCCCTGCTTATGAAGAGACCACGATGGAACGGTTCTTCAATGCGGCACATCAAAGCGAAAAGGGATGATGGAAAAAGAGAGGTCTGTGTATGTTGTCCAAAAACGTCGCTGAAAGGCTGTATTACGCAGATGCAGTCGCCGGTGCTGTCCTCGACCTTGTATCGGATCTCGTCATGATGAACGGCCTGCCCCCGATGGAGGCCCTTGAGACCGTGCATGGAAGCGAACTGTACGAGGCCTTGTGGTGCGACGAGATGTGGGTCTACCCCAGCTGGTATCTCTACGAGACGTTCTGCAGAGAGAACGGCCTGGAAAGCCATCTTCCCACCAGCGAATGGAACTATCCCGAGTACGACGACATCGGATTCCTCTCCGAAGTGTTCGAAGCCTACCGCGCCCTCACCCCCAGGAAAATCTCCGGCTATGGCTTGGAGAACGTCTTCCAGGACCAACTGGTCTATGAAAACCTTCTGAAATGCAGAGAGAAGCTTGCAAAGCGGTCTCTGGCGGATATAGTCCTCGACATCGAAGCCGGATTGAAGAGAAGGGACGCTTGGGACGAAAGGCTGCGCATCCTGCCCGTCTACGAAGAGACGGCCTTGGAAAGGTTCTTCAAGACAGCCCTGAAAAGCGATTGAGCGAAGGGGTGTTGGGAAAAGCCTCTACGTGCTATACTCCAACTCCAAGGAGCGAACATATGCCTAGGAAAGTCGAAGGAAGAGCAGGTCGTATAAAGCAGACTGCAGAGATTGTGTTCGGACTCGTATCGAACATTGCGACCATGAACGACATGGACCCCATGTCGGTTCTGACCCTCGTGCACTACAGCGGCGTCTACGAAGCGATTCGGACCGAAGGGATGTGGGATGTCTCCGCGTGGGTGTTGTACGAGATGTTCTGCAACGAAAAGGGGATTCCCTGCAATCTGCCTCCCAAGGAATGGAGCTATCCAGGGCAGAAAAGGGTTGAGTTCATCTGCGAAGTCTTCGAGACGTATCGGGCTTTGACTTTGAATCCGATACCAGAATACGTCCTTGATACCTTGTTCATCGAGAACGGCATCTACAAAGGACTTTCGGAGACCTATGAAAGTGCGAAGGAGCAGAACCTCGTCGATCTGGTACTGGACATAGAATCCACATTCGAAAGGAACGGCGTCCAGGACGAACGAGTCAGGCTCGTTCCCATCCTCTGAACATCATCCTTCAGAGCGACGTCATGATTCGTTCTTTTTGATGATGTTGAGGTGTTCAAGGTCCTTTTGGGGGAAATGAACGGACATCTCGAATGCAATGGGCCGAGATTCAATGCGTTGTCAATGCGTGGACTGTCAATGCGTGGACTGTCAATGCGTGGACTTGACTTTTCGAGTTTTTGGTCCTATATTTCAAATGCGTCTGGAAGGAGTCGCCAAGCGTCTCCACGAGCGATGCAAGACATCGTTTCGCCAGTCGCTTTTTTTGCCTATGGACAGACTTTGCTATATAGATGAATCTGGCACACCCCAGATACCAGGGAATACCTCCCATTACATTCTTGCGGGACTTTCGATTCCAATCGACAAATGGAAGGTGCATGATATCCAGATTCAGGAGATCAAAGAAAGATATGGTCTTGGGAACGAAGAGATCCATACGGCATGGATTCTCCGAAAGTACCATGAACAGGCAAAGATTTCAGGTTTCGCTGAAATGGATTATCAAACGAGGCGTTTCGAGGTCCAAAAGGCGAGGATAAGAGAAATCCAGGACCTGATGAAGAAAAAGTCCAATTCGTTGTCGCAGACGAAGAAGAACTTCGAAAAAACGAAGGCCTATATCCATCTGACATTCGAAGAAAGAACTTCGTTCATAACAGAAGTAGCCACAGCCCTTTCCAATTGGGAGGATGCCAGACTGTTTGCCGAATGCATAGACAAGGCCAATTTCGATGTCCAAAAATCCAGGTATTCAGTAGACGAACAGGCTTTTGAACAAGTCGTTTCCCGTTTCGAGAAATTCCTTCAGAACATGTCCATATCAAAACGAAGGAGTTTTGGGATCCTGATACATGACAACAATGAGACCGAGGCTAGAAAACTGACGGATTTGATGAAAAGATTCCACAGAACAGGCACTTTTTGGGTAAAGCTCAAAAACACCATCGAAACGCCTCTTTTTGTGGATTCCGAACTTACAAGCATGGTTCAGCTTGCAGACTTGTGTGCGTATGCTCTGAGACGCTATCTTGAAAACAACGAAAACGAACTCTTTGATTTGGTCTTCAAAATCGGAGACAGGGATCGTAATGGAAGGTGTGTTGGAATCAGACACTACAATGGAAAGGATTCCTGCTCGTGTTTGATTTGCAACAACCATAGAGAACAGTCGGAAGTGTAGTTTTTCCAATCCATTCCCTTCTGCATTTGGTTGAAATACGCCTTTGCCGTACGATTGGATCATGAAGAAGACATTGCTTTACATCCTGCTGGTCGTTTCGACCGTTTTCGCCCTCTGCTCCTGCGAGCAGGAGGTCCACGTCTGCTCCTTCGACGAAGGGGTTGTCACCGCCAAGCCTACATGCACGTCCATCGGTGCGAAGACCCGCACCTGTACGGTGTGTGGGAAGACCGAGGTCGAAGTCATCCAGATGCTCGGACACAAGGAGGGCTCCCGTGAAACTATCGAGCCTACATGCACCGAGAAGGGTGGAACTTTCGTCAGATGCGAAGTCTGCAACGAAGTGCTCTCCAAGGACGAGAAGCCCGCACTCGGACACGACTGGGACGATGGCTCCATAACGGAGAAGGCGACATGCGTCTCCATCGGAAGTCTCCTGCGCATATGCCGTAGATGCCGCGAAGAGAAGGTCGAGGTGATTCCGAAGACGGAGCATCAGGCGGGCTCGGACGAAACCACGCCGTCCACATGCACGGAGAAGGGCAGGACGGAGATAAAGTGCACCAACTGCGGCGAAGTGCTGCACAGCGAAACGATACCTGCCCTCGGACATGTCTGGGAGGTAAAGGAAAGGACCCTCGAACCAAGTTGCGAAACGAAGGGATGCGAAACGTGGGAATGCTCCAGATGCCATCAGACCGAACAAAGGGACGTCGAACCCCTTGGACACAGCTTTACGGGAAAGGTCGAGACGATAGACCCCACCTGTACGTCGGAGGGCTCCAGATACGGCCAGTGCTCAAGATGCGACAGAGCCGTACATGAAACGATTCCGATGAAGGAGCATACGTCGGGTGCATGGACGACAACGAAGGAATCCTCCTGCACAGAGAAAGGCCATGCCGAAAGAAGATGCAGCGTATGCGATGCTCTGCTGGACGAGAAGGACATCGATATGCTTGAGCATAGCTTCGTCGACGGCGCAGTGGCCGTCGAACCTACGTGCATATCCACAGGTATCCAGAACATATCATGCTCCGTCTGCGGATACGGGCAGCCCAAGACCCTTGCGATCGAGCCTTCGAACCACAGAGGTGCAACGGAGTACAGACACGAAGGCGAACCTGGATGGTTCACGGCGGTCAAGGAATACGAATACTGCTTGGACTGCAATGGAAAGATGTCCGACGAAGGTAGAGACCTTTACAGGCCGATTACAGGCTACTGGGAGAGCGATCCGATCCTCTATGAAAGCGAACAGGTAAGGATGAGCGCTTCGTTCGTCGATGGAGCCGTCACCCTTGGACAGTCCTTCCAGGGGTTCTGCGAGGAGACGACCTTCGAATCATTCGAAGTCGGAACGCTTGGAAAGACCACCGGCTACGACGGGGAAGGGAATCCCATCGAAGAGGATGTGTTCGGACTCATATACACATGGTCCGATGGGGAATACACCGAGAAGAGCGTCATGAAGTTCGCATCAGAGGATGTGGAGGCTGGGACGGTCTGCCTCTATGCATCCGATTCCGGCGAGCCTTTGACCTTCAGACAGAAGACGCAGCAAAGCCATGTACATTCATACAAGGACGGAGCCACGTCATGGGAGAGCCTGAATGAATACGGTTGCGTGGATATGTCGCTGCACTACAAGGAGACGGACTGCGATCCGACCGTACACGATGCCTTCAAGGTCCTGTACGAACATGAATACGGAGAGGATGGCGACTGTACCGTATGTGGAACCGCAAGATGGTACGAAATGCGTTGGATCCACAATGAGGGAACGAGTACGAACAGCGTCTATGTCTATGCACAGAACGAAGCGGGATTCGTTCTTCCAGAGCCTCCTGAAGGATACGACTGCTGGAGGATATGCGGACAGGAGAATCTGATGACCAAGGACAATGGAAGCTTCCCCGCGGTGCATCCGAAGAAGGACGGCGAGATCCTGATAACGGACATTCCTGTGGATACGCTCATTGAAGAGAAAAGCGTCTATATGGACGATGTGACCTCCTTCGAAGTCGTCTACGAACCTGCGAAGTCGGAATAGTACGGCGAAAAGCCTTTTAGGGCCTCCTTCGGGAGGCCTTTCCTTTGTCCGGGAAAAGCGCCTTCGTGCTATAATGCAGACATGAAGGACATAGTGCTTGCAGTGAATCCCAAATGGTGCGAAATGATCTTCTCCGGAGAGAAGACGTTCGAATACAGAAAGTCCGTTCCAGTCTCTCCGATAGGTGGAATCTACATCTACGAGACGGCTCCCGTCTCCAAGGTGGTCGGAAGGGTCCTTGTTGACGGCATCGTGTCTGGAACCCCATCTGAGGTTTGGAAGGCCACAAAGAGGGGAGGCTGCGTGGACAAAGATTTCTACGACGAATACTACAGGCGGCGTTCCAAAGCGTATGCCTACAGGCTCAAGAACCCGCAGCTTTTCGAAAGGCCTTTGGACCTGTCGTTCTTCGGTCTTTCGTCGTCGCCTCAGAACTTCGCATACTTCGACAATGTGGTAAAGGTTCTTCCAAAGGAGTGGTACGACCCGTCCGAGGACGAGGAATGGCTTTCTTATAAAATCCATGCGGGAATACTCCCGTCTTCAGGCGGGGGATGAAAGCATGGCTATACGTTCTTCTGGTTTTCGATGTACTTCATGATGGTCTTCTGCGATACCGCTCCTGCACTCCCTATGTAATAGGAGCGCGTCCACAATGTGGGCA
>Ga0129317_1001757_pt1 | contig 14506 bp, 12 predicted proteins | sample Cm1ome_FD_94430 | JGI IMG/M metagenome (GOLD analysis project Ga0129317, IMG submission 94430) | Eastern black-and-white colobus group fecal microbial communities from Wisconsin, USA - Cm1105 metagenome | ecosystem: Host-associated > Mammals > Digestive system > Large intestine > Fecal | place...
TATTATAGAGGAGCTTTTCTTATATTTAAAGTTCACCCAATGGGTGATATGAAAAATTCGTAGATTTCCTTTAAATTAGGAACATTCTACGAATTTTTATATTTTCATGAATAATTCAGGTTAAAGTAATGATTCGAAAAGCATATGGCTTTAGAAAGCTATTTAACTAGAAGCAAATGTTGCTTCTTTTTTTTCTTCGTCTATAATTAAATTTGTATTGAAAGGACTGTTTTAATATGAATAAAGAATTGATTGAAGAACTAAAAGCACAAGATTTTAATGTGGTAGCTGTATCTAAAACGCGCACAAAAGAAGAAATTGATGAAGTCGCAAAAATGGGTCTAACTACTTTTGGAGAAAATCGTGTACAGGAATTTATAGATAAGTATGATCCAAAATATACTTGGCATATTATTGGGCATCTACAGACAAACAAAGTGAAGTATATTATTGGAAAGGTCGATGTGATTGAAAGCTTGGATTCATTGAAACTTGCTGAAGAAATTGAAAAACAAGCCAATAAACATGGCATTATTCAAAAAGTATTGGTTGAACTAAAGATTTCGGAAGATCCAAACAAAACGGGATATCCTTTTAAGAATGCCAAAAACTTTATTTCTCAACTACAAGAATTTAAACATATTCAAATCAAAGGCATAATGTGTGTGGCTTCAAAAACAGATGATCAAGCGTTAGTTGAATCTGAATTTGAACAGATGCATGCCCTTTATTTAGAGCTAAAAGAGCAATATCCTGAAATGGATACTTTATCTATGGGTATGTCTCAAGATTATAAGTTAGCTGTTAAACATGGATCAAATACAGTTCGTATTGGTCGTGCTATTTTTGAATAACGTAAAAAAGGATGTTGATTTGTTAAACATCCTTTTCGTTTTGTGTATCCGGTAAAATCAATCTGACTGATTCTATACGGTTTTTTTCTACTTTCAAGACTTTGATACGAATTCCATTTGGTAAAGTTGTTTCATCATTTGTCTGTGGCAAACGTCCTAGCGCATCAATGACAAGTCCTCCAACAGAATCGAAGTCTTCACTATCTAAGTCTAAATCTAAATAATCATTTAAATCATGTAAACTTAAATATCCCTTAACATCATACGTTTGATTATTTAGTTTAATGATATTTTCCTCTTCATGTGCATCGTACTCATCTTGTACATCTCCGACAATTTCTTCGATAATATCTTCTAGAGTAACAATACCTGAAAATTCTCCATATTCATCCATAACAATCGCAAGATTAAAAGTGGATTGTTTCATTTCAATCAATAATTCAGATACTTTTTTATTTTCATACGTAAATTTAGGTTTACGTAGAACTTTCTGCATATCAAAATGTGAAAAATCATCATACATCAATAAATCTTTCATATTGACAATACCAATAATATTATCAATTTTATCTTTATAGATTGGAATACGCGTGAATTTTTCTTCTCTAAATATCTCCAATAAATCTTTATATGTACTATTGATTTCTGCCATCACAACATGAACACGTGGAACCATTACATCTTTTGCCTTGGCATCCCCTAAATCAAACACTTTATTGATCATGTCTTTTTCATCTTCTTCGATGACACCTTCTTCATGAGAAACATCTACTATTGTACGCAATTCACTTTCTGTCATTGATATATTTTTGTTTGAATCTTGTATGCCCATTAATTTTAAAATACCTGAACTAAATAAATTCACAAACCAAATAACAGGCGTTAATATTTTCATCAAAAAAGTAATTATAGGTGCATACGCAAGCGCAAGTTTATCCGCATTGATTGTAGCCCATGTTTTAGGTGTAATTTCACCGAATACTAAAATCAAAAAAGTAATAATAAATGTAGCTATACTAACAGCTGCTCCACCAAAAGAATATGCGATCACAGAAGCAATACTTGCCGCTGATGTGTTGACTAAATTGTTTCCAATTAATATGGCACTCAACATTTTTGACTGATTTTCCAATATTTTTAAAGCCAATACAGCCTTTTTATTTCCTTCTTCTTCCAAAGTTCTCAAACGAATTTTACTAACTGAAACCATCGCTGTTTCAGCTGAAGAAAAAAAGCCTGATAATGCTAATAAAACTACTAACTCTAGGATTTGTATCCATAAATCCGAATCCATTTTTCACACTCCCTATATTTTTGATTATTGTATCATACTCATGAAATTCTAGGAAGAGCTAGGCGTATTGCCTTTTCTACAATTTCAATGGTAGGATTTTTAAATCCTTTAACTTCTCCATCTAAATTCGCATAAATCAATTCATTTTCTGTATCTAAATGAACTGTTTTTGCCTGATACATAGATACTAGATTCGTATATTGAAGGTGATTTCCTTCTTGGTATTTTTTTGCCAATTTTACGATTTGATGTCTTTTCACATTTGAAATCAAACAGACATCCATCCATCCGTCATCAATATTGGCATCTGGACATGGCTTAAAGCCTCCACCATAGTATTTTCCATTCGCAAATACTAAAAATCCATATTTATCTTTTGGTAATTTTTTTGTATCAACCTGAATTTGATATTCCCTACATATTGGTTTTCTCAAGCTAACCAAAGCAGATAGTGCATATGGAATAATACCTTCTGTAGGCATTCTTTTTTTTATTCATTTACTTGTTTTGCGACTTCAACATCAAAACCAAAAGAGACAGTATTTATCGAGTATTCCCCATTTACTTTTATTAAGTCGCAATCCATATATTCTGGTTCTGAATAGTTTGCCAGATTTAAAAAGTCTTCTCTTTTTAAATCTTCAAAATATTTCACAAAATCATTTCCCGTACCAATCGGAATCACTGAAATAATCACATTTTCTTTTTCAGCACATCCATTGATAACTTCATGCAAAGTTCCATCTCCACCACAAACAAACAAATGTACAGGTTCATTGGATAGAGCATATTTTTTTGCGATAAATGTCGCATGTTCAGGACCCTTAGTTTTTTCGATAATGATTCTCTTTCCTTGAAAATGCTCTTTAATTTCCTTTATCAATTCATATTGACTGTTCTTTCCAGATTTAGGATTTACAATAAATACGTCCTTCATATACTCTTCCTTCCGTTTTATACTTCAATCAATCTTTCTACACAGGTGCTCGCAAGAAGTAGTCCTGCACTTGCAGGAACAAAAATTGCACTTGGTAATGGCCGTCCTGATTCTACTGGCATAAGAATTTCTGTAGATGCCACAACCCAAATTTTATTTCGTATACGGTTTTTTCGTTTCCATTGACGAATTTGTTTAGCCATTGGATCATAACTTGTCTTTTCTATTTCTGTCACAATAAGTTTTGTAGGATCTTTACGCCTAGCCATTCCCATGCTTGATAAGAATGGTATATTTCGGTTTATACAGGCTTGCATTAAATCCTTCTTACTTTGAATGGAATCAATGCAGTCTACCACAAAATCAATGGATTGTGAAAAAATTTCATCATCTTTAGTCTGATCATAGAAAAATGCATATGTATCCACAATACAATTTGGATTTAGTGTGCCAATTCTTTTCTTTAGTACATCTACTTTGACTTGATTGACTGTTTCTAAAGTTGCTACCAATTGACGATTAATATTACTTGGTTCCACGCAATCCTTGTCTATTAGAATTAGATGACCGATTCCCGTTCGTGCCAAGGCCTCTACGCAAAAAGATCCAACTCCACCCACACCAACAACTAGGACTGTTTTATCCTTTAGTGTTTCTAGAGCTTCTTTCCCAAGCAACAATTCACTTCTTTCATTTGTCTTCATCCATTAACCATTCCTTTACTGCACTATATATTTCATTTCTATTTTGGGCTTCAAACCAATGTACAGGCATTTGATTTTTAAACCATGTATATTGTCTTTTCGCATATTGTCTAGAATGTGTTTTTATAGCTGTTTTAACTTCTTCTATACTTTTTTCTTTTAAGAAATAATCCTTAAATTCTTTATATCCAATACCTTGAAAACTTGTATATTCCCATGTTTTTGGATTTGAAAACAATTCTTCTACTTCCTTGACTAAACCATTTTCAAACATAATATCCACTCTTTTATTGATTCGATCATGTAAAATTTCTCGATCTATATCTAAACCTAAAAAGTATACATCATACAATGGAATATGTTGTTGTTTGTCTTCTTGTTCCGATTTCGAGGTACCACTATGACAAATTTGAAGTGCTCTGATCAAACGTTTACGATTATTAGGATGAATTTTTTCTAGAGCTTTTGCATCTTTTTCTTCTAACATTACAACCAATTCTTCATTTGTTTTAGAATTTAAATAGGTTGTAAAAGCCACATCTTCTTGTTCTTCTTGAAATTCATAGTCATATAATGCTGCTTTTAAATAAAGACCTGTTCCACCACATAAAATAGGAAACTTTCCTCTTTTCACAACATCTTCGATAGCTTTACGACATTTTTCTTGGAACACCTTTACATTGTAAGGTTCATCATAATTTTGAACATCAATCAACTCATGATGTATACCTTGCATTTCTTCTTGTGTTACTTTGGCCGTGCCAATATCCATTTTTTTATACACTTGCATACTGTCACAAGAAACGATTTCTCCATCTAATTGTTTGGCCAACCATACGGAAAGGCTAGTTTTTCCAATTCCAGTTGGACCTACGATTGCTAATACTTTCTGTTTATCCACGTTCAAATTCCTTTCTCAATTCATTATCACTCATCACTATGACGGTTGGTCTTCCATGAGGACAATGATATGGTTGTTTACACTTCTGTAAATCTAAAATAACCTGCTTCATTTCCTGCATAGATAATGGTCGATTAAAACGAATTGAACTGTGACATGCCATAGTCGCAATCATATGTTTTCTTAGTTTAGCCATATCTACATCTTGATTTTCTACAAAATAGTCGAGTAGATCTTGTAAAAACTGTTTTTGATCCACATCATGAAACCATAGTGGAATTTCACGAAGAATCAATTGATCTGTGCCAAATGGTTCAAATTCAATACCAAAAAATGCTGTCTTTTCATTGATTGTCATATATTGAGCTAAAACATTACTTGAGACATCAAGTTGAATAGGAACCATTAACGGTTGTTTATTTACGCATTGCACTAATAATTTCTCATTCAATTGTTCATAATGATATCTTTCTTGTGCTGCATGCTGATCTACAATAACTAAACCTTCTTCATTACTACATAATATATATGAATCATGAAGTTGAGCTAAAACCTGCAAGTGTTTAAAAAACTCAGGCCCCTTATCATTAACATCTTCCACTTTAGGAATAGGATATGAAATAGACTCTTCTTTTATTTTTATATCAGGAGCCTTTTTTTCTTCATATATTCTTTTTTCTTCAACCACCGCTTCTTTAATTGGATTATAGTTTTGAAAACTTTGTTCAATCGTTTTATCTTCTTTTGAACGCTGCTTAACAGGATATGAATATTGAATTTCTGGTTGTTCAAATATTACACTTTTCTTTTCAGGCTTACTGACTGCTACCGTTTTTAAAGAAGCATTCAATGCATCTTTAATCGTTTTCTTTATTAAATCTAACATTTCACCTTGTTTTGATAAGCGGACTTCCCATTTATTAGGGTGTACGTTTACATCAACCAATTGTGTATCTGAATCCATCTGCAAAACAACGATTGGAAAACGATTGGGTGGCATATAATCACTATATGCATCTAGAATCGCTTTTTGGATTGCGACACTGCGAATCAATCTTGTGTTTAGCGTTAAAAACATAAAGTATTTTGTAGCACGATTAATTTTTGGCTGAATCGCATATCCATGTATATGAAAATCCTCATTACTTCCTTCAAATGGAATCGCATTCTGTGCTACTTCTTTTCCATACATTTGATATAGAATTTCTTGAATATTTCCATTGCCACTTGTTTGAAATACAACTCTTCCATCATGAGAAAGTTGAAAACGAATATTTGGATGGGATAGTGCCATTTTATTCATTAAATCTGCAATAACAGAAAACTCATATGAAGTGCTTTTTAAATGTTTAAATCGTGCCGGTGTTTTTATGAACAAGCCAGAAACATCTAATTTTGTTCCTCTAGGACAATTGCATTTTTCATCTACATCTAAACTTCCATAGTTATATCTTAATAATGTTCCTTCTTCTCCATTACTTGTCTGCAATTCGACTTGGGCAACAGAAGCAATACTTGGTAATGCTTCCCCTCTAAATCCCATCGTTTGAATATTGAACAATTCTTCTTCGGAATGCATCTTACTTGTAGCATGTCGCATAAAAGCTAAATGTGCATCTTCATGATCCATTCCACAACCATCATCTGTAATCACAATTCTCTCAATACCACCTTGATAGACTTCAACTTCTATAACGGTTGCTCCTGCATCAATACTATTTTCAACGCATTCTTTTACAATTCCAGCTGGTCTTTCAACAACTTCTCCAGCCGCAATCATATTTGTTAAGTGTTCACTCAATACATGTATTTTAGCCACACTTCACACCTCCATTCATATGATTTTCCTATTTATGATTCGATTTTTTCACTTAGTTTCTTTAATTCATACAGACAATCTAGGGCATCTCTCGGTGTCATTGAATCAATATCTAATTCTTGTAATTGTTGTAAAAGTTTGGATTTTTCAGGTTGAACTTGATCCATCACAAATAAACTTGGTTGATAATTTTGATTATTATCTTGGTTTTCAAAATTTAATAGAAGTTGTGACGCTCTGTCCAAAACAACCTTTGGTAAATGCGCTAATTTTGCGACATTGATACCATACGATTTATCTGCTTTTCCTTCGACAACACGATATCTAAATTCAATTTCATTTTTCTCTTCACGAACATCCACATGAACATTTCGCATTGATTGATGTTCTTCTGCTAATTCCGTTAATTCATGATAGTGTGTCGAAAATAACGTTTTTGCGCCAATCGCTTCATCAATATATTCAAGCATTGCTTGTGCAAGAGCCATACCATCATATGTTGCTGTTCCTCGACCGATTTCATCAAATAATATTAAAGAATGTTTCGTCGCGTAGCGCAAAGCTGTATTAGCTTCCATCATTTCGACCATAAATGTGCTTTTCCCCGTCAAAATATCGTCTGAAGCACCAATTCTTGTAAAAATACGGTCAAAAATAGGTAACTCTGCACTCTTTGCAGGGATAAAACTTCCCATTTGTGCCATTACCACCAATAAAGCGTTTTGTCGCATATAAGTTGATTTACCACCCATATTCGGACCTGTAATTAATTGGATATGTTCTTCTTCTGACATTTTCCAATCATTCGAAACATATCTTTTTTTCTTCATACGATCATCCAATATTGGATGTTTTCCTTCCACAACATTTACATTGTAACCTGGATGAAAAACTGGACATACATATCCTTTTTCACTGGCAAGAATTGCCAAAGACACAAGTACATCTATCGTAGACAATGCTTGTGCACACGCATGAAGATCAAACAAGTCTTTTTTAATTCTTAATAATAAGTCATTAAATAAACTTTGTTCTAACTTTACCTTTGTTTCTTGTGCATGTAAAATTTGTTCTTCTTTTTCTTTTAATTCCTGTGTAACAAATCTTGTCGCATTGGCAAGCGTTTGTTTCGGGTGATACCCAAATTCTTCTTTAATATTACCCAAATTTCCATTACGGACTTCAATATAATATCCAAAAATACGATTGTATCCAACTTTTAAAGATTTTACGCCCGTTCTTTCACGTTCTTTAGCTTCTAGTTCTAAAATAAAATCTTTACCTTTTTTGGCAATTCTTCTTACTTCATCCAATTCTTGATTGTAACCATCATTAAACACACCACCTTCTTTTAGTGTTAGTGGTGGATTTTCTACAATCGCATTTTTTATTTCATTGTATAATTCCTGACAATCCGGTACTTTATTAAATTCTGGATATGAATTCAAAGAAGTAGCCAGATCTAAAATAGGTTTGGCATGTTCTAATGTAGCTACAAGTTGAAGTACATCTCGAGGACTTGCATTCCCGTAAGCCATACGACTTGCAAGTCTTTCCATATCATATACATAGACTAAATGTTCCTTCAAATTTTCTCTTAGCATAAAGTTTTCTTTTAAATCTTTTACCGCTGCCTGTCTTTTAGAAATCTTTTCAGCATCAATTAACGGATATTCAATCCATCTTTTTAACAATCTTGATCCCATAGCACTTTGGCATTTGTCCATAAAAGACCATAAGCTTTCTGCCTTTGCGTTTGTTGATTGACTTGAAACTAACTCCAAATGATTCTTCGTTTCATAATCCATGACTAACACTTTATCTTTATCCATCGATTCGATTGGTAAGAAATGATCAATATGTTGTTTTTGCGTGTCTTTTAAATAAGCCATTAAAAGTGCAAATGATTCTTGTAAAGACTCTGATTCAATTCCATTTAATAATAGTAAATCTTGCGAATCAACTCTTGCCTTTTTATGTTTCGAAATAAGTATTGTTTCCATTTCTTCTAGTGCGCTCATCCACTTTTTATCCATTGACATCGGACAAACAAGTTCACTTACATTTTGTTCTAACAACGCTTTTTGTAGAGCAACTAACGATCGTTGTAGCGTTTGATATTTCAATTCACCCGTACTTAATTCACAATAGATCACCGTAATTTCAAAACTAGAAACATCACACGATGCCATATAGTTGGAAGTTTTGGCATCCATAGTTGCATCCATATATGTTCCTGGTGTAATAATTTTAACAATCCCTCGATCTACCAAACCTTTTGCACTGGAAGGATCTTCTAATTGTTCACAAATCGCAACTTTATAGCCTTTTTTTACCAATCTTTGAATATATGAATTAGCAGCATGAAAAGGAACACCACACATAGGAACTTTCTCTTCTACACCTGCACTTCTTCCAGTTAATACTAAATCTAATTCTTGTGAAACCAATTTTGCATCTTCAAAAAACATTTCATAAAAATCCCCTAAACGATAAAATAAAATCGCATCTGGATTTTCTTCTTTCATTTTTAAATAATGCTGCATCATTGGTGTATATTTTTTTTCTGCCATAAATCATCATCCTAACATGACTATTATACCAAAATTTCAAAATAAATATGTTATAATTAAAAACACTGAATAAGGAGGTTTCACTAATGAAACAAACAATTCAATGGAAAAACAAATCCATACAAATTGATATTGGTTTGATTCTAATTCTAATCCTTTTTGGTTTAACTAGTTGTTTTGCGTTATACAATTCTTTCAATTTAATTAAATCCGGAAGTGGATATTCATATTTATTGCGTCAATTATTTTGGTTTGTCGTAGGATTTATCGCAATGTTTTTCCTTACAATTCTCCAAAATAAAAAAATATATTCTTATATGGATACAGCATATAAGATTTTAATGTTATGTCTTGTGTATTTATTCTTATCTCGTATGTTATTTAACTTTGTTGGAATTTCGCTGCCTTTCGCAAGTGAAGTCAACGGTGCCATTTCATGGTTTCAATTGCCATTGATTGGTAGTTTCCAACCAAGTGAGTTTATAAAAATCGTTTTGATTGTTTTAGTTTCACAAATTATTGTTGAACATCAAAATACACATCCAAACCCAACCCATAAAGATGATTTATTATTACTTTGGCAAATCGCAAAAGTACTATTTCCACCATTATTTTTAATCATGATGCAACCGGATACTGGTATATGTATTATTATTGTTTTTAATATTTTTATTTTAGTTTGTTGTAGTGGTATCCGAAAAGAATATGTCATCGGAATTTTTGCCTTTATAGCTATTGTTGTCGGAACATTCTTATTTTTATATTTTGAATATCCTGAAATTCTTTCATCATTTATATCTTCATATAAACTACAAAGAATTGATGCATGGCTAGAACCAGAAAGTAATATTCGAGGTAGTTCAAATCAGCTGTATACCGCATTATTGTCATTGGGTAGTGCTGGTTTAACAGGATATGGTTTGCAGGCAAATATCATTTCAATTCCAGAAGCACATACAGACTTTATTTTTGCGGCATTCGGTCAGTGTTTTGGTTTTATCGGAACAACATTTATTCTTATTCTTTGTTTATTACTTGATATTTATTTGTGTAAGATCGCTTATGCTACAAAAGATAGAAAAGATCGATTTATTGTTATTGGTATTATTGCCATGCTATTATATCAACAACTTCAAAACACAGGTATGATTGTTGGATTGCTTCCAATTACAGGAATCACATTACCACTTATATCTTATGGTGGTAGTAGTATTCTTTCATATTTTATATCTTTCGCAATTATTTTAAATATTTCACCAGCATCAAAAAGAACGATTCATTTGAATCGCTCTAGAAAAAAATCAATATAAATTTTTAAGTCTTGTTAAATAGGAATAAGTACGATATCTTGCAAATCGTACTTTTTTTGTGCTTGAATGTATGATGATTTCAGATATAGATTCTAAATCCCTTTCTAAATGATCATAACATACATGAGCATATGCTAAAGTATCGCCTCTAACACTAATTTTACGATTATCGTTCATAATATATGGGTTTTTTAAAGAATGATGATTCTTATGTGAAATAGGCATAATTTCACATAACTGTAACACTTTTAATCCAGGGTCTACAACCGCACCTTTTAACGCACGATTGACTGCTGTAGAGCCTGATTGAGTACTGATACAAATACCTGAGCCTTGACTACTTTCAAAGAACTCATCATCAATTGAAATATCCAACACTAATGTTTTAGCAAGACTTTCAATTCGCACTTCATTCAATGCATAAAGCGTTTCATTTACTTGAGGAAGATCCATTTGGAGTAAATTGAATTCTTCAATCACTGGTTTATTATGCTTTAAATCATAAATTAAATGATCCACTTCATCTTGAGTATAATCTGTAAAAAAGCCAAGATTTCCTGTATGTATCGCAACAAGTTGGATTTCATCTAATTTATCAATATACGTATGAATTGCTCTTAGTAAAGTTCCATCTCCTCCTACAGAAAAAATAACTTCACAACTCTCTTCATCATATTCCCATCCAATAGAAATACATTTTTTCTTTAGAGCCTTTGCAACTCTTTTGGAGTTTTCATCTCCTCTATCTACCATACTAAAACGCATTAAATCACTTCCTCTTTTTTTTAATATATTGTAACATATTTATGGGTGATATAAATGTACGATAATATTGAAAGAGAATTAAAATTATTGATTGATGAAAAAACTTACGAAAGTATTATGAAATCATATGATTTTCACATCCAGATTATTCAAACAAATACATACTTTGACACCGAAAATCAAGATGTGAAAAAACAATACGGAGCAGTCAGAATAAGAACAATTCAAGACAAAAAGATATTTACACTAAAAATCAAGAAAGATGAATATACGCATTATGAATTTGAAAAAGAAATATTCACAAACGATATAAAAGAAATTGATGATCCGGAAATCTTAAGCTGGTTTGATCAATATCAAATTCCTAAAGCATTACATCCATCAGCTAGTTTTACAACTTTACGCAATGTATATGAATTTGAAAATGGAGAATTATGTTTAGACAAAACCACTTTTAAAAATCATATTGATTATGAAATTGAATACGAATACACATCTGAACATGATGGAATTTTATTCTTCAACTCAATTTTAAATAAATATGGATTAAAATGGCAAAAAAATTGCCCTAGCAAAATTGCCAGAGCAATGAACGATTAAAATTTATGAGTTAATCGATAGAAGAAGGATTTAGAATTATATTCTTCTTCTTTTTTCTTATAATTTTCTATTTCCTCTTTGTTTTTATTATAAAGTTCTTCTACTTCTTTTAGTTTCTGATTTTCAGATTCTAATTCAGATATTTTTTCATCTTTTGTTTGAGTCTCTAACAAGAACGTTTGTCTGCTTTTTTCAATTTCTAACTTCAGCTTTTCTTGATATAATTGTTCGATCTGAGCTTGGGCTTTCTCTTTCTCTTCTATAATAGCTTTTAATTTTTCGTTTTCAAACCGAAGCTCCATTTCTACAGTAGAAACTTCATGCTTTTCTTTTCTAAAGTAAGTAGATAATCTTTCAACTCCTTCTGCCTTAATAGTGATTCTTCGAGTTACTGGATTTTTATACTTCCAGTCTTTGTCTGGATTATCTTTTACCAACTTTGCGATAGCTTTATCTACTGTGTTTCTTGATTTATTAAAATGCTGACATATCTGCGCAATATCCATATCATAATATACATCAATTGCTGACGCTTCTTCAGACATATTCACGTCCCCTTCCTATGAAATTCATAACAATAATATAACGAGTCACGATAAGTCTATCATAGTTTTTTAAATATAGCTATACCTATATATGAATTTCCTATTATTTTTATATATGTCATAATTCATTTAATCTTTTTCATATCTTTCTCACATGAAACGTCATAAATTGTTTTAAGATCGAAAATGTGTTGTTTAAAACAATTCACTTTTCATATTTATATCACATGATTGCAATTATAAATTTCATATCTCATTTATTTAATTCATATGAGTGTGTTTTTATTATTTTTAATTTTCATATGACTAATAAATCTATATTTTCTCATCATATGAATTCCTATTTTTAACATTTCTAAATTCAGATTGGTTTCAGATTTTATTTTTTTATATTTTTAAAATCACATGAATATATAAATACTTAAAAATAGATATGATTATTCACATTTTCTTCATATGATATGTCAGAATACTATTTCAAGTCTTTCTACTTCTCCATGTGATTTTTATCTGAAAATATTTTAACATTCCTTAAATAAGTGTTATTCCAATTATTTATATAAAAATAAGTCTTTCATGTGTGATTAAATCATATGAACAAGTATTTTTATGTATGAATATTCCTTATTTAGTCACATATAATAAAAAAATCGTATGAAATATCATAAATACTTCATACGATTAGGCATATTTAAGAGCTTTTACGCCCTTCAAACGCTTTTAACAACGTCATAGCGTCTGTGTAGTCTAAATGGCTGCCTACAGGTATTCCATGAGCTAATCTTGACACTCTACACTTACCTTCTAAAAGCTTAGATATGTATAATGCGGTTGTCTCCCCTTCTACAGTAGGATCCAATGCTAAAATAACTTCTTCTGTATTCTCATTAACCCGTTTTAACAACGTCATAATATTTAATTGATCTGGTAAAATTCCCTTTTGTGTATTAATTAAACCATCAAGTACATGATATACGCCATTGTATTCTTGCATAGATTCAATTACAGATATATCTTTTGGGTTTTGTACAACACATATGATATTCTGATTACGATTTGAACTCTTACAGAACTCACATAGCTCATCTTCTGTTAAGTTACCACAACATGTACATTTTTTTACTTTCTTTTTTAGATTGGTTAAAGTTTCTGCCATTTCAGATATTTCATCATCAGACCAACCTAATACAGTAAATGCATATCTCTCAGCTGTCTTAGCACCCACTCCTGGTAATTTCTGAAATTCATATATTAAATCATCAAATGTTTTTGGATACATATTTTACCTTCTAATCTTCTTTTATCTCAATATTAGGGAATAAACTTTTCATATGATCTTCTATACTCATATTATTCTCTGTTATAGACTCTTTTCTTTTTAAATGAACTTGAAATGGTTCTGGAAGATTTCCACTAATCATCTTCTCTTTAAAAGTATCGAGAACTCGTGCTTGTTGTGTTTTATCCAATGCAAATACTTTCTTTGCCTTTCCTAATAACACTTCCATAAAATCTTCATATCCATAGTTTAATTCAAATTCATTAATTTGTTTTGCGAAGATTTCACTCGATGCACATACCACAATATAATTCGATCCACTTGCCATTATGATACTATTTCTTAATGATGCTGCGTATTTTCCAAATTCCAAGCTTGATGTGAATTGTCCTATATTATTGAATTTAGTTGTATCTATGTTTCTTTCCATTTTATTGGCTCCAACAAGCAGTTGGACAACAAAATCATCATTCAATATGATTTTATTATCTGTGTTTTCTGACTGTTTTAATGTTTCACGTGAAACATCAGAAATTTCAGATTTCTCAGAAACCTTATTTTTATCAACTATTTCAACGTTTTTCTCAATAATATCTGAGTTATCAGAACCATCATCATATGACGTTTCATAATTATCTTCTTCTTCAATGTCCGAATTATTATCATATTCAGATTTAAATTTATTACTTTTTGGTTCATATGAATAACTAGAAATCTTTAATAAAGACGCTTCTAGATAATCCAATGCATTCGACGCATACGTATATTTATTATATGTATCCATTAGTTCTTCCATACATTGAATTCTGAAATGAATAGGAGCGGATTTAAAATATTTCCGAATCATATCTTTGTTCATATCCGATACTAAAGTAGAATTTTCTGAATAATCTAGAATTAAACTATCTTTTAACATATGAATAAA
>Ga0129317_1001759_pt1 | contig 14486 bp, 15 predicted proteins | sample Cm1ome_FD_94430 | JGI IMG/M metagenome (GOLD analysis project Ga0129317, IMG submission 94430) | Eastern black-and-white colobus group fecal microbial communities from Wisconsin, USA - Cm1105 metagenome | ecosystem: Host-associated > Mammals > Digestive system > Large intestine > Fecal | place...
GCGCTCCTCACAAAATGTGAAAATCAGTAATAATACTGAGAGCGCCCTGACGGGGCTAAATTCAGTTATAAAGTCTTTGGAAAAGGGGGTATGGGGGGAAGAACCTTTCCTCAGAAAGGTTTTCTCCCCATAATTACGCATAAGCTGCTATATAAGCACCACGATTATGTGCGCTCTCATGTTTGATTTTTTTCTGCTCCCAGTATCTTGTAGAGCAGGCGGTAAAGCTCCATAGCCTCATCGGGTGAGAGGTTCACGCAGCTTCCCACCTGCGGAGGGACTTCTGCTGCCTTTTCTCTGAGCTTGTCGCCCTTTTCGGTTATCTCAACCAGCAGCACACGCTCGTCCTCGGTGCTTCTTGACCTGTGGACAAGCCCCTTGGCTTCAAGGCTTTTCAGCACGGGGGTGAGAGTACCCGAATCGAGAAAAAGCTTCTGCCCGATCTCCTTTACGCTGAGCTTTTTGTGCTCCCAGAACACCATCATGGCGATATACTGGGTATAGGTAAGGTCAATGGACTTCAGCAGCGGATTGTACTTTTTGATTATCTCCCTTGAACAGGCATAGAGAGGGAAGCAGAGCTGGTTTTCCAGTTTAAGGCAGTCGTACTTGTCCATCGTTCACCTCACGCGGTCTTTGTCTTTTCGTAGGCTTCGCGTACAGCGAGGCAGAGCTGATCCGCACAGGAGGTAGGTCTTCTGCCGCAGGTATTGCCCTTGAGCTTGGCTTCTATCTGCTCAACTGTCCAGCCGTCAAGTATTTTTGAGATAGCCTTGAGATTGCCGTTGCAGCCTCCGTAGAAGGAGATATTGGTGATAACATCGCCCTCGATATGAAAGCTTATTTTCTGTGCACATACCATGCTTGTCTTATAAGTGTAATCCATAATATCCTCCGTTTCTTTAAAGCAAAAGGGTTTATTGATTGAGTTCAATTTAATTTTACATCATTTTATTGCGTTTGTCAATACCCTTATCTGAAAATTCTGTGAAATATCTGCCAAAGTGACAGAAGTGTTATCATCTTCTGCGAAAATAATGTTTACAAAGAGCGAAAAATGTGGTATTATGTAATTACAGATAAAAAACAACTAATGGAGGAAACAATGGCAGACAACAAAAAACGCATACGCTTCAGGAGCATCGCAATCCTTGAAGCTGTCATCATACTTATTCTTGCAGTGGGACTCGTCTGGGTGGGCTTCATAAAGGGCAGGAAGGACGCAGTTCCTGCAAATTCATCGAACAAGCCGCAGGTCCGCAGAAGGGCTGTTATAGACAAGGAGGAGTCCTTCTATCAGCTGGACGGCAAGAAGCTCCTCATGCACGACAGTACATACGGCGAGATATTCGTACCCATCTACGGAGATGTTCCTGCAAGTGACCTTGACCTCAGCGGTCTTACCATGAGAAACGGATATGCCTACTATGAGGAGAACGGCGAGATCATCTCCACCACAGGCGTTGACGTATCGGAGTTTCAGGGCGCGATCGACTGGGAGCAGGTAAAGCAGGCTGATATAGACTTTGCCTTTATCCGTGTGGGCTACCGTACCTACGGTGACGGCATAATCACCTACGATAACGAGTTCCAGCGCAATATCGAGGGAGCACAGAAGGCAGGCATCAAGGTGGGCGCTTACTTCTACTCACAGGCAACCAATGCCGATGAGGCTGTTGAGGAAGCCGATGCTATGATAGATGCTCTTGCACCTTACGATATAAGCCTTCCCGTCGTATACGACTGGGAGATAGTACATACCGACAGTGCCCGTACAGACGATGTAAGCGTTGAAGCTCTGGCGGACTGCTGTGTGGCTTTCTGCGAGAGGATAAAGGATTCGGGCTACACTCCCATGGTCTACCAGAATACGGGAACGGCAATGCACAAGCTTGACCTGCCCCGTATCAAGGACTACGATTTCTGGCTGGCTGAATACGGCGACAGTCCGTCCTACTACTATGACTTCAAGATATGGCAGTACACCAACACAGGACACGTTCCCGGGATCGAGGGGGACGTTGACCTGAACATCTGGTTCAGACCCGAAAAGTAATAAAAACAGGCTTTTGCAGTGCAAGAGCCTGTTTTTTCATCTGCTCAGATAAATCATAATTTAGCAAAGCTAAATTATGATTTAAGCCGTTAGCCCATAGCCATTAGCTAATGTAGGGGACGCCGCCCTCGGCGTCCCGTTGGGAGTGTAATATATCTCGCGGGACGCCGCCCTCGGCGTCCCCTACACATATAAATTCCGATTTACCCGAATAAAACACAATGCCCCCGAGCGTTTGCAGCACCCGGGGGCATAACTTTTATGCGTTGAGATAATTCCTTACAAGCACCTGCAAAAGCTCGTCACGGTCGATGTGACGGATGAGGTTTCTTGCGTTGTTGTATGTCGTGATGTATGTAGGATCCTCCGAGAGGATGTAGCCTACTATCTGATTGACGGGGTTGTATCCCTTCTGAGTGAGAGCGTCATAGATTATCGTGAGATTTTTCTTCAGCTCCGCCTCTCTGTCCTCGTTGACGGAGAACGTCATTGTTTTATCGAACATATTATCAGCCTCCCGCTGTTGGAATACTTCTGGTGGAAGAAGCTTGTACATTATATTATACCTTAAAACGGGCGGCAAAGCAAGGGGGAACAGGAATTTTTCCCGATTTGACCGAATTTTATTGCCGATTTTATGAATATTGCACAGCAAAAGACGTTGATAGAGTGCGTTTTCCACAGAAGAGGAGAAGATATATAAACTTCTGCTATTGTGCTTTGTTCAGCAGCTCACAGACAGAAACAACATATTCCCCGTTCCCTGTTATGTACTGTCTGAAGCGGCAGCCCTTTATGTCCGTGACTATCTCTCCGCCGCGGAAAGAGAACTCTGCCTTGTCCATGGGGTAGGAAATGCCTATGCCGAGAGCCTTGACGTAGGCTTCCTTGAGGGTCCACAGGCGGAAGAAAAGCAGGTCACGCTCCTCTGCGGGAGCGTTCTCCACCATCTGCCGTTCGTTCTCCGAAAAGGCGCGGCTCATGACCTTGGGACGGTACTCCCTGACATTTTCACAGTCTATGCCGCATTCCTGCTCCGATACGATGCAGGCTGCAATGCCGTTCGCGTGGGAGAGATTATAGTGTATATCGGGGCGGTCCGCAAGAGAGGGCTTGCCCATTTTTCCTTTTGTAACAGGAGTGTCCTCGCCGTAGTCCACACCGAGAGGTCTCAGGCACTCCCTGAGGAGCCTGTGAGCATGGGTGTGGAGTTCCTTTTTGTCCATCTCCCTTATTGATATCATCAGCATATTCATCACCATTTACAGTATAGCACAGGTCGGAGCCCCATTGCAACAGGAAATGACAAATGTCACCGCGAAAGTGACAGAATACATCTTCATTTTGAGGTATGATAGTGTTATTATAAAGCTGTAAACAGGATACGGAGGCGATGTATATGCTGATAAGTCTGATAATTACCACAGCTATAGTACTGCTCTGGATAGTGCTTGCATATATCAGCGAGCGTTTTGAGATACCGTCTGCTTTCCGGGATGGAATAATCGCTTTCATTGGTATGGCTGGAATACTGATTGTTGTGTGGATATTAATAAAATGGGCAGTGCTTGACACGATCGATTCCTGCTGCGGCGAGATTCAGAAGATAGGCGCTATTGACTGAATTTATCGGTATCTCTTGATTTGCACGGTTCGGAGTGCTATAATATAGGCATATTACAACAGGGAGGTCGGTCATGGAAATAGTAACTCTGATTTTTGGTGCAGTGATTTTTGTTTTGGCGGTACAATTTATTTTCAGGACGACAAAGGGCACTGCCAAGGTAACACAGACGTATTCTGACGTAAACAAATACAAAAACCGCGGACGCAGACGAGTGGGCAGAGAGCCCGAGGTCTGGCATTACACCGAGGGCGGTATCGGCCTCGCGCTGAAATATACCATCGACGGCAGGGAGGTCTGCGGCGTTCTGGACCGCGGCTTCACCGTAAGCGAGGCGGATATAAATGCCATAGTCGAAGCAAATGAAGAGGTAGATGTGGTGGTAGACCCCGACGATCCCGGAAAGTTCTGTCTGCTGAGGGAGTTTTACTCCTCCGGACCGAACCCGAGGGCAATGGCAGCTTACAGAAGCGAGCGCGGCTCCGTGGTGAACTCTTGGTTAAAGTTGAAGTTAGTGATATGGTCAGGCGGTATGATACTGGGATTACTCATGCTGCTCATTATTCTGGAGCAGTTTGAATAAAGCCGCTGAACGGCTATGAAAGGCGGGAGCATAATGAAAGGCATTGTTTTTGTCATTTTCGGTCAAGGCTGCTGTTGTGTGGACGTTTGATCAGGCACTATGGGCTGAATTTATCGGTATCTCTTGATTTGTGCGGTTCGGAATGCTATAATAAAGGCATATTGCAAAAGGGAGAAATAAAATGAAGTATTTAGTTTGCCTTGTTATCATAGCATTGATCATCGGTTTGTGCGTATGCATTTACAAAGAAGTGACAAGTTCAAGAATAACGGTAAGAGATGCAGGTGACCTGCAAAGGTACAAGAACCACGGACTCAGGCGCGTGGGACGTGAACCCGATATCTGGCATTACCCCGACGGAGAGATCGGACTCACTCTGAAATATGTCATCAACGGCAGGGAGATATACGGCGTCCTCGATCCTGATTTCGCAGTGAGCGAAAACCAGATCAGGGCAATAATCAGCACGGGGCTGGACGTTGATGTCATAGTAGATCCGGACGATCACACGAAGTTCTGTCTGGTCAGAGAGTTCTATGTTCCGTGGTACAAAAAAAGGAGAGTATCCGTAAGGGGGCAGAGGTCTCCGTGGTATGGAAGATCGGTGGTAGGCTATCTCGTTTCGTGGATAGCCGTTCTTGTGGTAATTCTGGCATTATTCTTATATTCAATTTATAAGCACTGATACATATACTGCGAAAGGAGAGGGTGTCATGAATGACGTAAATATCCTGATAATGGAGATCATCGAATTAATACTGATAATCGGCATACCTGTCGGACTGCTCATCTTTTTTATAGTTGCTCTTGTGAACTTTTGCAGGACACCGAAAGATCACCCGAAGTACAGAGGCAGAAAGACTGCCTTTATCGTTTCAGCGGTGCTTCTGGGACTGCTGACAGCACTGATCATAGGCTTCATGGTGCTGCTGACTTCGTCGCTGAACCATATGTGAGGTGACGGGCATGAGTGACAAGACATTCGGACGTATCATCGCTGTCATAACAGCTCTGGGCATTCTCGTGACAGGAGGACTTATGTGGTATACCGTTCACCTTCACGGTGTCTGCTCCATAGTCTCCTATGTTGCAAACGGGAGGTGAGCCTATGGGAACAGCCAAGAAAATAGGCGCAATAGCGCTGCTTATAGGCGTTTTCGCAGCCTTTGACCTTGCGATATACGGCTTTTTTACAAAGCGCTGTATCGACACCTCAAGCGAGGAGATGCAAAAATACTCCGTGGAGCTTCACCGCTATATGCCCTTTGAGGAGGGCTCTGAGGCGGTAAAGGCGGACACGGAGCTGAGGCTCTCGGGGGACCTGCCCGTGCTGGACGGTGCAGCGGCTCTCTATCCCGTATTCTCGGGAGTTGTGAACTCGGTCTATCCCGAGGACTGTGTACACTTCGAGAACGGTGAGTTCACCGAGGACAGTGCTCTGCATTACACCAACACCATCGGCGCTTACAAGGCGGTGGCGGACGGCGATGCGGATATCATATTCTGCGCAAAGCCAAACGATGAACAGCTTGCCTACGCTGAGGAGAAGGGGGCGGAGCTGGAAATGGTGCCCATAGGCAGGGAGGCTTTTGTTTTTATCGTAAATGAGCGCAATCCCGTGGACGGTCTCACCTCGGAACAGGTCAGGGATATATTCTCGGGCGAGATAAAGAGCTGGTCGGAGGTGGGCGGCGAGCACCTGCCCATAGAAGCGCTGTCCCGAAACAAGGGCAGCGGCAGTCAGACCACCATGGACAAATTCATGGCAGGACGGGAGCAGAAGCAGAGCCCCTTCGGTATTTTCGGCAGGTCCATAGGCTATTCATTCAGGTATTACGCCGAGAACATGACGGACGGCGGCGTGAAGCTTCTGGCGCTGGATGGAGCGTATCCCGACAGAGAGCACATCGCCGACGGTTCGTACCCCCTTGCAAGCAGCTTTTACGCGATATACCGCAGGGACAACGACAACGGGCAGGTGCCTGTGCTCATTGACTGGCTCCTGTCCGATGAGGGGCAGTCTCTGGTGGAGCAGGCGGGATATGTGCCTATTGACTGATTATTCTCAAAAACCTGTCGCACAGTGTGCTGAAAAATGACATTATTGACGAAACAGCGGACTTTGTCCGCTATTTCTCATCATGGGTATTGACAAACTATGTCGTTTGATGTACAATATATTATGTGTATTTATACAATGTATCAGACCTACACTATAATAATGAATAATGTAAAATAATGTAAAGGCGGAAAACAAAATGGGTTTATTCAAAAACATTTTCGGTCCTAACGCTTACTCAAACCGCGAGCTGAAGCGCATAGAGCCTATTAAGAATAAAGTACTGGAGCTGGAAGAGGAATACGGCAAGCTCTCTGATGCAGAGCTGAAGGCTAAAACCCCCGAATTCAAGGAGAGACTGGAGGACGGCGAGACTCTTGACGATATCCTCCCCGAGGCTCTTGCTACCGTAAGAGAAGCCGCTTGGCGTGTCCTCGAGAAAAAGCCCTATCCCGTACAGATAATCGGTGCTATCGTTCTTCATCAGGGACGTATTGCCGAAATGAAGACCGGTGAAGGTAAAACTCTCGTTGCCTGTGTAGCTTCATACCTCAACGCACTTTCAGGTCTCGGCGTTCACGTCGTTACCGTTAACGATTACCTTGCAAAGACTCAGGCTGAGGAAATGGGCAAGGTGCTCCGCTGGCTGGGACTCACTGTAGGATGTATCCTCCACGGTCTCAACAACGACCAGCGCCGTGCAGCTTATAACTGCGATGTAACCTACGCTACAAACAACGAGCTGGGCTTCGATTACCTCCGTGACAACATGGTAACTCACAAGGAGGAGCGCGTTCAGCGTGCCCCCAACTTCGCTATCGTGGACGAGGTGGACTCCATCCTCATCGATGAGGCTCGTACTCCTCTTATCATTTCGGGACGCGGCGACAAGTCCACAGACCTGTACGCAATCGTTGACCGTTTCGCAAAGACACTTACTGCCACAACAGTAGTTGAAATGGACGACAAGCAGGATCAGGACGCTCTCAACGAGGACGCCGACTACATCATCGACGAAAAGGCTAAGACCGCTACTATCACACAGCGCGGTGTTAAGAAGGCAGAGCAGGCGTTCAGAGTCGAGAACCTTATGGACTCCGAGAATATGACACTGCTCCACCACATAAATCAGGCTATCAAGGCTAACGGCGTAATGAAGAACGATATCGACTACGTTGTCAAGGACGGCGAGATCATCATCGTTGACGAGTTCACAGGCCGTCTCATGATGGGTCGTCGTTTCAACGACGGTCTCCATCAGGCTATCGAGGCTAAGGAAGGCGTTAAGATCAAGAGCGAGTCGAAGACCCTCGCTACCATCACCTTCCAGAACTTCTTCCGTCTCTACACAAAGCTTTCCGGTATGACAGGTACTGCTATGACCGAGGAAGACGAGTTCAAGGAGATCTACAAGCTGGATGTTATCGCTGTTCCCACAAACAAGCCCGTTATCCGTATAGACCACAACGATCAGGTATATACTACAGAAAAGGGCAAGTATGCAGCTATCATCGATAAGATTATAGAGTGCCACGAGAAAGGACAGCCTATCCTCGTTGGTACAGTTTCTATCGAGAAGTCAGAGCTCCTCTCCGCTATGCTCAAGAGAAAGGGCATAAAGCACGAGGTCCTTAACGCTAAGCACCACGCAAAGGAAGCCGAGATCGTTGCTCAGGCAGGTAAGTACGGTGCCGTTACCATCGCTACCAACATGGCAGGACGTGGTACCGATATCATGCTGGGCGGTAACGCCGAGTTCCTCGCAAGAGCCGAGCTGAGAAAGCGCGAGATACCCGAGGAGATCATCACAGAGGCTATCGGCTTCGCTGATACAGACAACGAGGAGATACTTGCAGCAAGAAAGCTCTACCGCGAGCTCTATGACAAGTACAATGCAGAGGTAAAGGAGAAGGCTGTTGCCGTTAAGGAGGCAGGCGGTCTCTATATCCTCGGTACAGAGCGTCATGAGTCACGCCGTATCGACAACCAGCTCCGCGGACGTTCAGGACGTCAGGGTGACGAGGGCGAAAGCTGCTTCTTCCTCTCAGTCGAGGATAACCTCATGCGTATCTTCGCAGGTGACCGGCTTGAGAACCTTATGAAGACTCTCAATGTTGACGAGAATACACCTATCGAGAGCAAAATGCTCACAAAGATCATCGAGTCTTCACAGAAGAAGGTCGAGGGTCAGAACTTCAGCATAAGAAAGAACGTCCTCAACTACGACGACGTTATGAATACACAGCGTGAGATCATCTACAAGCAGAGAGCTCAGGTACTTGACGGCGAGGACCTCCACGAGAGCATCCTCAAGATGTCAGAGGATCTCATCCAGTCCACAGTTGACAGCTATCTTGTTGACGATGAGGTAAAGGACGACTGGAACCTTGTTGGTCTCAGAGAGCACTTCATGGGCTGGCTCATCGGTCCCGAGGACCTTGACTACGACGAGGACGATCTGGGTGATGTTTCCAAGGAGGATATCGTAAATACTCTCAGCACCAAGGCAGGAGAGATATTCGAGGCAAAGGAAGCAGAGTACGGCGCGGATGTTATGCGTGAGCTCGAGAGAGTTATCCTGCTGAAGGTAGTTGATACCAAGTGGATGGCTCATATCGACGATATGGAGGAGCTGAAGAAGGGTATCGGACTCCGCTCCTACGGTCAGAAGAACCCCGTTATCGAGTATCGTTACGAGGGCTTTGAGATGTTCGACGCTATGGTCGAGTCCATCCGTGAGGATACTATCCGTATGCTCCTTACAGTAAAGCTCCAGAAGAACGAGGCTCCCGAGCGTGAGCAGGTAGCTCAGCCCGATGCTCCCAATGCAGGAGCAGGTGACGGCAGCTTTACAGACGAGCCCGTTCGCGTGAAGAAGATCGGCGATAACGATCCCTGTCCCTGCGGAAGCGGCAAGAAGTACAAGAAATGCTGCAAGGCAAAGGATATGGCTAACAAGTAATATGCACAGGGGCGGACTGCCGCCCCTTTAAGCATTGCCGCAGGGGGCGGCTGTGCAAAGTTTCTTTTATAGAGAGAAAAGAAAGGTTTTATGAGGTGACAATATGAAAAAGTGTATTCTTCCCGTTATACTTCTGGCACTTCTTTCGGGCTGCGGCAAGGTAAGCGATGCTTCGGGCGTCGAGAGCCGCATCAATATCGTTTCGGGAATAGTTGAGGGCACTACCCGCAGTCGTACAACTTCCGAGACAGAGGCTATGACAGACGGACATACAACAGGTTCGACTACGTCAAAGACCGCAGGCGAGAAAGTATCGGGAACAACTACCACAAAGTCAAAAAAATCATCAGTACAGGCTGCAACAAGAGCTTCAGGCGGAAACAGCGGCGGCAGTCGCGGCACCACAAGACACGTCCCCACTGTTCAGAGAACTACAACTACAGCAGCTCAGCCCACATCACAGACACCTACCATAGACCCTAAGGATTACAGCTCCATCACCTTTGAGCTCAACAGCAGCTCAAACGAGATAGACGTTTCAAGAGAGGGAATGTCGGGTTCGATACAGGTGCTGAAGGACGTTGATCTTACAGAGATAAGGAACACCATCGCCAATGACCCCTCAAAGACGATAAACGACTTCATCGTAAGGCAGAATGATTTCGATTTTGACGGCTATCCCGATCTCTTTATCATCGAGAAGCAGGATGAACTCAACAAGACAGGCAAGTACTACCGCTATGACCCCACAAAGGGTATCTATACAGCGTGGAGCGAGCTCAATACCCAGGGATTCGAGGCAATGGTGAACTCCGCAGAGAATTCTCTTACCTTCTACAATAAGAAGGATACCCTCAATTATGAGGAAAAGACCTTTGAATGGGGCGAGAACGGAGTTTTGATTATTAGAAGATATAGGAATCAGTACAATGACGGCGAGCTTATCGAGACAGTCCTCTATAATGAGAACGGTATAGAGAGCCTGAGGGAGACAAGAGACAGTCAGGGCAATCTTGTTGGCAGCGAAACAGAGGAACCGTCTGCGGAGGACTTATCTTAAAGCGGCTGGCTGATCTATTCATCAGAGTTTACTGCGGGGCTGCGCCGAAAACGGTGCAGCCCCTTGTTACAGCAGCGTGAAAGGAACAGACTCATTATGAAGAAGCATTACATCGTACTAATATTGACCGCCGTACTGCTTATGGGCTGTTCGGAGAGCAGGACATCTCCCAGCAGTGCTCCTGCCGAAGAAACCACCGCTGCCGAGACTACCATCACTGAGCCTGACACAACAAAGCCCATAGTCACTATATATACTCCTCCGAGAAATAAGGAGAAGAAGGTGAAGTTCACCGTGGGACTTTCTGGCACTACACTTACCGTGCTTCAAGGAGGAAGCAAGGTGGGAACTATCGAGCTGGACGAGCCTCCCGTATACGGAACAGATGATGTTGTGACCGAGGACGTGAACTTCGACGGCTATGACGATATTTTCGTGTATGACAGCCTTGAAACAGGCACCTACTGGCTGTATGACCACGAGAAAGAGGAGTTCACAAAGTCCGATGCCTTTGCGCTTTTCGATGGAAAGACGTACCATATGACTCCTGCAAGTACTTCCAAGACGCTGTCTGCGACAGTTCGTGGAAGCTGGCAGACATTGGAATATCGCTATAAGTGGCAGAACGATAGGCTTGTGCCTTTGGAGCTGACAGTGGAATATAATGATCACTCCTACAAAGAGATGAAGAAGCTGAAGGACTGCTATGAATTTGACGAAAACGGCAGGAAAGTCCTTGTCGAGAGAAAGTACATCAACCCTGAGACAGGCGCCTGCTTCAAAACCGAGACCGATCCGCCTTACCTCCGCGCCGCTGAAAGCTCCGTGGACTACATGAAGGGACGGGAGCTGATACAGTCCATTGATGTGTCGGGGCTTCCACAGCTCTATGAGCGGATAAAGCAGAACGGAAAGGAAAACTCTCTCCCACATAGCTCTTACAATTTTGATGACAGCGCAGATGTGCTCCTCATCGAAGATGACTATGATTTCGACGGCTATAATGACTTGCAGATACAGACGGATTCTGTGCTTGCAGGGGGCAGTGATAAATATGTCTATTACCGATATGACGCCGAAAAGGACAGATATACGGAGTGGCAGGAGCTCAATGCCTTTGACTGTTATATCAGCGCAAATTCCCGGACACAGACTATACGGTATTATGATAAGCATTCACTTGACGAGGACCACAACTGCTATATCTTCAAATGGGATAATGGCAGGCTTCGTCTGAAAGAGAGGCAATTTTATCACGGCGACAGCAATGACTGCGATATATACGAATATGACGAGGACGGAAACGAGCATTATGTCCGTACAGGCAAATACGTAAAGGATGACTGCTGATAAACATAAGAAAGGTTTTGCTATGAGATCGGAAAAGCTATTATTGCTGCTTGCAGGCGGTCTGCTGCTTGCAGGCTGTTCAGATAACAATGACTCGTCTGTGAGTGTTACGGAGCCTGCCACAGAGGCTGTTGAAACCACTGCCGCTGAGGTGAGCGCAGAGGACTATAAGCTCTCGGCGGACAAAAACGGCGCCACTATGCTTATCAACGGAAAGTCCGCAGGCAGTATGAAGTTCGATACTCCTCTCAGTGAGAGTGAACAGGTACTGTTTGCAGATATTAATTCTGACGGCTACGACGATATTTTTGTCTGTCTGGACTGCTTCAGGGCTGATTGCTGGGTATACGACCATGAGGCTGAGAAATTCGTCGGTGCAGGGGAAAAACTTCCCATTGCCTTTGCTTTTGATAAAAACAGGGGCTGCAGCGTCACCTGCGAAACGGACAGCAGCGAAAATGCAGTCACTGTTGTACAGAAAAGCGATTCAAACGAAGGCAGTACCGTATTCAAATGGCAGGAAGACAAGCTTGTCCCCATAAGTATGAGCATAAGCTATTACACCTCTGATGACGGTCCCTTCGTGTACAACTATGAATTTGACGATGAATTGCGGAAGGTACTTACCGAAAGGCAGCTTCTTAACGGTCGGACAGGTGAATTGAAAAAAACGGAAAAGGATATTGAGTATTTCCGCGTGACCGACAGCTCCGTTGACTATATGAAGGGGGCAGAGCTGCTCCAGAGCATAGAGGTCAGCGGACTGCCCGAAATGTGCGGAAAGATACTTTCAGGCGAGTATCAGGCAAGCTACACGATCAACAATGGCTGCCCTGCGCCTGTCCCTGAGAGCTTGCTTTTCTCTGAGTACGACTTCGACTTTGACGGTCACAGCGACCTTGCCATATATACCGATACATCGAGAGACGGAAGCGGACTGAACGTGCTCTATTACCGCTACGATACCGCAAGCGGCAGCTATACACCATGGGAGGAGCTGAACAGATTCAGCGGATACCAGCTCTTTACCATAGAGGACACAAAGGAGATCACTTATTTTGACTACTCCTCATCTGAGAATGGAGAGAGTGACCAGTACATACTTGTCTGGTCTGACGGAAGCCTGAAGCTCACCCAGAGAAGGCATCGTATAAAGAAGAAGGGAATGTATGAGCTTTATGAGTATGATGCGCAGGGCAATGAGAGCTACGTTAAGGACGTTTGGCTGCCTACGGGCTCATACTGAGGCTGAGGAGCTATAACTACTATTCGGGAGATATTATTATGAGCGGATACAGCGCGTTTGCCCGTTATTATGACGAGCTCACTGCAAATATAGACTACAAAAAGCGAGGAGAGTACTTCCACAGTATCATTCAGCGCTTCAAGACCACAAAGGAGAATATCCTCCTTGACCTTGCCTGCGGTACGGGAAGTATCTCTGAGGTCATGGCAGGACTTGGCTACGACGTTATCGGTGTGGACAACTCCGACGAGATGCTGGGGATAGCTCTCGATAAGAAGTTTGACAGCGGACTGGATATACAGTACCTTTGTCAGGATATGCGGAAGCTGGATATGTTCGGCACGGTGGACATCACCGTCTGCGCCCTTGACAGCATAAACCACCTTGCCTCAATTGACGATGTCAGGAAGGTTTTCGAGAACGTGGCATTCTTCTCCGAGCAGGACGGACTGTTCATCTTTGATGTGAACACTCCCTACAAGCACAGGGAGGTCCTCGCCAACAATACCTTCACCTACGAGACCGAGAACGTGTACTGCGTCTGGGAGAACACTCTTGACCCCGACACTCTCGAGGTCAGAATGGCGCTGGAGTTTTTCGAGCGTGAGGAGAACGGGCTTTATTCCCGAAGCTCCGACAGCTTCTCGGAAAAGGCTTACAGCGAGGAGGACATAGAGCGACTGCTGAGGGAATGCGGCTTTGAGGTGCTGGGAAAGTACGGCGACGATACTCTTGAGCCCCCGAAGGCGGACTCACAGCGGATAGTCTACGCCGCAAGATGTATCAGGAGCGGTCAGAAATACTGAAAGGATAGATAATATGGGAAATTTATACAGAGCTATATCTGCGGACGGCTCCGCGTTTGCAGAGGTTCTTGACGCAAAGGACATTGTTTCGGAGATAGAGCGCATACACAAGACCTCAGCTGTTATCACGGCAGGACTGGGAAGGCTCAGCATTGCCGCCTCCCTTATGGGCTATATGCTCAAGGGCGATGAGGACAGCATCACGCTGAGAGTTGACGGCGGCGGTCCCGCAGGACAGCTCGTGGCAGTTGCCGACAGCCGCGGAAACGTAAAGAGCTGCGTCAACAATCCTGTGGTTGAGATACCTCTCAATGCACAGGGCAAGCTTGACGTAGGCGGTGCAGTGGGCACAGACGGTACTCTCTCCGTGGTGAAGGACATGGGACTGAAGGAGCCATATGTGGGTGTTATCCCCCTTGTTTCAGGAGAGATAGCCGAGGACATCGCCAGCTACTATGCCACCAGTGAGCAGATACCCACGGTGTGCAGTCTGGGCGTACTTGTAAATCCCGACCTTACGGTGAAGTCAGCAGGCGGCTTCCTTGTGCAGCTTCTTCCCTTTGCGGACGAGAAGTGCATAGATATTATCGAGAAGAATGTGGCGAAGATACGTCCTGTTTCGGCAATGCTGGACGAGGGCATAACCCCCGAGGAGATAGCGAATATGCTCCTTGACGGTCTGGAGCCCAATGTGCTGGACACAGCCGCTCCCGTATACAAGTGCGATTGCAGCCGTGAGC
>Ga0129317_1001760_pt1 | contig 14474 bp, 16 predicted proteins | sample Cm1ome_FD_94430 | JGI IMG/M metagenome (GOLD analysis project Ga0129317, IMG submission 94430) | Eastern black-and-white colobus group fecal microbial communities from Wisconsin, USA - Cm1105 metagenome | ecosystem: Host-associated > Mammals > Digestive system > Large intestine > Fecal | place...
AGTAAAAGTTTTCAATAATATATGTCATTATCAAAAATTGAGTCCTATAAAAAAACATCACTGTTGAAGACGCTAAAATGGGAAGAGGAGATAGAAAAGAGGTAATAATTGAATTTACAACAGCCTTTTCTTAGGCATGGTACAACTGCTTTAGGTTCCATTGATAGTGTCACTATTAAAAATTTGCTTGTTCTTGATGGAAATAGCAAATGTAATATCCCATTAGCGGGTTGTCTGGATAGTAGAGCAGAATATAAAAATAGTATCAATAAAATATCTAGTATCACATTTACTGACATCCAAATAATTAATGATGTTTTTAATAGTGATAATCAGAGAATATCTACGAATGAATAGGTCGATATTTTAAAAGTTGAAATAACGAATAACCCTATAATTGGATCTGTATTTAATATACTTTATGATGATTCAATATATAGAACACATTATTTGTTCCATTAAAAAAGCCACACTTAGGTGGCTCTTTTATAAATAGGAATAAATTTTATTTTTTCCTAGTTTGAAATAAGACTGAAATAAATCCAGTAACAGCAGCACAAATACCAAGAATTGCGGCTACAATTGTTGTCGCAGATGCTTTAACACTACTAGTAACATATCCGAGGCTGATAATGTAGTTTTTGTTGAGTTTATAGAAGTCGTTTGGATAGATGAATAAGAAGATTGCACCAACGATGATACTAACAACACCAAGAGCGGTTAATAAACTAACAACGTTGTTCATTTTCTTTTTAGAAATTAGACCAACTAACCCGATGATTAAACCACCTGCACCCATAAGGATGTAACCAACTAAACCTATAGTTGATGATTTGTAGACATCACTAGCGTTAAATAATGCATCTTGATAGGAAACATCAGCGGTATTAGTTATTTGAAAACTTCCTGATCCAACAGTGGTTATAATTTGTAGTTGTGTTGCAAACATCATGCAAAATGCGACAACCGCAAGAGCAAAAGCAAGCCATTTAATGACTCTAGAAATGAGTGATAATTTTTTCATAATTTGTATTTCCTTTCATTAACAATTATAAGACATAATTTTATGTTTCTAAAATTATTATTATGGATAAAATTTTACAAAGAGCTATTTTTGTTGATAATGGCATTATTAGGTCGGCTAAACTTATATAAAAAATGATACCTTAACGATATCAATTTTGAGATTAGATTTGGTGCGCGAGATGAGAATTGAACTCACACAGGATACCCTATACGCCCCTCAAACGTACGCGTCTACCGATTCCGCCACTCGCGCTTAATTAGGTTGCTTGTCTATTCTAAAAAATAGCAAGGCAAAATACAAGAGAAACTATTGTTTATCATTATCTTTTGGAGCTTTGTATAAAAAGTATTTTCTAGTGAAATAATTCCAAATAAGGCCGATAAGTGTTCTTAAACAAAATGAAATAAAATAACACCAAAAAGTAACATTTCCCCAAAATGTAAAAGTAAATATTTCTTTCAACGAACTATTAGAAATATCTATTTGCCAAATTGCTTTAAAACCCCATTGGCATAGAGTCATAACACCGATGGATAACGCCAACGCACCTGCGGATAAAATAACAAATTTCAAAATAAAAAGTGGAGTTTTAGTCTCTTTTTTGTTTGCAACGTTACGATAAACCCAAAATGTCGATAGTAAATAATTGACTATTACTCCGGTTATGAAACCACACGCTGTTGCTATGATAATGATTGCTATATCACTATTTAAATCTTTACAAATAAATTTAACAAACTCACTGGTCAGAAAATCCACTAGTGCACTAGTAAGACCGCAGATAATAAATCTTAATAATTCCCATGATCTAGATTTATCTCTTATCTCTTTTTTTTCTTCTTTTGTCATATTAACAATTATTAAATAAATCTAGTTCAAAGTCCATTAGTATTATTGGTAACTAATTATCAAGCAATTCCAAGAATTGGGGAGAAAACATAAACCCACAAAACGAAGTATGCTAGGAGTGATATTACGTCCACCAAGGTAGTGATGAGTGGCCCACACATCACCGCGGGATCTCTTTTGAATAACTTTGCTAAAAATGGAAGTGTGGCACCCAATACCCTTGATACCACAATGGTTATGAGCAAAGTAATAGAAACAAGCAGTGAAATTAATAGTTTTGCTCCAAGAGTTGTTACTCCGGTAATTAAGTGATTAGGGACATCAACAATTCCGACGCTCATTTCAAATAATAACCATAAGAAAGCAAAAGTAGCGATAAATAAACCGATAATTAATGAGACTAAGAATTCTTTAAAAATTACTCTTTTTGTATCTCCCTTTTTAAATTCTTGAAGAGCTAAAGAACGAATAATAATTGTAGTGGCTTGTCCTCCAGAATTTCCTCCAGCATCCATAATAAGTGGAGTGAATACAGAGAGAATGGCAAATTTAGCAATTTCATTTTGGAATCCAGAAAGTATCATCGTGGAGAAAACTTGCAATATCATGAGAACAACAATCCAAGGCGCACATCTAAGTACAAGTTTAAAAATTGGTGTTTTTAAATATGGTTCATGTCCTTGGCCAACCATGTTCATTCTTTCGATATCTTCTGTAGCTTCTTCAACGATGATATCGACAACATCATCGATGGTGATGATACCGACAAGTTTATCATCCTTATTTAGGACCGCCATTGCGTTTAAATCGTATCTTTTGAAGTCGTTAGCAATCTTTTCTTGGTCATCGTGAACGTGACAAACAACGAAGTTTTTATTCATAATGTCTGATAATTTTTCATTTTCATTAGAAAATATTAAATCATCCAAATCGACTGTACCCACTAAGGTGCGTGTTTGATCTTTGACAAATATTGTATAAATAGTTTCGGCGTTTTTTCCTCTTTCTCTAATATACTTAATAGCGTCCTTCACGGTGATATCTTCTTTGAGTTCGATCAATTCAGTGGTCATCACCGATCCAGCGGAACCCTCTTTATAATTTAATAGTTGATTAATGTCTTTTCTTAAATCTGGATCAGCATTTCTTAATATCTTGGTCGCCACATTCGCTGGCATTTCTTTGATAGAATCAACGATATCATCAGCGAAAGAGTTTTCTAATACTTCAATTAACTCTTTATCAGAAAAAGAGGAGATTATTTTTTGTTGTGTGCTAACATTTAATTCTGTAAAAAATGAGGCAGTATATTCACTATCGACATTTCTGAAGATATATAGATAATAAGGAACATCATCTAGGTCTTGCAAAGCTTCCGCGATATCGATGGTTGGAATAGTTTCAAATAGGTTTTCTAAATCAAGATTTTTCTTATTCTTAATTAAGTCTAATATTTGCTCTTTTAGTTCTAATAATTTTTCCATTCTTGTTACCTCACTTTCATACATATCGCTATTATTGACTATTAGTTTTATTTTGACAACTCAAAAAATATTTAATTACAATGTAAGTTTTTTTGATTTAATGTATTTTTAATGAAAAATACCACTTGCTTTGCTACAATAAGTTGAAATAAAAAAAGAGGTAATCAAAATGAAACCAATTTTAGTCGAAACAAGTGCTAGACATATTCATCTAAATGAAGAACAATTTCACATTCTATTTGGGAAAGACGCTAAATTAGAAGTTCGCGCTAATTTGTCACAACCAGGTCAATTTGTTTCTTTCTCTAGATTAGACATTGTTGGCCCGAAAAGAACAATTGCTAACGTTTCTATTCTCGGTCCTTTTAGAAAAGAAGCACAAGTTGAAGTATCGATGACTGATGCAAGAACATTAGGTGCGACACCAATTATTAGAGAATCAGGAGACATTAAAGGTAGTGCCCCTATTACTTTAGTAGGTCCATGTGGAACATTAGAATTAAGTGAAGGTTGTATTGTTGCTAAACGACACATTCATATGACCCCAAAAGATGCTGAAGAGTATGGTGTTAAAAATGGTGACATTGTTAAATTAAAAATTAACAGTGAGTCTCGAAGTCTTGTTTTTGATGATGTAGTCATCCGTGTGAAAGACTCCTTTGCACTTGCGTGCCATATCGATACCGATGAAGCAAATGCCGCTCAATGTAGTGGTCAAGTATTTGGAGAATTGATTAAGTAAATGGAAAAGCTAATTATCACTCCACAAAATGTATGTGCTAGACAATTCATTATCGAACACGAAAATGGAATTGTTAAAAGTGTTAAATTTATTGGTGGATGTCCAGGCAATGGACAAGGTGTATGTCGACTAGTTGAAGGTCTTACAATTGAGGAAGTCATCAAAAAACTTGAAGGAATCAAATGCCCTGGAAGTAGAAATAGAATTACTTCCTGCCCTAATGAATTAGCGCAAGGTCTAAAAGCGCTGTTAAAATAGCTAAGTAAAATATATAATAAGAACAACTTATCAAGAATCGCGCACTAGGGATGAAAAAACGCGGTAGCAACTCTCTTTGGAGTAAGTGCTTTCTCTAGCAAAGTCCCACAGCTTTGAACGATAAGGATGGAAGAAAATCACTTCCCCATTGTGGGGAAGTTTTTATTAGGAGAAGGTTAAAATGGAAAAACAAAAAATATTGTTTACATCAGAATCAGTGAGTGAAGGTCATCCAGATAAAGTATGTGATCAAATCTCTGATGCTATTCTTGATGAATGTCTAGCAGTTGATGAAAAAAGCCATGTTGCTTGCGAATGCTTTGCGACCAATAACATTATCATTGTTGGTGGTGAAATTACCTGCAAAAAGCCAATAGATGTTCAAAAAACGGTTAAAAATGTTCTAAAAAGAGTCGGGTACGATAACGATGAGTTAGGAACTAATTATCATAGTGTACAAATTATCGATATGATAAAACAACAATCTCCTGATATTAATTTAGGTGTTTCTCAACAGGAACCAGAAAAATTAGGAGCTGGTGACCAAGGGATTATGTTTGGTTACGCCACTAATGAGACTGAAGGTTATATGCCTCTAGCGATTTCTATCGCTCATAAACTAGTTAGAGAAGCCTCTAAACAAAGACATAATGGAAAATTTCTTGGTGCAAGACCTGATATGAAAAGTCAAGTTACTATAGATTATACTGATTCTCGTAATATTAGAATCGATACCATTTTAATGTCTGTTCAACACGATCCAAATGTTGATTTAGATGAATTTAGAAAATATATCCATGATTTTATCATGGTTCCTGTTAGTGAAAGTTTTCATTTAAATACTGACTTTAAGTATTACATTAATCCTACCGGTAGATTTGTTATTGGTGGTCCAGCCGGAGATACTGGTGTGACTGGAAGAAAAATTATTGTTGATACCTATGGAGGAACTGCAGAACATGGTGGTGGAGCTTTTTCTGGAAAAGACCCAACTAAGGTTGATAGGACTGCAACATATTATGCCAGATACATTGCTAAAAATTTAGTAGCTGCCGGTGTAGCGGATCGTCTACAAGTTCAATTAAGTTATGGAATTGGTTTACCAGATCCTCTATCTATTGGGATAAAGACTTATCATACTGCTCATTACTCAGATGAAAAGATACTAGAGATTATTAACAAAGTGTTTGATTGCCGACCTGGAATGATTATCAATCAGTTTTCATTAAGATCCCCATCCTTCAAATACCAAGATTTAACAAATTATGGACATTTCGGGCGACCTGATTTGGACTTACCTTGGGAAAAATTAGATAAAGTCGAAATTATTAAATCTTTATTAAAATAAACAAAATTTTATTTTTTATAATATTCATCTTAAAAGTCGGGCTATTTGCTATAATAGAAATAGATAACTCAGTTTCATTAATTTGGAAAGGAGAGATAGATATGAAATACCAAATTATCGGAAAAAACATCAAAGTCACCGAAGGGATTTCGGGTGCCATCCAAAAGAAATTATCAAGAATGGATAAGTACTTCGAAAATAGTGACGAAATTGAATGCCGCGCGGTTGTCAGTGCTCATTCAATAACTCAAAAAGTAGAAGTAACCATTTTTCTCCCTTCACTTACTTTACGAGCGGAAGTTGAAAACGAAGACTTATATTCCGCGATTGACCTTGCAGTCGATAAACTCGAAGGTCAGATGAGAAAACTGAAAACAAGAATGGATAGAAGTAATGGCAAATTATCATTAGGTAAAGCCATTCAATTTGAAAATATTGAAGATGAAGAAGCGCTTGATGAAAAGGATGTCATCGTTCGCGCTAAATCGTACTATTTAGAGCCAATGACTATTGAAGAAGCTATTACTAGAATGGGCGCTCTTGGCCATTCATTTTTCCTTTATTTAGATAAGGATGATGATCGTATCGCTACTGTTTATATTCGTAAAGATGGTGGATACGGGGTTATTGAAGCCGAAAACCCAATCAAATAAAGGTATCAAAATTCAAAATAAGATAAAGTGGATAAAACCACTTTTTCTTTTTTTTCGTGTTATGAGCGTATAAATGTGATTAAATAATACATATGAAACGTTTATTAGCGGTTGATTTAGATGGGACCTTATTCTTTCCAAGAAGATTCAAAAAATGTATTTCTAAAAAAAATGTAAAGTTTCTTAGAAAATGGATTGATAATGGCAATCGATTAGTTTTAGTTACTTCTAGAAGTCATCAATTCACTAAGAAACTAGATGCTGAAATTGAAAGACCATTCGATGTGATTAATTGCACATCTTCTCAAATCTATCTCGATAATAAACTAATTAGGGATGTCAAGATTGACAATAGTAAATTGAAAGTATTCCTCGATGAAATCGATAAGGAATATAAACCTTTAGGTTTTTTAATAACTACTGAAGATCATCCAATCGTGATAAAAAATACAGGAAGAGTTGGAAGAGGCTTTTTAGCGCTTTACAAATTATATTGGATTTTTCAATTCTCTTATCGTGAAGAGTTTGTTCTTGATAATGACTTATTTGATAAAGAAATTGAAAGTGGTAAAGTTTATAAAGTGATGATTTTCTATGGTCTTGGTCATAACAAGAATAAAATCAGTAGAGAAATAAATAAGAAACTTAGAGAAGAATATCCTGAATTTGAATCTTCCTGGACTTCGATCATCAACGAAATCACCCCCAAGAATTGTGATAAAGGCTCTGGACTTGAATTTTATTGTAATTATCTTAATATTAATATTAACGATGTCTATGTCGTTGGTGATTCAGGTAACGACATCTCGATGTTCAATCGTTATTATGAGCATAGTTATTGCATGAAGCACGCTCATAAAAGTGTAAAAAAATACGCTAAACACACCATCTCTCGTGTTTATAAATTAGAGAATAAAGTATTGAAAGGAGATAATCATGAATAATATTGATCAATACATATTCGATTTGGAACATGTTCTAGCTCATCTAAGAGATACTCTTGAATATGTTTTACCTCGTGAACACAACATAAAAGTTTACGAACAAAGGAACGCCGTTTTACATAAAGGAATAGAGAAGGATACTCCACTTGGTAAGTTCCTTGATAATAACTCCGAAGCATTTAAGGACACTATTGAAAAATATAACAATATGCTCGCTGATCTCTATAGCCCAGAAAGTAAAGTAATCATGAAGAATGGTGAAACTGTTAGAGTGGATCATTCTCAGCACCTTGTTATTTATGATTATGTGACCTCCTTAATGGAACCAATTAAAGATATTCTTTATTTCCATGTCAATAGAGCTAAACAATCCAAAGAATTAGAACCAATCATCGAAAATTTATTAAAAGTTGATGATACTTACTACCGTCTTTTTGTGAATCTACTATTGATTCAAGACTTTGAAAAGTCATTCTTTGAATTTCAAAAGGTGATGTCTGAATCACAAGGAAAACCAACTCCACAAAGTAACTATATTGTTCAAAATGAACTTGCTGTGATGGCTAAAATGATTAGAAATATTCGTAGCAAGAATCGTTTTACCGATAACAAAACATTAGATTTATTAGATGATGTCATCAAACTAGTGGAAATGACAGAAGGTAGAAGAGATAGAATTGATAATAAGCCATTCACTGATCTCTTTAAAGAAGTTACAAGTAAATTGAGCGAAGCTTTTAACGAAGTTAATCCACTTTGGGTTAAGGCATTCAACGAAAACTTAAAAGATTTCTTAGAAACATTAAAGAATAATACAACAACTGAAGAAGCATAGGAGTTAATTATGAGCAAAAGAAAATGTAAATTATCAGTTTTTGAAATAGTTTGGTACTCAATTTGTGGTGCTCTTGCTTTATGGGGATTAACTTATGTAATTCTTGGAACATGTGCTAGATTACTAGTCGATAGCGATCTTAATTCTGCGAATAAGACCATTGCTAAAACATTTGGCTTAGGCTTTTTAGGATGGGGACTTATTATTATTGCTATCGCCGCTGTCGCCGCAATTATTGTTCTTTGTTCCTACGCTAAAAAAACTGACAAAGAATTTGAGAAAGCACAACGCCGCGCTGCAAGACTATCCGCTATGCAGCAAAGCGATAGTGATGTTGTTGATTTAGTTAATGTACCAACCGAATCAACAGATCCTTCACAAGGTCAATAAGCGTTAATATTTGTAAAAAACTTTCAAAGAAAAGAATCGCAAGTATTGTTGCGATTTTTTCTTATAACCAACCATTGAAAAGATAATCTATTGTTCATGGTAGTTTCGCTTTTATGCCCCAGTCTACATTTTCGTTATTTCAAAAAAAGAATATATTGAAATAGTAAAACAAAAAGTGCTTTCATTATTTCACAACTATTACATTATTTTACCTAATTATTAGTTCTGATAGTTGTTAAGAGATATTATGTTCAAAGATATTAACTACATCTTATTTTATGATTTTAATACTTCCAATCAGTAATCTTTTAAGGTTATTTCTTTGTCTTTGGTAAAATTGTAGTTATTATCATCAAATATTAGATTAAATGCCTAACTCTATCGTTATAGTTGATCTATTTTGATATCTCAGCTTTGGTTTTTCCTTAGTCTCTTTATAGGTTTTGGTGAGATCAACAAATTTCCCAAGTAATTTTAACTTCTTTTAAGGAATGGCTTGTAGTTGACTTTTTATAAAAAAAGTTTGATATTATCATACCAAACTATTACTTTCTGCTGGCGGAGGAAGAGGGATTTGAACCCTCGCACACTTTGACATGTCTATGAGCTTTCCAAGCCCACCCCTTCAGCCTCTTGGGTATTCCTCCATCTTGGTTGATTGTTTTTTATGTGCCTAGTAATTATACCAAATAAAAATATAAATGCACTCTTTTATTAAAATAAAGTCTATAGCATAATACTTTTGTGATTAAGAACAAAATTACAAGCGTTGAAAGTGGTCAGACACTTGAAAAATATGTCTTAAAAATCCTTCCTAATGCACCTTTATCTTTTATGTATAAATTATTTCGTAAAAAAGATATTAAGGTAAATGGTAAATGGAAAGATAAAAAGGAAATTGTTAAAGAAGATGATATAGTTTCTATTTATTTGACAGTGGAACAAGAAAATGAATTTAGAAATATTGATAATGAATTCACCCCTAATAATAAAATTGAAAAATATATTGTTTATGAAGATGAAAATATCCTACTAGTTAATAAACCGTGTGGAATGTTAACTCAAAAAGACATTCCCAGTAGAAAAGATGATTTAACCACTTTAGTAGTTGAATATTTAATGTATAAAAATGAATTTCAAATTGGCAGCAGTGGTTTTAAACCCGCTCCGGCTCATAGACTAGATAGAAATACTTCTGGAATTGTCATTTTTGGTAAAAATATTGAGGCTTTACATGATTTATCACTTCTTATTAAAAATAAAGAACAATTAGAGAAGCATTATTTAACTCTTGTTTACCCAAATATTTTTGAGGATGGAATGATTGATTCTCCTCTATTAAAAATTGGAAGCGATTCATTTGTAAAGGTAGCCACTTTTGAAGAGGGGGCAAAACCTTCTTTAACAAAGTATCACGTTCTTGAGCAGATTGGAGAATTTACACTACTTGATATTCTCTTATTGACTGGAAGAACTCATCAAATTAGAGTCCATTTATCCTCTATTAAACATCCTATTGTAGGTGATAATAAGTATGGTAACTTCAATCTAAATAAAGCTTTAAAGAAGAAGTATAACTTAGATTATCAACTTCTTCACGCTTACAAAATTGTCTTTAAAGACGTTAAGGGTAAACTTTCTTATTTAAGTAATCGCGAGTTTTGTATAGAACCAACTAGTGCTTTTACTGCGCTACTTAAGGAATTAAAAGAAGATACTAAAAAATGATAATATTAAGTTAAGGAGATAAGATATGGTCGCAAAAGAAAATTATAATCGTTGGTTGAATTCCCCATTAGTGGGCAACGAAGACAAAGAAATAATAGGAAGGATGAGCGAAGAAGAAATCGATGATGCCTTTTTTAAGGACGTTGAGTTTGGAACCGCAGGCATGAGAGGAGTTCTCGGTCCAGGAACTAATAGATTGAATCTTTTCACTATCAAAAAAGCAACAATAGGTTTTGCTAAGTATTTATTAGAATCCTTCAAAAACGCTAAAAAGATGGGGGTAGTAATTTCTCACGATAATAGATTTATGTCTCGAGAATTCACCCTTGAAAGTGCTCGTGTTCTCAATGATTTTGGAATTAAATGTTATATATTTGATTCCTTAAGACCCACTCCTGAACTGTCTTTCGCGGTTCGACATTTGAAAGCAGTGGGAGGCATTATGATTACCGCTAGTCATAATCCTAAACAATATAATGGTTATAAAGTTTACGATGAGACAGGTTGTCAATTAATACCTTCTAAAATAGATAAATTATTAAACATTCTTAATAAGCTTCCTAATGAATTAGATGTTACATACGTTCCAGAAAAAGTTCGAGGCAAATTGGTTGTTTTAGATGAAAGTATTGATGATATCTACGTTTCTCTTGTTGAAGGAATTACTTTAAATAAAGATCTAAATAAAAAAGGTTTTAAAATAGTTTTTACCCCTAATCATGGAACATCTTATGTTAATGCAATGAGGATTTTTTCCGATTTAGGATATGAGGTTTATCCTGTTTTATCCCAATGCGATCCAGATCCTAATTTTTCAGGAACACTTTCTCCAAATCCTGAAGATGAACGAAGTTTTATCAAACCAATTAAACTTGCTCACGAAATCGATGCCGATTTAATTGTGATGACTGATCCTGATGGCGATCGAGTGGGTCTTGGCTATAAAAATAGAAATGGTGAATACAAAACCCTTACCGGTAATCAAAGTGCAGCGATGCTCATGGATTATATTTTTAATTATAAAAAAGAACACAACTTATTATCGAAAAATGGTGTGATGTATAACACAATTGTTACCTCTTCATTAGGAGAAAAAATAGCATCTTATTATGGAGTAAAAAACGAGCAATTCTTAACCGGGTTTAAGTTCATTGGTAATCGTATTGATTACTATGAAAAACATGGTGGACCAACTTTTGAATTCGGTTATGAGGAATCATACGGATGTTTAATCGCGCCATTTGCAAGGGATAAGGATGGCTTACAAGCTATAACTTTATATTCTGAAATGGCTTTATACTATCACCTTTTAGGAAAGACACTGGATGTGGTGTGGGATGAAATTGGGGAGAGATTTGGTTATCATGAAGATGTTGTTTTTAACATCGCTTTCTCTGGCTCACTTGGACAAAAAAAGATGACTGATTTAATGAATTCATTAAGGAAAGACCCATTTATTAAAATTGATGATATTGAGGTTAATAAAGTTAATGATTATTTATTATCTAAATCCTATAGTAAATCCCACAGCGAAGTTATTAATTTGCCTAAATCAGATGTCATTAAATTATTCTTCAATGACGGAACTACAATCGCAGTTAGACCAAGTGGCACGGAACCTAAAATAAAGTTTTATATCGGATGTGTTTTTAAAAGCAAACCAGATGATGATAAAAAGATAAAAGAGCTTTATACAAAACTCTTATCCATCCTAGGAATTTAGTTAAAAGAAATATTAAAAAGCCTGATAACTCAACATATCAGGCATTATTTTTCTATTTTATCGTTAATAATCCAACAGCGTCTTTGACCCTATTTAATGTTATTGAAGCAACTTTTCTTGCCTTAATAGCGCCTTCCTTTAGAACCTTTTCATACTCTTTTGTTTCAATTATTTTTCGATATCTTTCTTGGAAGGCTTCTAGTTCTTCACAAACAGCGTCTGCGACTTCTTTTTTAAAGTCACCATATCGATAATTTACGAAGTGTTCTTCCGCTTCTTTGATGGTGATGTTTTTTATAGAAGCGTAGATTGTTAGTAGGTTAGATATACCAGGTTTGTTTTCTGGATCATATATAACTTCACTTCCAGAATCGGTGACCGCTGACATGATTTTCTTTCTAATTGTTTTTAAATCATCTTTGAGGAAGATATCTCCTTTTGGATCAGATTTACTCATCTTTTTAGTGGGGTCTGATAAAGACATAATTCTTGCCCCAACCTTCGGTACTTCAGGTCTAGGCATGGTGAGAATATTTCCATATCTATTGTTAAATCTATTGACCAAGTCTCTAGTTAATTCAACATGTTGTTTTTGATCTTCTCCAACTGGAATAATGTTTGCGTCATAGAGGATAATATCTGAGGCCATTAAAACTGGATAAGCAAATAATCCTAAACCAATCGCACTTTCCTTCATTTTTCCAGCCTTATCCTTAAATTGAGTCATTCGTGATAGTTCACCCATGTATAAGTAGTTCTGCATAATCGCATTCATCTCCGCGTGCATGGAGACATCGCTTTGCAAAAATAATGTGGCTCTATTTGGGTCCAGTCCAGCAGCGAGATAAAAACTAGCGATATCGATGCTATTCTGTCTTAATTCCTCTGGATTGATAGGAAGAGTCAAGGCGTGTAAATCGGCGATAAAGATAAACATTTCACCACGGTCCATCGATTTATAAAGATTTTTTAGGACACCAATATAGTTACCTAATGTCAATTTTCCAGTTGGTTTTATCGCTGTTAAAATCCTATCGCTCATAATTAATAACCTCTTATCAATTAAAATACGACTTTTATATATAAAATTAAAGATTAAAGTGTTTGTTTAAACTATCTTTTGATATACTAATAGCGGTATTTATTATGATTAAAATTTATACATCTCCTTCCTGCTCATCCTGTCGAAAAGTGAAAAAATGGTTCGACGAACAGAAGATTCCTTATATCGAAAAGAATATTTTTGTCGCGGCTTTGCAAGAAGAGGAACTGAAGGATATGTTATATAAATCTGAAAATGGAACGGATGATATCATTTCTCCACGTAGCAAGATTGTCAAAGAGAGTGGTGTAGATCTTGATTCCATGACCATTAACGAATTGATCGAATTTATTAAAAAGAATCCCTCAATCTTAAAAAGACCCATCATGGTGGATGATTCTAAAATTCAAGTTGGATATAATCCTGAAGATATTAGAGTTTTCATTCCAAGAGCGAGACGGCTCGCAGAATGGGCTTGTCAATCAGGGGAATGTCCAAAATATGAGACTTGCGAACATATCCTCGATAGAAAATAACTAATTTAGCTTTGTATAAATTGCTCTTTTACTCTTAGTAAGAGTGTTTTTAGTTACCTCGATGTTAAATATTTTCAAGATTTCTTCAAATTTCCTTTTAGCTATTTCTAAGGTATTTCCTTCCACTTCTAATGTGTAGTCTATAATGTTGTTATACGTTGACTTATCTAAAACGATAAGATGATTTTCATAAGTTATTTCTAAACGGTCGTTAGCTAGAATCGCTACTAAGTGAAGGCTACCAGTATTAACAATATCTTTGATTTTGTTTTTAATTTCACCATCTGGAAATAATCCCTTTTGCAGTTGATAAAACTCTGTAGATGATATCTTTTGAGTGGTTTCTAAAGAACTTCCATTGAGATTGGTTTTCAAAGTTAATTTATATTCAGTTGGTGATTTTTGTCTAACTCTAAGGACCATTTCTAAATTAGTCAAAGTTAAGTCTTTATCGTCAAAGTAGTAATTAACAAATGATAAATGTCTCGCGTTTTTATCTATAAAAGTAGCCACTAATTGGGTATATTTTTCTTCACTTATCAGTGTCCGATATTCGTGTTCTATTTCTTGCACCATATATTATCTATGATAAAATATTTATCGGTAATTATGAAGATTTCTATTTTTAAAAATAACGGTGATAAAATCGAACAAATTGAAGAACAAATTCTCTTTTTAATCAATAAATATCATCTTACTTATGATGAAAACGAACCTGATATTGTTTTCTTCATCGGTGGAGATGGAACTTTCTTAAGAGCGGTTCAACATTATTTATCTAAAATTGAAAAAATATCTTTCGTTGGTATTAATACTGGTACATTAGGATTCTTCTACGATTATCAAAGTGATGAAATAGAGGAAGTTATTTCTAAGATAAGTGAAGGAAAATATTCCTTAAAAACTTATCCTTTG
>Ga0129317_1001767_pt1 | contig 14435 bp, 16 predicted proteins | sample Cm1ome_FD_94430 | JGI IMG/M metagenome (GOLD analysis project Ga0129317, IMG submission 94430) | Eastern black-and-white colobus group fecal microbial communities from Wisconsin, USA - Cm1105 metagenome | ecosystem: Host-associated > Mammals > Digestive system > Large intestine > Fecal | place...
GGCGGCATGCCAATACTTTGGCATATCATGAAAGAGTATGCCTATTATGGTCATACCGAGTTTATAATTTGTGCAGGCTATAAGCAGGAGTACATCAAGGAATGGTTTGGCAATTATTTTCTGTATAACTCTGACGTAACCTTTGACTATCGCAACGGTAAGGATGAAATGACTGTTCATCAGACAAATATGGAGCCTTGGAAAGTTACTGTTGTAGATACATGCTACAACACCATGACAGGAGGTCGTCTCAAGCGTATACAGAAATATGTGGGTAATGAGCCGTTCTTGATGACATACGGTGATGGGGTTTGTGATGTGGAGATTGATAAGTTGGTGGAGTTCCATAAAAGTCATGGTAAACTTGCTACTTTGACAGCAGTGAAAATGGCTCAGGATAAAGGGGTGCTTGACATTAGCGGTGATTTTGCCGTAAAGTCGTTCCGTGAGAAAAATGCAAGTGACGGTGCACCAATCAATGCTGGCTACATGGTGCTCCAACCAGAAGTGTTCGACTTGTTAGATGGTGACTCTTGTGTGTTTGAGAAAACTGCGCTTGTAGAACTTGCCAACCGTGGTGAGCTGATGTCATATATTCATGAAGGTTTCTGGCAGTGCATGGACAACATCAGGGAAAAAAATATGCTCGAAAAGCTCTTGGCTGAGGACAAAGCTCCATGGAAACGCTGGGAACGCTCTATTCCGTCTATAGAGGCCCGCAAATTAACAGGTAATATATAATACATTTGAAATCATGATAGATATATTTAATAATTTCTATAAGGGCAAACGTGTTCTTGTGACAGGTCACACTGGTTTCAAGGGATCTTGGCTCTCTATATGGCTCCATGAACTTGGAGCAGAAGTAATCGGTGTTGGACTTGACCCATATTCAGACAAGGACAATTTCGTTTTGTCTGGAATAGGCGATAAGATTAAAGCTGACATTCGTGCAGACATACGAGACGGAAAAAAAATGAAGGAAATATTTGCTGAGTATCAGCCTGAGATAGTATTCCATCTTGCAGCCCAGCCTTTGGTAAGGCTCAGTTATGAAATCCCTGTTGAGACATACGGGACTAATGTGATGGGAACAATCAACGTGATGGAAGCCATACGAGCTACTGACAGTGTAAAAGTGGGTGTAATGATTACTACCGACAAGTGTTATGACAACTGTGAACAGGATAAGGGATATGTGGAAACAGACCCGTTTGGTGGTTATGACCCATATAGTTCATCGAAAGGAGCTTGCGAGATAGCTATCCAAAGTTGGAGACGTTCTTTCTTCAATCCCGCAGATTATGGTAAAAAACATCATGTTAGCCTTGCATCAGTAAGAGCCGGTAATGTAATCGGCGGTGGTGATTGGGCTAAAGACCGCATTATTCCCGATTGCATACGTGCCTTGGAGACAACGAGGGTGATTGATATCCGTTCTCCAAAGGCAGTTCGTCCGTGGGAACATGTGCTTGAACCACTTTCAGGTTATATGCTGCTTGCACAAAAAATGTGGGATTGTCCAACGGAATATTGTGAAGGTTGGAATTTCGGACCAGAGGCTGATAATGTACTTACAGTATGGGATGTGGCATCAGCCATTATTGACAACTTTGGCTTTGGTAAATTAAGGGACGTTTCAGACCCCAATGCTCTTCATGAGGCAAATTTGCTGATGTTGAACATCAATAAGGCAAAGACGCGATTGGGATGGAAACCAAGACTTAATGCCAAACAATGCGCCACGCTGACCTCTGATTGGTACAAGCGTTATAAAACAGAATATGTGTATGACCTCTGCGTGGAGGAAATCAATAAATTTCTTGAAGCATGAAAATATCAATATTAGGAACAAACGGATTCCTTTCCACTGCAATTGCAAAGTATGCCAATAAGGCTGGATGGAATCTTGATATGTATGGTCTTGACATACCGACATTGCATAAGTATGACAACTTTTACAATGTCAACCTTATGGATGCAGAACTGGATTGTTCTGGTTTGCTTGATTCTGACATCATTATCTATGCGATTGGTGCTGGTATCCAGGCAAATCTGAAGGAGGGATTCAATCTTATATATAATCTGAACGTCACAGCTCCTGTTACAATATGCAATAAGTTGAAAGAACTTTGCTATAAAGGATGCTTTGTAACCTTCGGAAGTGTATTTGAAATGGGCGAGACCCATGAAGAACGTTTCTTCACAGAGGAGGATGTGCTTACGTCAACTTGCAACGCTCCTAATGACTATACTGTGAGCAAACGCATGCTGAGCAGTTTTGTATCTTCTTATAACCATGAGTTTACTCATTGGCATTTCTACATCCCTACCATCTATGGTGCAGGTGAAAACCCTAAACGTTTGATACCATACGTCATTAATGCGATTCGTAATGGTGAGGAGCTTCATTTCACTGCCGGTGACCAAACCCGTCAGTATGTCCATGTGAGTGAAGTGCCAAGAATGATAGATATGGCTTACAGCAAACGGCTTTCAAGCGGTATTTACAACATACAGGGGAAGGACACGCTCACGGTGCGTGAAATAGTAACAACCATACACCGCCATTTCGGAAAGGCCGTGCCTGACGATTGTTTCGGTTCGGCCCAACGGGCAGACACAGGGATGAAATACCTTGCCCTTGACGGAACAAAGTTGAAGGAAGCGATAGGCTTTGAGGCAAGCATAAGTTTAACCGATGTGATAGACAGATATTGAAAGATGGCACTGAATGACAAAATAAAGATAATACCGCGTCGCCTGATAAAGGACGACCGGGGCTGGTTCCTGAAAGTAATAACAGGAACGGAGGAGAACATTCCCAACCATACAGGTGAAGTCTATCTGACGATGGGCAAGCCCAGACAGACGAAGGGCGGACATTACCACCACAAGGCATTGGAATGGTTCACGCTGGCAAGCGGCAAGGCAACCTTAAAGTTAGAAGACGTACAAACGCATGAGAAAATGCAGATGGAGATAAGCTTTGACGATGCCATAACCGTGTTCGTGCCCCACGGGGTTGCTCACGCATGGGAGAATGCGGGCACTGATGATTTCATCCTGTTGGCATACACGGATTTATTGTATGACCCAAAAGACACAATAGCTTATAATCTTTAAAATTTAGGGATAGACATGGGCAAGACATTATCAGTGGTAATACCGACGCTCAACCGTTACGAATACTTGAAACGCACGTTGGCATTGATGCTTCCACAAGTGGAAAGGAATCAGGATAAAGTGGAATTGGTCATATGCAATAACGCTTCAAAGGACGAGACTGATGATTACATGAAGAGCATCGTGGCGGTTTATCCATTTGTGCAATATCACTATTTTGACGAATATGTGGAAGTTGGAGATAGTCTTATTCGTTCAGTCGGACAGTCAAATGGCGAATACGTCGTGCTGTGGGGCGATGACGACATACCGTATCCTTACTTTGTGGATACGGTACTTGACATTATTCATAAATACCCGGAAGTCGGCATTATCCATTGCAACCGTCTTTCAGGAAAGGACGCAAAATATGACATGAGGAAAGTAAAAGTGCATGACAGCGATTATTATGAGAAAGACGTAATATTGGATTTGGAGGAACTTGTACAGAAATTCACCATATCATTGGGCTTCATTTCTTCTCTTATCTTCCGTCGGGACTGTTGGGAGGCAGGAATTTGCAATTACTCAAAGGAACATTACGGATATGAGCATTTAGCCATGATAGTGACAGGAGCAAAAGGCCTCAAATGCAGTTACTACAGTTTACCCATAGAAATACAGCGCAATCCTTTGGAAAGGGACTTTACTGTAAAATGGCCGTTATATCGTTTTATCGGTGTGCCAAATATGATGAAGGATTTTGACCGATTAGGGGTTACAACATCGGCTTTTAAAAATTGGGAGACTACGTGGAACGGTTCTTTTATCCATTTCTTGTGGAACATGATGTTCACTTCGCTTGACAAGAAAATGTATAAGCCTCTTTGTAAGGAACTGAATAAATATCAAAATTCAGCAATCAGGCGTTGCTTTACTTATCTTATTATTTGGGGAATGCCAAAGGGTTTGTTTAAGATATTACGCAATAAATTGTATTAAAGAAATAATGAAAATAGATTTCATTACCTTACACCGTGCAGAAAACTACGGCAGTGTGCTGCAAACATTGGCTTTGCAAGTCAAACTGGAAGAATTAGGCCACGATGTGCATGTGCTGGATTATTATCCGGAAAGATTTACAAACAAGGGCTTGCTAAGACGTTTACGGAATAAAAGCGAGAAACTGAAGAATCCGATATTCCTTCTGGCTGCAAAAATCTTGATATATCCATCTTACCTCCGTAAGAATCATGTATTTGGCAACTTTATTGAGAAATATATTCATTTGAAAGAACCATTGTTCCAGATCAATGAAGAAGCTGCACGGAAACTGACTTTTGACGCAGATGCCTATTGTACTGGTTCTGACCAAGTTTGGAACAGCCATTGGAACGAGGGAATAGAAAAAGCTCTCTACCTTGACTTCGTGCCTAAAGACAAACAGGTGTTTTCGTATGCTTCAAGTATCGGACTTTCGGAACTTCCGCAAGAGGAAGTAGAAGAAACAAAAAGGCTCTTGCAAAAATATGAATACATTTCTGTGCGTGAGGATTCTGGCGTGAAGATTATCAGAGAACTTGGACGAAATGACGTTGTACAATGTTTAGACCCCACCTTGTTGCTGACCAAGGAAGAATGGAACAAGTATGTTGATAAATGCAAAAAGAAGTCTGATTTTATATTGACTTACAATTTGCATCATGACGCAAGGATTGACCGTTATGCCGAAGATTTAAACAGAAAGTATCACCTGCCGGTTTGGAACATCAGTTATAACTGGCATGACGTGGTGCGCAAGGGGCATCTTTGCTGGTGTCCGTCGGTAGAACGTTTTTTGTGGCTGATAAAGAACGCACGTTATGTCATTGCGGATTCTTTCCATGCGACTGTATTTTCCATCGTCTTTGAGCGGCCTTTTGTTACGATAACGCCGGATATTGCAAGCTCACGCATTAGCAGCCTACTCCGTATGCTCGGCATTGATGAACGTAATTTGAGCGCATTCTCAGACACTTCAATCATAGAAACTCCTATTGATTATAAAAAAGTTAAGCAGGCATTGACTGCAGAGCAAGTAAAATCAATGGAGTATTTAAAGATGGTGACAAGCGTTAAAGATTTTACCCACAATAAATAGACAATAATAGCATGCCAACATTAGCATCAAAGGAAAAATGTACAGGTTGTACGGCTTGTTACAATGCCTGTGCCCATTCAGCTATTACTATGGTTGAAGATGCAGAGGGCTTTCTTGTCCCTAAAGTTCACAGTTCGGAATGTGTTGAGTGTGGACTGTGTGAGATGTCATGCCCTGTAATAACTCTTCATAAAGACATGGGGTTACCAACTCCTAAAACATTTGCACTGATAAGTGAACAAGATAAAACATTGAGCAGTTCTGGTGGAGCGTTCTCGGCTTTTGCACGAATGACGCTTGAAGAGGGTGGTGTCGTTTATGGTGCAGCCTTTGACAAAGAACTGCATTGCCATCACATTGAAATTCAAAATATCAAGGAATTGCCAAGTTTACGTGGCAGTAAATATGTGCAGAGTGAGATTGGAACTACATTCAAATGCATAAAGGAACATCTTAAAAACAACCGTAAGGTGCTGTTTTGTGGAACACCATGCCAGGTAGTTGGGTTGAAGAAATTTTTAAGGAAGCCTTATCCGAATTTGATGACGTTGGACTTGATTTGCCACGGAGTCCCTTCTGACATGGTTTTCCAAAGCTATTTGAAAAAATTTCGAGCCGCTTCGCGGCTTTTCCTGACGGGTTACGAATTTCGTGACCGAGACGGATGGGGCAAAGCCCCATCCGTCTCGGTTTGCGGTAAATTCCGCCGCATCTACGGGGTTGATGCTCTTTTTATGGAGGCTTTCAATGCTTCTGCTATCTTCAGAAAATGTTGTTACAGTTGTCCTTATTCCGGATTGCCTCGTGTAGGTGATTGTACATTGGGAGATTTCTGGGGTATCGGACGTTATGGAAAACCATTCAGGCATGACACGATGAAAGGCGTATCGTTGGTTTTGGCAAACACGGAAACTGGGGAAGCTGCAATGCGTCAACTTAAAGACTGCTACATCGAGGAACGGACATTGGAAGAGGCTTTGATTGAAAATCACAACCTGAATGAACCTTCAACATTGCCCCTCAATAGGGATAATATCATAAGGGATTTCTTAAATCCGAAGATGACATTAAAAGCCATTGATGCGAAATATAAACTTGTTGACCACAGTCTAAAAGCAACCGTAAAAAACGTGGCTTCAAGATTTGGCTTGTTCAGTATTGTAAAACGGATATATAATTGGTATAAAGTCAACAGCTATGGGAAAGCATAAATCAAAAGTCTGCCTCGTCAGTTCCTGCGGTGGTCATTTTATGGAATTGATGCAGCTGCTTCCACTTGTGGATGGCAAAAAGTATTACATCGTTACGGAGAAGAATGTGGCTTCTACCGGAGCTGTAAAGAAGTATCCGCACCATTACTTAATGCAGCAAGAAAGGGAAGGAATGAGTTTCATCTTCAAATTCGGATTGAATATCATTCTTTCTTTTATTTACTTCATTATCGAATGGCCGACAACAGTGATTACTACTGGAGCCGGAGCGTCTTATCCGACCTGTTTCTTTGCACGGATTTTCAAGCGAAGGATTATCTATGTGGAAAGCTTTGCCAAGCTGGACAGCGAATCGGTTACAGGCAAAATGGTTTACCCGTTTGCCGACTACTTTTTTGTGCAATGGCCGGAAATGAAGAAAGTATATCCGAAAGCTATTTATAGCGGAAGCGTATATTAAATAAAACGCCAGCATCCTGCCTTGCAGGTGTATGTATCGTTCTTTGACATATTTGAATTTATGGGCAAAATAAAACTTTTTGTCCCACTTGGAACACAGAAGTTTCCATTCGGGCGTATCATCACAGCCTTGAACCAATTGGTTGACCAAGGCAAATACAAAGCAGACGAAATAGTGATGCAATCGGCAGTCTATCCCGTTAAGCCGAAGTTCACTCATTTTGGCCTTATACCCAATGAAGAGTTCAACCGCTATATGAAGGAGGCAGAAGTCGTGGTCACCCATAGCGGTGTAAACTCCATCATTTCGTGTATGGAAATGGGGAAGCCTTTAGTTGTCTGTCCCCGGCTTCACGAATACGGAGAACACGTGGACAACCATCAGATGGAAATCGCCACGCTGATGCGAGACAAGTATGACGTGCTGATTTGTACTGACATGAAAGACCTGCCGGAACTGATAGAAAAGGCAAAGACGCACAAATACATGTCTTGGGTCAGTCATCGGGAAGAGTTGCTGGAAGCAATCAAGGGGTTGATAGTCTGACAGTTTTTCAACAACGATTGCAATGGTATTAAAAAGATACATAGCATTAGTCATTGGCAATAGTCAATACGATAGTTCCTATTATGGAAATCTTACAAATCCCACAAATGATGCAAATGCCATGGGAACAGTATTGAAAAAACTGAAGTGTACGGTTTTTGTCAAGAAGAATTTGACGTATTCTGGATACGGAGTTGCATTTGATGAGTTTACTCAGGAGATAATCAAACAAAAGGCTGACGCAGCAATATTTTATTTCGCAGGACATGGATTGAATATCGATGCTACAGACAACCTAATAATGAAGGATACACCTGCTTTCAAAACAGGAACAAGTGGAAAAGGCTGTGGAGATATTCAAAGAAAGGTGGCATAAACTGAATATTATTGGGTACAGAAATGGACATTTCCATTCGGAGGAGGAAAAAGATGAGGAGGCTAAGCACATTGTCAATGTAAATCCCGATTTTTTGATTGTCGGCATGGGAATACTAATGCAGGAGCAATTTCTGCTGAAAGTAAAAGATACAGGGTTCCAAGGAATAGGTTTCACTTGCGGTGGCTTTATTCATCAGACGGCAAAGAATGAGATTGATTATTATCCTGCATGGGTGGATAGAATGAACCTGCGTTTCCTTTATCGAATGTACAGAGAGCCACATATAAGGAAAAGGTATTGCAAGCAGCATTCCTCTTCCCTGCACGATTTATTTGGGAAAGATTTTTCGGATAGTATGATAAAGCCATACGACAGACGTTCATACTGCCAATATGGGAATGAGCGTGATGAATACTAATGGCGGAATAATCTTTCCTATAATCTTTTGCCATTTCCCTTTCACTGTATCAGAAGTGAACAATGGGTTTGACAATATCAAAACGAAGACCTAAAGCTGAGAGGATGCGGAAGAAGAGGGAAGCGCTTGGATCAACCAAACCGTTCTCTATCTTTGATATGTACGACTTGTTTGTACCTATTTGTTTGGCAAGTGCATCTTGGGTCATTTTCTCGTTTTTACGAGCCTCGTATATTATTTGGCCTATACAATATGCCTCTGCCTCACGATTGAAGGTCTCACGCTCTGGTGTGCCGGGCTTTCCGTACTGGGCATCCATAATTTCATCGAAACTGTGGAGATTACTGTTTGTCTGCATAATACTGATTTTTTAAGTTTATAGCTTTTTCTATTTCCTGTTTGGGTGTCTTTTGGCTCTTCTTCTGGAAACCATTAAACAGAATTACAATATTTCCATTATCGAGTATGAAAAAGACACGGTATATATTACCGTTATGGTTGGCTCTTAGTTCAAAGAGACCATCACGGATGAATTTTACGAACTTCTCATTCCATCGTTGTTCTGTCTTGATGTACTGCAATACGTATGCAATCTTACGTTGTGTAGCAGAATCTAACGAGTTGTAGAAGTCAATAAAATAATTCTTATAGTACTGTATCTTGCGATTCATGCTGCAAAATTACAAATAAGTTTATATATAAAGAAACTTTTGGCTGATTATTATGCTATATTTAACAATAATTGTATTGATTATGACTGGATGCGCTCTTTTCCTCCGTGTTGCTTTAGCATGAGGTGTTTGCAATGCCTACACATTATTATATATGTGAGCCGAATGAGAAGGAGGGACAGAAGTTGCTGGCAGAAATCATGCAGGGCGGCAACTTCGGACAATATGACGAACGGGGAAAGAACATGAAGAATGGAGGTACAATACCTCATGCAATATGGAAACTGAAACGTGTCATGCGGTTAGCAAGTAGCTATCCCGAAGAAGCTCTTTGCGAGTCATTCTTCAGGGTGTGGCACTTAATATGGAAATGTCTTGTGTAGCAATAATAAGTTACAATTGTATAATAATCAGTAAATATTAAATTATGGAATCAAAACCTCTAAAACTTCAAGAGACGATGGGCTCGTATTTTCCACATTTTCTTGAAATGTATATAAATACAAAAAAAATTGTAGATCTAAATGTTTTGGATGAAATGGAACTTTCCACGTTCTTTCATGAGTGGATACATTTTATACAAGATCTTACAACCTCCTTCGGATGTTATAATGCTTATGTCTATTTTGAGAAACTGTTTTCAATGGGCAAGAAAGCAATGCAAGGTGGCGAAGAAATAAGTGTTCCTATTACAGCCAGTTGAACGTAATTGCCTTATGTGATATGTCCTTGATGTATTCCGTGCCAGGCGTACATTTTACATCATATTTATCAGATATCAAGAATGGTAAAATTGCCTTACCGAATGCTCCGGAAGATGTTTACGCCTATTTTTACGATAAAAATTGCACAGATAACTATATCAATATCGAAGAAATGACACGTTCTCATTTTAAGGGAATATTGAAAGATCCAAAGGCTTTTTACAACTATCATAAATGGATAGACAAAGCCTATGATCTGGCGAAAGGACTACGAATAAATGAGCCTTATTTTATTTTGAATCTATTAAGAGGAGGAGAACTTAAGAATAATGCCGTTTTTAGGTCTTTGTATCAAGATTTCGGCACACCACTTATTCGAAATAATAAAGGCGAATACTCCAAGACACCAGGCAAGGAAAATCAAGGTTGGGACGTAGAATATATGCAGCCTATTCGGCAGTTGGGATGCATTCTAACAGGTAAGACTATTGAATGCGGACTATGGAGATGGTGTATAGACTCAGCTAATGAATTACTGGGAAAAGGGGATTCAGATGACATCATCTGCAAAGTTGATGAAAGATGTAAGACAAATCCGTCTTTGAGATCAATAGATAAGGTTAAGTGTCCTATGGGATTTGTTTGGTATGCAACAGGACTACCTCTGGTGAAAAACGATATTCGTTAACATCTACAATCTTAGAAAACAATAATTGTGAACTATCTTATTGGGGGCTTCATCCTGTTGGTTTTCCTCGGGTGCCCTAAGCAGGAGAAATTCTTGGCAGGAATGACAATATAAAACGTGCTCCTTTGTGGATGCAAAAAGCAGGTCTTGAATGGTTCTTTCGCTTCATGATGGAACCCAAGCGCTTGTTTAAGAGGTACTTTATCGATGATATGACTATATTTCCTCTTGTCATGAAATATAAATTAGGGATAAAGAAATAGCGTTTTTACAAGCACTGTCTGCCCAAAAGCAAAGAGACAAAATAAAAATAACTAAAAATTTTGGAGATTAAGAAAATTGTTGTATCTTTGCAGCATAAAATAATAAAAGATACGTATATGCTGATAACAAGGGAAGAGGCTTTACAAAGGCTGAAAGCTACAAAGGAAGCTAAACGGCGGAAAATAGAAATCCTTAAAGAAAGGATGATTCAGAAATGTAAAGCCAATACTGATGGTGAACCTTTGAATGTGGTGTTCAATGATTAATCCACTTTCGTTAGACAGAATCAACAAGAAAGCCCCATACAAGGTTGAGTGGGATAAGTGACAGGATCATTTGATTTTGTTACAGGTCATGGTGTGAGGATAAGTGTAGATTTTGAAGAAGATTTTCTTATACAGTCAGATATTTCTTACCAACTCATCATTGGTAATTCCAACCAAAAGAAATCACCGCGCGACAACAAACTACAAAAGACTGTCCTGGCAATAATTGAGGAATTTTTTCACAGAAATCAAGCTGCAGTATTGTATATTTGCGAAACTGGCGATGGGAAACAGCAAGTTCGTAACCGGTTATTTAAGTACTGGTTTGACTCTTATGAGTTTAACACAAAATATTCATTATATACCACCCATATTGTGGACGATGAAGGAATATCTAATTTCGCAGCCCTTATTCTCAAGAATGACAATCCTAAAATTGTTGACATTGTGACGGAGTTTACTCAAACGGCAAGGATTCTTCGCGAGAAACCATAAATCAGAAAAGTAAAGAGAATGTGAAATCCAGGACATAATGATGTTTGAAGAGGCATTAGAGGACAGGTTTGAGGATAATGACAGAAAAGGTTTACTTTGAATTTGGATTTCATCCGACCTTTTTTTACGCTCGGCATAGTAAGCGAGCTTCCTCTGCTCTCGCTTAATCAAAAGGTTTTGCAAATTGCAATAGGTAACAGGAAGTCGTAGTCAACCAGTGTCTATGATGCTGATTAGCATCGACTTTTTGACTTTTGTAAGAGACAAGCATTGGTGGGAATAGGATTCTGTGATGTGGATGTGGCATGAGGTGTTTGCTATGCCTACACATTATATTATATATGTGAGCCAAACGAAAAGGAAGACCGCAAATTACTGGCAAAAATCATGCTAGGCGGTAACTTCGGACAATATGACAAACGAGACAGAAACATGAAGAATGGCGGCACTATTTCTCACGCCATCTGGAAATTGAAAAGAGTGATGCGGTTAGTAAGCAGTTATCCAGAGGAAGCACTTTGTGAACCATTCTTCAGGGTCTATCATCTTTTGTGGAGAACACTCCATTCGTTTTAAATTAAGAGTCATGAGCTCTAATCTATGCTGTGATCATCCATTAAGAAATTATATATGTTCATGATTAAGATGCCAGAGTCAGTTTGATATGTGGGCTGGAAAGAATCGCCAACTATGACAATTTTCTTGAATCCATCATTGATTTTTAGCAGACTCCTGTACTCCTGTTGTTGTTTCTCCAATGTCGGCAATGCGTATGCAGACTGTATGTAGTATGTGTTTTTTATTGGCAAGCAAAAGAAGTTTGTGTTAACAACTACCTGCCAGGAGTTTGAGCATAACCACCAGGACTATGAGCCAGTGAGCTTTGTGCATAAACACTTGGAAATATGGGGATAGCTGAGAATCCAGATAACTTCTATATGAAAAAAATACTTGGAGAATATACTATGTAATCGGTGATTATACGGCAACAATGAGCAATACAAAGAAAGAGGAAATGGTGTATGATGTTCTTACACGGTACGGCATCACGGACAGACGTGTTGCAATAACGATAAAGAACAACATCGCATTGCTGAAAGAAAAGGATTTAATTTAAAGAAACCTATTATGGAGGAGTATTATGACAGCAGTCTGGCACTTTGGGGATTAAAGTGTGAGGAATCGGTAACGACAGAAGCTAAATTTCTGGAAGTATTTGACATAAAGGAGGATATTGCTGCCGTGCGTTTTAAGAATAGCAATTGCGGTATCGTGGACAGCAAAGGAAAACTGCTGATGAGACTGCCTAAGTGCAACCAAGTTGAGTTTGCTGAGAATGATTTCCTGAAGATTACAGGTAAACAGAGTTTTCTGATAGATATGCGTTCGAAGGCGGTTTATTCCTACATGCCGGAATCAAAGACGTTTGGAGAAGCACATTGTTGTGCCTCCGAAATACCGTTCCATTAAACCTCCTGTCGGAAAATATTGTGCCGTAGAGATTACACCAATGAATTGGGGTGTTATAGCTGTGGACGGTAAGATGATGGTGGAACCACGATATGAGGAGATAAATATATCCGAGGATGGCATGGCAGAACTGATAATCTATAAAGGTAAAAGCATCAAACTTAAACTTGATTAATTCGCTCAAGTGTGGAGTGATGTGTGAGGAGTGTGAAGTAAAAAGTGTAAAGTTGACTCAAAACTATAAAACCGTGAAAAGATGCTGAGAGACTATCAGAAAGATATTTGCAGTAGGACCGTGGAGGCATTCAAAACTCACAGGAGTGTGATGGTACAGATGCCGACGGGTACAGGAAAGACGATTGTGCTCGCTCAGATTGTAAATGAAGAATTAAGAAACGTAAGTTCGACGAAGTCAATGAAGAGTGAAGAATGTTCTCCATTCCACTCAGTTAGTAATTTAGATTTATCTGTCAGCGGCGAGACGTGCATTCTGATTGTTGCGCACAGAAGGGAGTTAGTGGAGCAGATAAAGGCCACTATTCACAGACTGGGGATTGATGACGGGAATATCACTGTTTGCTCGATACAATGGCTGACGTATAATATAAATAAGGTGGCGATTGCTCCATCATTAGTGGTGATTGATGAAGCGCATCATGCACTGGCGAAGACGTACAAGATGATGTGGGAGGCGTGGCATGAGGCGAGGTTCTTGGGACTTACGGCTACACCTTGCCGGATGAACAGGGCTGGATTTACGGATTTGTTTGAATGCTTAGTGATGTCGTGGAGCATCGGGCAGTTTATCAGGGAGGGATGGCTGTCGCTGTTCGACTACTACAGCATCAAGGCGGACAGTGAGGAGCAGAGATTAATAAATTCCTTGGAGAAGCGAGGTGCTGACGGGGACTATCAGGCAAAGGAGCTAAATGCTGTGCTGAACCGCAAGCCGAGCATTGAGAGGCTGTATGAGAGTGTGGTGAGATATGCCGAGGGAAAGAAGGGAATAGTGTATGCGATAAACATTGATCATGCGCACAATATTGCGGAGTATTATAAAGAGCATGGTGTGAATGCCGTGGCGATAGACAGTAGGACACCGGCTGAGGTGCGCAGGCAGACGGTGGAGGACTTCAAGGCAGGACACATCAGAATTATGGTGAGCGTGGATTTGTTCTCAGAGGGTTTTGACTGTCCCGATGTGGAGTTCATACAGTTGGCACGTCCTACGCTGTCGTTGGCTAAGTATTTGCAGATGGTGGGGCGCGGACTGAGGAAGTCGGAGGGCAAGGAGACGTGCGTGATGATAGACAATGTGGGACTTTACCGTATGTTCGGGCTTCCCGCCGCCGACCGCGACTGGCAGGCGATGTTTGAGGGACGGATGGCTGGCAAGGGAAGTAAGGTAAGAGATAATGACGTATGCAACTATACCGTGAATGCTGATGCGGACACCTGCACTATTGCCGATGCGGACTTGGAGGAAATAATCTGTCATGAAGGTCTGACTGCACTGCTGGAGAGGAACACAGACCTGCGGCTGACGGAGAACGGAATCCTCGCAATAACGGGCAGGAACGGAAAGACGAGATACATTGACCTGCGGAACGACATGGAA
>Ga0129317_1001769_pt1 | contig 14422 bp, 12 predicted proteins | sample Cm1ome_FD_94430 | JGI IMG/M metagenome (GOLD analysis project Ga0129317, IMG submission 94430) | Eastern black-and-white colobus group fecal microbial communities from Wisconsin, USA - Cm1105 metagenome | ecosystem: Host-associated > Mammals > Digestive system > Large intestine > Fecal | place...
TCATATGCCTATTCTTATTGATCCTCATGCAAGTGTATCTAAGTATTGTTTCATTGGTGAAGGAAGTGTTGTATTCCCAAGTGCTGTACTTGAAACACATTGTCATGTTGATAAGGGAAGCATTATTTCAAGCAATACGACAATCTGTCATGATGCAACAGTAAAGGAGTTTTCACTTATCTATTCTAATACAGCTATAAGACCAGAAGCCTATATAGGAGAAATGACAAGAATAGGAAGTCAATGTGTAATCTCATTTGGAACAATAGTCAAAGGAAATAGTGATATAGCAGAGGGAAGTATTTTGAATGTATCTAAAGAAGACATGGTATGAATATAAAAATAGATTGAGGAGGAATTGTTTTGAAAGCATTTGAAAATAAGGTTTGGCTATCAAGCCCTACTATGCATGGAGAAGAATTAAAGTATATCACTGAAGCTTATGAAACGAATTGGATGTCTACAGTTGGTAAGAATATCAATGAAGTAGAAAAAATGATTTGTGAAAAAGTTGGATGTCAACATGCTGTTGCATTAGCATCAGGAACATCAGCTTTACATCTTGCAATGAAACTTGCAGGTATAAAGCAAGGGGATTATGTATTCTGTTCTGATATGACTTTTGATGCAACTGTTAATCCAGTTGTCTATGAAGGTGGTATTCCTATCTTTATAGATACAGAATATGATACTTGGAACATGGATCCTGTTGCTTTAGAAAAAGCATTTGAATTATATCCAGATGTGAAGGTTGTTGTTCTTGTACATTTATATGGAACACCAGCAAAGATTGATGAAATCAAGGCTATCTGTGATAAACATGGAGCAGTTATTGTTGAAGATGCTGCTGAGTCATTAGGAGCAACTTATAAAGGTAAGCAAACAGGTCAGTTTGGAGATTTCAATGCAGTATCATTCAATGGAAACAAGATTATAACAGGTTCATCTGGAGGTATGCTTTTAACAGATAGCTTAGAAGCAGCAAACAAGGTGAGAAAATGGTCAACACAATCAAGAGAGGATGCACCATGGTATCAGCATGAAGAATTAGGATATAACTACCGCATGTCAAATGTCATAGCTGGAGTAGTGAGAGGACAGATTCCTTATCTTGAAGAACATATTGCTCAAAAGAAAGCTATATACAATAGATATAAGGAAGGATTCAAGGATTTACCTGTTATCATGAATCCATACGATGAAGAAAACTCAGAACCTAACTACTGGCTATCATGTATGCTTATTAATAAGGAAGCTATGTGCAAGCAAGTCAGAAGTGAAACAGAAGCATTATACATATCAGAAGAAGGAAAGTCATGTCCTACTGAAATACTAGAAACATTAGCAAAATACAATGCAGAAGGAAGACCGATATGGAAACCAATGCATATGCAACCAATCTATAGAATGAATCCATTTATAACAAGAAAAGGAAATGGACGAGCAAATACAAACGCCTATATCAAGGGAGAAACATTAGATATAGGAATGGATATCTTTGAAAGAGGACTATGCTTACCAAGTGATAACAAGATGACAGTAGAAGAACAGGATAAAATTATAGAAATCATTAAGGAGTGCTTTCGATAATGTATAGACTGTTCTTTAAAAGATTTATAGATTTTACGTTATCACTGATAGCTATCATCTTACTAAGTCCTATATATATTATAGTAGCTATTTTAGTAAGAACAAAGCTAGGAAGTCCAGTTATTTTTACACAGGATAGACCAGGAAAAGATGAAAAGATATTCAAGATGTATAAGTTTAGAAGCATGACAAGTGAAACAGATGAAAATGGCAATCTATTACCTGATGAAGTAAGACTTACATCATTTGGAAAAAAGCTAAGATCAACATCACTTGATGAACTACCTGAACTATTTAATATATTAAAGGGAGATATGTCAATAGTAGGACCAAGACCTTTGCTTATAGAATATTTACCATATTATACACAAAGAGAACATTTAAGACATAGTGTGAAACCAGGATTAACTGGTCTAGCTCAAGTAAATGGGAGAAACTTCCTTGAATGGGATAAACGATTAGAAGTTGATATAAGTTATGTGGAAAATATTTCACTTTTATTGGATTTTAAAATAATTATTAAAACTGTTCAGCAAGTTATTTCTCATAAAGACATAGCAACTGATACAAGAAAAATTGAAACAAATTTTGCTGAAGAAAGACGATATAAAAAGGAGAATATTAAATGAATATTTTAATTTTAAGTGCTGGAACAAGAAATAAAGTTGTTGAATATTTTAAAAAAGAATTTAAAGATATTGGTAAAGTTATTGTTGCTGATTGTAATGTCTTAGCTCCAACTTTATATATTGCAGATAAGCATTATATTGTACCAAGAATTGATAATCCAAATTATTTAAATGTTATTAAGGATATTTGCATTAAAGAAAATATTAAAGCGTTGTTTTCTTTAATTGATCCAGAATTATCTTTAATTTCTAAACATAAAAAAGAATTTATTGAATTAGGTGTAATTCCTTTTGTTTCTGACTATGACCAAGTAGAGATAAGTTTTAATAAATATAGTTTTTACGAATTTTGTTCACAAAATAACTTTCCAACAGTAAAAAGTTATAAAGATATTAATATATTTAAAAATGATTTGGAATTAGGAAAAATTAAATTCCCAGTTTTTATTAAACCAGTAACAGGCAGCTGCAGTATCAATATACAAAAAATTGAAAATTTAAAAGATCTTGAATTTAATTTTCATAAATATCCTGGTTTAATAATTCAAGAATATATGTCTGGTCAAGAATTGGGAGCAGATGTATATATTGATATGATTTCAAATGAAGTTATTTCTGTGTTTACAAAAAAGAAATTATTAATGAGAGCAGGTGAAACAGATAAATCAGTTTCATTTAAGGACAAAAAATTATTTGATTTAATTAAATTATTTGTTTCTAAAGCAGGATTTAAAGGTCAACTTGATATAGATATTTTTGAAGTTGATGGAGAATATTATCTCTCAGAAGTTAATCCTAGATTTGGTGGGGGTTATCCTCATGCATATGAATGTGGATGCAATTTTCCAAAATATATGATTGAAAATATGCGTGGAAATACAAATACTTGTAGTGTTGGAAATTATGAGTCTAATGTTTATATGATGAAATATTTGGATTTATTAGTTAAAAAAGAGGTTTTTATAAATGATTAAAAAGATTCTTATTTTAACAAATAATTCTGGGGGATTATATCGATTTAGAAAAGAGTTAATTTCTGAAATGATATCAATGGGATATGAAGTTATTGCTTCTACTCCTTTTGATGATAATATTAATGATTTGCAACAATTAGGTGTTAAGCTTATTAATATAAATATCAATCGTCGTGGTATGAATCCAATAAAAGATTTTAAACTTATATTGAATTATTTTATGTTAATAAAAAAGGTAAAACCCGATTTAATCGTTACATATACAATTAAACCTAATTTGTATGGTTGCAGTGTAGCTCGTTTGTTAGGTGTTACATATGCTCTTAATATAACAGGATTAGGTACAGCATTCCAACAAGAAAATTTTATAAAAAAAATGGTTGTTAAATGGTATAAAACTGTATGTAAGAAAGTAAAAAATGTCTTTTTTGAAAACGAAGGAAATAAAAATGTTTTTTTAGATAATTATATAGTTGACGAAAGTAAATGTTGTGTTTTAAATGGTGCAGGAGTCAATCTAAATGATTTTTATTTTACTGAATATCCACATATAGATGATAAAATTCATTTTCTATTTATTGGACGAATCATGAAAGAAAAAGGTGTGGACGAATTATTTTGGGCAATGGAAAAGCTATATGTAGAAAACAAGAAAGTGATTCTTGATATTATTGGAAATTACGAAGATAGTTATCAAACTAGAATTGATGAGTTAACTATCAAAGGTATTGTGAGATATCATGGATATCAAAATGATGTACGACCTTTTATTCAAGCTAGTCATTGTTTTGTACTACCTTCATATCATGAAGGAATGGCAAATACTTTATTAGAAAATGCAGCTATGGGTAGGCCATTAATAACAAGTAATATTCATGGATGTAAGGAAGCAATAATTGAAAATCAAAATGGTTTTTTGGTCAATGTAAAAAGTAAAGAAGATTTATATGATAAATTAAATAGTTTTATTAACTTAAAAGAAGAAAAAAGAATAAAAATGGGGATTATTTCTAGAAAACATATGGAAAATTATTTTGATAAAAAAATGATAGTTGCTAAAACTATGGAAAAATTGATACATGATTAATAAAAGGAGAATGAAATGAAAAATATTATATATATTAGTAGTATTAATTATGATAAAAAAACAGGTGTAAGTAAAAAAATACTACAACAAATTTTTGCTTTTCGTAGTTTAGGATATAATGTATCATTTTTTATAAAAAAAAATGGATGTTGTTTTTTAAAAAAAGATGACGAAGAATTATTTGTAGGAAGATTTTCAAAAAATAAAATAATTTCAAATATGCAATTTATTTATTTTGTAATTAAGACAGTGAAAAAAAGTAGTGATATAAATATTGCATACATTCGAAAAATTTTTTCTAATCCATATTTTATTTCTTTACTTAAACTTTTAAAAAGAAAAGGAATTGGAATTATTGAAGAATTGCCTACCTATCCCTATGATAGTGAATGTGAAAAAAGTCCAAGTAAAGCAATCCGATTTGTAATAAAAATAGATAAATTATATAGAAAAAAAGAAAAAAAATATATCCACCACTATGTCACATATTCAGATGATGAAGAAATTTTTGGTACACCTGCAATCTCAATTGTAAATGGTGTAAACACTGATCAAGTTAAACCAATAAACTGGAAATTAAGCGAAAATACTTTAAACATACTTTGTGTTGCAATGATGGAGTATTGGCAAGGGTATGATCGTTTAATCAGATCACTATATGAATACAATAAAACTACTAATAAATCTGTTGATATTAAACTTCATTTAGTTGGTGATGGCTCAAAATTAGAAGAATGGAAAGCTCTGACTAGAAATCTTAATTTAGAAAGTAATGTTATATTTTATGGATTTCTAGAAAATGAAAAATTAGATGATATTTTTTCACTTTGTCAAATTGGTTGTGCACCTCTTGGTGCTAGTAGAAAAGGATTAAAATCGTTATCATCTTTGAAAGTAAAAGAGTATATTGCAAGAGGGCTACCGTTTATTTATTCAACTCCTGAAAAATTTATTGATGATTTCAAGTATGCTTTTAAAGTCAATGATGATGAGAATTTGATACAATTAAATCAAATAGTTGATTTTTATAAAAAAGTTGGTTCTTTTTATTCTTTGGAAGAAATGCAAGATTTTTCAAGACGCCATTATGATTGGACAATTCAAATGGAAAAAGCACTTTCTTATTTTTTTAAAGAAGGGAAATAATTTTATGTTAGAATTTATTGAAAAAAAGTTCAATGATAAGTATATTTTTCTTTCAGTTTTTTTACTAATTAATTATCCAATTTTTTATTATATTTTTGAGCAACTTTTTAATGGATTAATACCTACATTTATTATAAATTTCATTATAAAATTATTGATATATTCATTTGCTTTATTTTGCTTTTTTTGTGTAACTTCAAAAAAACGTAAAAATATATTAAAATTTTCATCTATTTTTATTATATTGATTTGTCTAACTTTTTTGATTGATAACAGTTTCTTTGTTTTGAGATTTAAGATTATTATTAAATTTATTCTAAACTGTGTTCTATTATTTTATATTTTATATTCAATTGGAGATGTTGAAAAGATATTAAAAAATTTTTATAAAATGTCGTATTTTAATTTGTTTTTATGTATACTTTATTATCTTCAAATGCTTAATAATAAAACAGTTTTATTATCTCAAGGACAAACCTTATCATATATATTATCGTTTTATTCCCTAATTTTGATTTACTATATTACAAGTAAATTTAATGGTTTAGATTTCTTTTGTTTGATATTAGATCTTTTTTTATTATTACAATTTGGATCAAGAACTATTCTTTTAGTAGTTTTGCTTTATTTATTTTATAGAATGTTTTTTTTAATATGGAAAAAATATTTAACTTTGAATTTAAAAAAGAAAAAACTATTGATTTTATTTCTTGTCTTACTTTTAGGGATTGGACTATTAGTTTTATTTAATCTTAAAGAAATTTCTTTATTTTTATATGATTTTTTAATGTCTAAAGGAATTTATAATCGTTTTTTAAGATTGCTATCTGAAGGAACGTTTTTATCATCGACAAGTGGAAGATTCGATAGTTTTTATACAATAATATTTGATGGAATATTAAGTAATCCACTTGGAAAAGGATTGGCATATGATCGTGTTTTAATATATCAAAATTATATGCTTTTAAACTCAACACCGGTTTCATTTGAAGGGTGTTATAGTCATAATTTCTTTCTTGAATATTTTATTACTTTTGGAATTCCATTAGGCATTTTTATTTTATATCGAGTTTTAAGAAATATAATTAAAATTTTTAAAAAATATAATTATAAAGACATAATTATATTATTCTTTTTTATTGGTTTTGTTCCATTATTATTAACATCATCATTTTTGGTTTATAAAAACTTTTGGATATTTATTTCTGTAATACTAATTATTATGAAAAAGGAGGATAAAATAAGTGAAAAAAATTAGGTTATCAGTCTTAACAATAATGATTGGAACATTTCTTTCAAAAGTTTTAGGTTTATTAAGAGATGTGATTCTGGCTGCTAATTTTGGTGCAAATACAGTAAGTGATGCATATTTAATTTCTACTACAATACCTTCGCTAATAGTTGGTGCAATCGCAACAGCAATATTGTCAACCTATATTCCAGTATTAAATAGTGCATTAAAAGAAAATGAAGAAGCGGCTGAACAATTTAATAACACAGCAATTTCATTTTCGCTAATTATTGTAACTATGTTAGTTTTGATTTTTTTTATGGTTCCCGATTTTATTGTTTCGTTATTTGTAATTGGATTTTCAGACAGTAGCTTAGATTTGGTAGTAAATATGACAAAAATTACAATTTTTATGTCATATTTTTTAGTTCTTATTTCTATTTTTTCAAGTTATTTACAAAATCAAAATTTATTTAAAGCAACTTCTTTTAATGGACTAATATTTAATAGCATTTCTATTTTAGGTATACTTTTATCAGCAAGATACAATGCTATTATTATGGCATATACGTTTGTAATTGGATATATAATTGCAACTATTCATTTGTTTTATCAAGCTTATAAATGTGGTTTGAGAATAAAACTTAATTTTGATTATAAAAATAAATATATTAAAAAGTTATTGATTTTAACTTTACCAGTTATTTTAAATAGTGTTGTTTGGGATGTTAACGTAATGATTGATAAAACATTGACATCAACAATTGGAGCAGGATATGTTTCTGGATTAAACTATAGTTTTAAAATAATAAATGTTGCAACTGATATCATTGCAGTTTCAATAGCTACTTTCATTTTTCCGAAAATATCTAAATTTTTTCAATTAAATGATTCTGAAAAGTTATTAAAAATATTTAAGAATTCTATGAATCTGGTAATTTTATTATTAATCCCAATTGCTTTTGCTATATTTGAATTTGCTGAGCCGATAGTAAAAATATTATTTATGAGAGGTAATTTTAATGAATTTGCACTTAATATAACTACGAATAGTTTGAAACTTTACGTTATACTATTACCTTGTACAGGTATTAATATCATAATTTATAAATACTTTAATGCGATTGAATTAAATAATATACCTGCTAAAAATGCATTAGTATCTGTAATTTTTAATATTATTTTAAATTTAATATTTATTAAGTATTTTGGATATAAGGGAGTTATTATGGCAACTGTTATATCTACATGGATTGCCAGCTTAATGATTATGTATAAATTAAAAATAAACAAAATTCCAAGAGAGGTATTTTTTATGTGGATTAAGACGCTAAGCAAATCATTAATTGCTTCGTTCATCTCAATTAATATTGGAAGTTTTATATTTAATTGTAATTTTATTGTAAACAGTATGTTTTTTAATTTATTACTATCAGGTATCATATTTTTAGTTATTTACTTATGTTTATTGATATTATTAGGATTAAAAATTAATGATGTATTAATTTAAATAGAAGAAATAGAAAAAGGAGAAGGAATATGAAATATGCGTTAATTGGATGTGGGAGAATATCTCCTAATCATATTGCAGCAGCAATTAAAAATAAATTAGATATTGTTTCTGTATGTGATATTAAAGAAGAAAATATGGAAGAGTTGTTAAGTAAATTTAATGTAGAAACAACTCGAATAAAACGTTACACAGATTATAAGGAAATGGTTGAAATTGAAAGACCAGAATTAGTTGCAATTGCAACAGAATCTGGATTACATGCTGAAATTGCTTTGTATTGTATTAGTAAAGGTATCCATTGCATTATTGAAAAACCTATTGCTATGAATATGGCTGATGCAAGAAGAATCTGTGAAGAAGCAGATAAAAATAAAGTCGTTGTTTGTGCAAATCATCAAAATAGATTTAACAAATCTATTCAAAAAATACATGAAGCAGTAGAAGAGAATAAATTTGGAAAAATTTTCCATGCGGCAGCACATGTAAGGTGGAATAGAGGAAAATCTTATTATGATCAAGCAAAATGGCGTGGCACATGGAAAAATGATGGTGGATGCTTAATGAATCAATGTATTCATAATGCTGATTTACTTCGCTGGTTAATGGGTGATGAAATTGATGAGGTTATGGCATATACAGATAATATGAATCATGATTATTTAGAGGCAGAAGATTTGGGATTGGCAGTTATCAAGTTCAAGAATGGTTCATATGGACTATTTGAAGGAACAGTTAATGTATATCCAAAGAATTTAGAAGAAACGTTGTATATCTTTGGAAGTACAGGAACTGTTAAAGCTGGAGGAAAATCAGTCAACTTGATTGAAGAATGGAATTTCCAAGGCGAAACTGAAGATTCTGAAACAGTTAAATCAGAAAATAGCGAGCAGCCACAAAATGTATATGGATTTGGACACAATCCATTATATACAGATGTAATCAAAGCAATTGAAAATGGAACTAAACCATTAGTAGATGCCGAAGCAGGAACAAGAGCTTTAGAACTTATTCTAGCAATTTACCAATCCGCAGCAACTGGAAAGCCAGTTAAATTACCTTTAGGGGATGTGGATTCATTAGATTTTACAGGAAGATTCAATTAATCGAGGTGAAAATATAGATGCAATTTATTGATTTGAAAGCACAATATGAGGTGCTAAAAGAAGAAATTAATCAAAACATTCAAAATGTACTTGATTCAGGTCAATACATGATGGGTGATTATGTAAAACAATTAGAAAAGGAACTTGCAGAATATGTAGGGGTAAAGCATTGTGTTACATGTGCAAATGGTACAGATGCCTTACAGATTGCATTGATGGTATGGGATATAAAACAAGGAGATGCTGTATTTGTTCCAAGTTTTACTTTTTATTCAACTGCCGAAGTTGTTTCAATTCTAGGTGCCACACCAATATTTGTTGATACTGATCCAAGAACGTTTAATATAGATACAAATAAATTGGAAAAAGTAATTAAGCAGGTCAAACAGGAAGGAAAATTAAATCCAAAAGCAATCATTCCAGTTGACTTGTTTGGACAACCTGCTGATTTTAATGAAATAGAAAGAATTGCGAAAGATCATAATCTCTATGTGCTTGAAGATGGTGCTCAGGGATTTGGCGGTTCTATAAACGGAAAGATGGCTTGTAGTTTCGGTGATATTGCAACGACATCATTCTTTCCTGCAAAGCCATTAGGATGCTATGGAGATGGTGGAGCAATCTTTACAGATAATGATGAATATTATGAATTGTTAACATCACTTAGAGTGCATGGAAAAGGGACGTTTAAATATGATAATGTCCGAGTAGGAATGAATTCGCGCTTAGATACAATTCAAGCAGGAATATTGCTTCCAAAATTACATGCATTCATCAATGATGAATTAGATAGCAGAAATATTTTTGCTAAGTCATATACAGAGAAACTAGAAGATACTGTTATTACACCACTAGTTCCAAATAGTATGATTTCAAGCTGGGCACAATATACTGTTCTTTTAGAATCTAGTGAAGAAAGAATGTATGTTCAAGAAAAGTTAAAGGAAAAAGGAATACCAACAATGGTTTACTATCCAAAACCATTGCATAAGCAAAGTGTCTATTCTAGCTATGATTACAATCTAGAGGATTTAAACGAATGTGAAAGAATATCAGAAATCTGTTTAAGTTTACCAATGCACCCATATCTAGACGAGGAAACAGTTGCATATGTCTCTGATAATCTGAAAAAAGCTGTAGGAGAGTTTAGAAATGGAAAATAATTATTTTGTGCATGAATCCAGCTATGTTGATGAAGGATGCGATATCGGAGAAGGGACTCATATATGGCATTTTTCTCATATAATGAGTGGATGTAAAATTGGAGAAAGATGCAATATTGGTCAGAATGTAGTCATATCACCAAAAGTTAAATTAGGAAATAATGTAAAGATACAAAACAATGTATCTGTCTATGAAGGCGTTATCTGTGAAGATGATGTCTTTTTAGGTCCAAGTTGCGTGTTTACAAATGTCATTAATCCAAGAAGTTTTATTTCAAGAAAGCACGAATATAAGGAAACCATTATACATAAGGGAGCTTCTATTGGAGCTAATTCAACAATCGTATGTGGACATGATATTGGTAAATTCGCATTTATAGGTGCAGGTAGTGTTGTTACAAAGACTGTACCGGATTATGCATGCGTGGTCGGAAATCCTGCAAGATTATTATATTATGTTTGTGAATGTGGAGAACGATTGAATTTCTCAAAATCTGATAAATGCCAATGTAAAAAATGTCAAAAAGAATATCAAAAATTAAATGATAGAGTGGAGGAAATCTAAAATGAAAAAAGAATTATTGAGAAAGATTGAAAACAAGGAAATTGTAGTAGGAGTCGTAGGATTAGGATATGTGGGATTGCCATTAGCAGTAGAAAAAGCAAAAGCAGGATTCAAGACTATCGGTTTTGATGTGCAGGAAGAAAAAGTGAATCTTGTTAATCAAGGTGTTAACTATATTGGAGATGTTGTAGACTCAGAATTAAAAGAATTAGTTGATAACGGAATGTTATCAGCAACAACTGATTTTAGTTTTATCAAAGATGTTGATTTTATAGCAATCTGTGTACCAACACCATTAGATGCACATCAACAACCAGATATTTCATATGTAAGAGATTCAAGTAAAGCAGTTTCTAAATACTTAAGAAAAGGAACAATGGTTGTATTGGAATCATCAACATATCCAGGAACAACAGAAGAATTAATTAAGCCAATATTAGAAGAAGGATCAGGACTAAAATGCAGTACTGATTTTTATTTAGGATTTTCACCAGAAAGAGTAGATCCAGGTAATACAGTTTATCAAACAAAGAATACTCCAAAAGTTGTTGGAGCAATTGGAAAGGATGCAACAGAAGTTATTGCAGCAATGTATAGAGCAGTACTTGAAGGGGATATTCATGAAGTCTCATCACCTGCTGTTGCCGAATTAGAAAAAATCTTAGAAAATACATATAGAAATATCAATATTGGGTTAGTCAATGAAATCTGTATGTTATGTGAAAAGATGGGAATTTCAGCATGGGAAGTTATAGATGCTGCAAAAACAAAACCATTTGGATATCAAGCATTCTATCCAGGTCCAGGTTTAGGAGGACATTGTATTCCATTAGATCCATATTACTTGACATGGAAAGCAAGAGAATTCGGATTCCATACATCAATGATTGAAAATAGTATGATTATCAATGATAAGATGCCAGAATACTGTGTAGAAAGATGTTATAAAGTATTGAATAAACAACATAAAGCAATGGGAGGATCAAAAATATTAGTATTAGGTGTTGCATATAAGAATGATATTGATGATTATAGAGAAAGTCCAGCCTTAAAATTAATTGACTTATTAAAGAAAGAAGAAGCAAATGTAGAATTCTATGATCCATATATCCCAGAATATAGATATCAAGGTGGAACATATAAAGGTATTGAAACAATTAATCCAGAAGTATTATCTCAATATGATTTAGTAGTAATTGCAACTGCACATAAATCTTATGATTTAGAAATGATTCAACAAAATTCAAAAGCTATCTTTGATACAAGAAATGCAATGAAAGCTGCAAAAGATAGAAGTAATATTGATTTAATTTAGGCTAAAACTAAAGTAAGTCCTTGATAATTACATAAGAGCGAAAAATGAAACAGTTAGATTTCCTAATTTTTAGAGTTTGTCTTTTTTGTTTCTTTATCATGTTTTTTCTATCTGATAATGGCTTTAAATATTAGGTTCATCATTAGTTGGTGACAGATGTAATGATAGATGTTTTAATATATATTAAATGTTAGTCCATTATAGTTCACACAATATAAAACCACAGAGATAGTATTATTTTCTTAAGTAGTGATTTTTTTCTATTATGAGTAAAGAGATTAATTTGAATTGTTTTCTTGCGTGTTAAAGTTAGTAATCCGAAACTAACAATACTAAGTTAAAGTAAAACCATTTGAATCAAATCTTAGAAGTATTTGGTTATTCATCTTATAACGATGTTGTCAGAAAAAATATGGTATGAAATGTATTAAAAATAATTTTGGATATCATACTATCACATTAATTAATACTTGTTTTTTTATTCTAAGTTTAGAAATTCTATGTTAAATAGGCATTAAACTTTCTTTAATATTTATTAATAAAGAAATAGTTAATGTAAAATATGATCTTTGAAAGGAAAAAACTCGCTTAAAAAGAGAGATAGTTCAGTAATTTAATGGAGTTAAAGTAATGAAAGATATAACATTTGTAGTCATAGCAGCATGCATAGAAAATCGTTTTGATGGAGAAAATAAACAATTAGAATTGATATGTTCTAGTATTGAAATTATCATAAATTATCCAATATATGATACATTAGAAACCAGTTTTAGTAAGGAAAATGTGAAAGAAAAAAGTAAAAAAAGAGCGATTTAAAAACGAGTCGTTAAGAGATTTTTTAAAAACTTAATAATGAATGATTAACTATCTTGTTGAATTTTTGGTATTTGAATTTGAGAAATATCTACACCTAAAGATTGTAAGTGTTCAAGGGCTTGCTTTGTTGTCATTTTTGATTGATTTTGTTTTGGATTTTTAAATGAATCATAATCTGGTGGATGAAAGTTTTCACCAGTCTTGATCATATGATAGATGGAAACAAGTAACATTCTGGCAATGGCTATTATAGTTTTCTTATGACCACGTCTTTTCTTGATTCTATTATATTTGATTTTGAAGTATGATTCACTTTTACATTTTATGGCAGCTAAGGCACATTGAACAAGAATAGGTTTGAGATATTGACCAACTTTAGATATGCGGACTGATTTTTTCTTGTTGGCACTTTCGTTATTTTGAGGAGCAACTCCACTCCAAGAAATAGCTTCCTTGTCTGATTCCCATTGATTCATATCAATGTCGATTTCTGAAAGAATGATCATTGATGATATAAGAGAAATATTGGGAAGCTGAGAAATGTGTTTAACGATGTCAATGAAAGCTGCACAGCGTTTAACCATTTCAATTTCACAATCTTGAATATATTTATCAAGATTATCAAGATGTTTCAAGGCATGTTCCAATTTAAAGCGTTGATCAGTTTCAATATGTGAATGTTGAATAGCTAGCATCACTTGTTCAGATTTTTTTGAAGCAGATTTAAGAAGTAATTTTTTGATATTTTCTTCAGTAATGATGTCAGAATGCATAACTTCTTCTAAAACAGCACGACTGCTTTTTCCTAAAGGATCGGAGAATACAGAACCAAGACCAATATTTGAAACAGTTAAGCAGTTTTGGTAACGATTCTTTTCAGAAGAACGCATGCCAACAAGCTTGATACGATATCGTGATATTTCTCTGAGTTCTCTAATATGTTTAGGTGGAATAAAAGAAAACTTGAGAAGATCATGTTTAAAGATATCTGCAATCCACTTGGAATCCTTTTTATCAGTTTTCTTGCCCTTGATGGCTTTAACGTATTTAGGATGTGTCAGGAAAACATTGAGTTCTGTTTCAAGAATATTGAAAATAGGGATCCAATACTTACCAGTTGATTCCATACAGACATCATAGCAGTTGTTTTCCTTAAGCCAGTTTAAAAGATTCAACAAGTCATAGTTAAAAGTCGAAAATTGTTTTTGAAGATAAGTTGTCACATTATTATCATCAGTAGAAGCGATAGTCGCAACGATGATATCCTTGTGAACATCCATGCCACAACAA
>Ga0129317_1001773_pt1 | contig 14381 bp, 7 predicted proteins | sample Cm1ome_FD_94430 | JGI IMG/M metagenome (GOLD analysis project Ga0129317, IMG submission 94430) | Eastern black-and-white colobus group fecal microbial communities from Wisconsin, USA - Cm1105 metagenome | ecosystem: Host-associated > Mammals > Digestive system > Large intestine > Fecal | place...
GGATATCTGCCCAGAATGCGGCGGCAGCAGACTTTCGGAAGCTGCCAGAGTACCGAGACTTAGGGGGATAGGGCTGGCACAGGCCTGCCAGATGCCCCTGAAAGAATTGGTGGACTGGGTAGCGGGAGTGCCGGATTCTCTGCCGGAAGAGATGCACCCCATGGCGGAATCCATCTGTGAATCTTTCCAGACTGTGGCGAAAAGGCTGATGGATCTGGGACTTTCTTATTTGTCTCTGGACCGTGCGGCAGCCTCCCTGTCCACCGGGGAAAGACAGCGGATGCAGCTGGCCCGGGCGGTGCGAAACCGTACCACCGGGGTACTCTATGTGCTGGACGAGCCCTCCATCGGTCTGCATCCTTCGAATATCGTGGGACTGAATGCCGTGATGCATGATCTAATTGCTGATGGCAATTCCATCATTTTGGTAGATCATGATACCCAGATATTATCCGAAGCGGACTGGCTGATCGAGATGGGACCGGAAGCCGGTGCCGGAGGCGGCTATGTGATCACACAGGGTACGATTCCACAGGTAATCGCAAAAAAAGAGTCCATGATCGGTCCTTTTCTGGCGCAGACTGCGGATATGCGTATCCGTAAGCCCATCACCCGGGAGGAAATATTTGCACCGGGAAAGCTTCATTTGTCCACAGATGCCATACATACGGTAAAACCTCTGGAAATAGATATTCCCAAAGGAAGACTTACGGTCGTTACCGGTGTCTCCGGCTCCGGGAAGACCACCATGGTGCTGGAAAGCCTGATTCCCGGACTGGAAGCAAAGTTAAACGGCGAACATTTGCCCGGCCATGTAAAAAGTATCACCGCAGAGGGCATCGCCCATGTAAAACTGATCGATGCATCCCCCATCGGCATCAATGTGCGGTCCACGGTAGCCACTTATGCCAATGTGCATGACGAACTGCGGAAAATTTATGCAAAAACCGCAGATGCGAAAAATAAGAAATATAAGGCGGGAGATTTTTCCTACAATACCGGAAAATTAAGATGCCCGGTCTGCGACGGTACCGGACAGATCAGTCTGGACGTGCAGTTCCTGCCGGATGTGGATGTGCCCTGCCCGGAGTGTGGCGGTTCCCGTTATGCCAGAGAAGCCTGGGAGATTTGTTATGAGAACAAACAGGGGATGCGTTATTCCCTGCCCCAGATGATGGAGATGGATGTCACGACGGCGCTGCAGGCAACACAAGAATGGAAAGTGGTCCATCAGCGGCTGGAAGTCCTGAAAAATCTGGGACTGGGATATCTGACTCTGGGAGAAGAGACACCCAGCCTTTCCGGCGGGGAAGCCCAGCGGCTGAAACTGGCCAGTGAACTGGGCAGAGGACAGTCGGATTCCGTGTTTGTATTCGACGAGCCGACGATCGGACTGCATCCGTTAGATGTACAGACTTTATTGCAGGTATTTCAGGCGCTGATAGACAATGGGGCAACGGTACTTGTCATTGAACATGATCTGGATGTGATACGCAATGCCGATTACATCATTGATATGGGACCCGGCGGCGGAGAAGACGGCGGCAGGGCCGTTGCTGTGGGAACTCTGGAGCAGATCAAAGCAGATGCCGACAGCATTACGGGAAAATATCTGTAAAAAATCAAAAACCCGGATACGGCAGAGGCATCCGCTCACCGTACCCGGGTTTAAAAAACTGATTTTTACAGAATCACCTGCTCCAGCTTCTCACGGAAGTCTGCTTCGGACATGGCGCCGACGAAGTTGGCCACGGGTTGTCCGTCTCTGAAGATCACAAAATTCGGAATGCTTGCCACGCGGTACTTCTGGGCGATGGTCATGTTCTCATCCACATTGATCTTGCCGACCTTTACTTTTCCCTCGTAAGCTTCTGCCAGCTTTGCCACGGTAGGAGCCATCATCTTGCAGGGATTGCACCAGTCTGCGTAGAAATCTACCAGAACGGGCAGAGGGGAGTTCAGAACTTCTTCCTCAAAATTAGCAACGGTAAACGTATATTCCATAAGTATCCTTCCTTTCTGTTATCTGTTGTTGATAGTATCTCAAAAATAAGATTCTATATTCGGGGCCTTATCTGTAAATAATATATTTGCAGATGGGATTGCCAACGGAGGAAAACTTTTCCTCGTATTCGGTCATGACGTTCCCCTCCATCAGCGCGGCATCGTTATGTAGATCGTAGGTGATCACCTGCGCTTTCCATCCGGCGGGCTCCAGTTCCTCTATTGCAAAATCAAACAACGGGCGGTTGTCTGTCTTGAATTCCAGCGTACCCTCTTTTTTCAGGATCACATCATAGCGGGCCAGAAACTGTCTCGAAGGAAGTCTTCTCTTCGCATGACGGTCCTTGGGCCAGGGATCGGAGAAATTCAGATAAATGCGGTCCACTTCACCTTTTCCGAATACCTTATCGATGTCTTCTGCATCCATACGGATGAATTTCAGGTTGGGAAGCTCGTCCTCTTCCATTTTCTGGATCGCGCGGAGCAATACGCTGGAATATTTTTCAATTCCCACATAATTAATCTGCGGATTCTGCTTTGCAAGGGTATTTAGGAAACGTCCTTTTCCCATACCGATCTCAATATGGATCGGATGATCGTTTCCGAAAATCTCATGCCAGGTTCCGGGGCATGCTTCCAGGGTATCTTCCGGTACGACATAGGGACTTTCCGCAATAACTTCCCGGGAACCGGTAATATTTCGTAACCTCATGGTAATCTCAGCCTTTCTTATAGTAATCTGTATTGTCAATGTACTTTATCTGAGAAAGCTTGTCAAGTCACAGGCCGGGGGATTATACTGGCAGTAGGAGGAGAAAATTTATGAAATGGATGATTGCATCGGATATTCACGGATCGGCATATTACTGTCGAAAACTGTTGGAAGCATATACGGAGGAAGGGGCCGACAGGCTGCTTTTACTGGGGGATATTTTATACCACGGCCCCAGAAATGATCTGCCCAGAGATTATGCGCCCAAGGAAGTGATCGCTTTATTGAACGAGCGGAAAAATGATATCTACTGTGTACGCGGTAATTGCGATACGGAGGTGGATCAGATGGTGCTGGAATTTCCGGTGCTGAGTGATTATTGTGTACTTGCGGAAGGGACGCAGGCAATCTATGCCACCCATGGACATATCTATAATGAGCAGAAACTGCCGCCATTGCATTCCGGAGATATTTTACTGCACGGTCATACTCATGTGCCGAAATGCGTTGTTCATGAGACAGAGCAGTATATCTGCATGAATCCGGGGTCCGTGTCGATTCCCAAGGAAGAAAGCTGGCACGGATACATGATCTGGGAAGGCAAAAATTTTGTGTGGAAAGACTTCGACGGACAGGAACATTTACGGTATTCCGTATAGAGAATGACAGCGTTCGCAGAAGGTCTTAAAAAGAATTAAAAAATAGAGATAAGACTTTGGTTTTTAGGTAAAATGGTGTATGATAAAGAATACGCATTATCATACACCATTTTATTTTGAAGATATCAGGAAGGATTTATACATGCAGTTTTTCAGGCATTTTTCATATAGAAGTTTTTTAACCAGGGCAGTGATGGGAATCAGCGCTCTCTGCCTTTTTGCATCTCAGGGGCTTAGTGTCTCTGCTGCAACGATCAAAGAAGAGAACATCGCCCGCAATCAGGCACTGGCCATTCAGTCCAATGAAGTGGCAAACTGGCCTACGGGACCGGTAGTCAGCGCAGAATCCGCCATTTTGATGGATGCGGATACCGGAGCGATCCTTTATGCCAAAAATATCCATCAGCAGGAATACCCTGCCAGTACCACCAAAATTCTGACAACATTGATTGCATCCGAGCGCTGCAGCATGGATGAGATCGTGGATTTCTCCTATGATGCGGTACACGATATTGATCCCGGAAGCAACCATATCGCTATTGACCCCGGCGAGCAGCTGACCATGGAGGAATGTCTGAATGCCATTCTGATCCGCTCCGCCAATGAAGTTTCTTTCGCGGTAGCAGAGCATATTTCCGGAACGACCTGGCAGGACTTTGCACCGATCATGAATGAAAGAGCCAAGGAACTGGGGTGTGTTGATTCCAATTTCGTCAATCCCAACGGACTTCCCAATGAGGATCATTACACCAGTGCCTATGACCTGGCGATGATCGGAAGAGCTTTTTTTGCCAACGAAGCGCTGTGTAAAATGACAATGACACATATGCTGCACATTTTGCCGTCGGAACGCCAGCCAGATGATATTATGGAAGTCAACAAGATGGAACTGATCCCCGGCGGTAAATATGCATATCCGTATCTGGTAGGCTGTAAGACCGGTTACACCGATGTTGCCCGCAGTACATTGGTGTCCTGTGCGGAAAAAGACGGCATGAAGCTGATCTGTGTGGTCATGAAAGACGAAAATCCGAATTACTATGAAGATACAATCGCTCTGTTTGATTATGGTTTCAGCAATTTTCAGAGAGTGAACATTTCTCAGACAGAGACCAAGTATAATATCGAGAATGCAGGATCTTTTTACAGTGGGAATGATATTTTCGGCAACTCCAAACCGATTCTGGAACTGAACCAGACGGACAGCATCACTTTGCCGAACACCATCACCTTTCAGGATGCAGTGTCCAGTATTTCCTATGATAATACAGAACCAGGACAGGTGGCTGTGATCACTTATACTTACAATGATGTGGTACTGGGAACGGCATCCCTGGACTTTACGGCAGCGGAAAAGGGCAGTAGTGTCTTCCGGGAAAATACGGCAGAGACCACGGAGTCTGCAGAGGAAAGCGGTGCAACCGATGAAACGCAGTCAGGCACAACGACCACAGAGGCGGACAATACAGAGACAACCGAAACAGCAGGAGATAACACCGGAAACAATGGTGGAATTCCAACGGTTGCACAGGAGACATCCCCGGAGGAGGAAAACAGCACTTCCGGTGGTCCTGCGGTTATTTTCATTAATGTGGTAAAAGTATTTTTCTGTATCGTGGGAATTGCGGTATTGATCTTCCTTGCACTGTTATTACGTACGTTTTTCAAGAATTATCATTTTGCCCACCGCAGTACCCGCCTGACCTGGAGATTTAACCGCAGAAGAAATCGTTCCAGATCCCGGTATCGTTCGGTGGATCAGGACCTTCGTAACCGACGCAAAGAAGCAATCCGACAGGCGAAAAAACGTCAAAAGCCCAAGAAGTCATCCCACTTTCGTGGGTAGTATTCCGAAGGGGAGATTTCCATACATTTTGCCCAGTTTGATTTTGACATATCAATGGGTACTATGGTACACTGAATAAGAAAAAAGTGGGGTAGTATACCCGGGGGAATGAGAAGCTTAGGATAAGAAAAGGTTAAGGGAGCGAAATACCTTGGATAAGAGTGAATATAAATTAAGAGCGGAAGAAATCAAAGACCTGATCAGCCGTGGGGAGTATGCGCAGGCTGCGGAGATTGCGGATACCATTGACTGGCGCAGAGTCAAAAGTGTTATGATGCTGTGCACCATCAGTGACCTTTACAAGATCAATCGAAGATACGAGGATGCCAGAGATATGCTGCTTCTGGCATATGAACGCCGTCCGGGAGGAAGGACGATCTGCTATTCTCTGTGCGAACTTTCCATTAAAATGGAAGAGTATGTACAGGCTATCGAGTATTACAAAGAGTTTGTGCAGGTAGCGCCCAAGGATCCCGGCAGATATATTTTGCAGTACAAATTATATGAGGCGCAGGATGTCAGTCTGGAAGAGCGCATTGCTGTTCTGGAAGAACTGAAAAAGAGAGATTACAGAGAAAAATGGGCATATGAGTTGGCTTATCTATATCATAGAGTAGGACTTGCTGCCAGATGTGTAGAGGAATGTGATGAGCTGATCCTTTGGTTTGGCGAGGGCAAATACGTTATCAAGGCAATGGAGCTGAAAATGCTCCATCAGCCGCTAACACCGGAACAGCAGGAAAAATACGATCATCGTTTTGACGCACCCGGTACGCAGCAGTATTCTCAGAATTATGCGCAGGATCCCGGTTATGGACAGAACGAAACTTATGATCCGAATCAGGGCTATGTGCAAGACGGAAGTTACGACCCGAATCAGGGCTATGCACAGGGCGGAAGTTATGACCCGAACCAGGGCTATGCACAGGATGGAAGTTATGACCCGAATCAGGGCTATGCACAGGATGGAAGTTATGACCCGAATCAGGGTTATGTACAGGAGGAAACCTACGAGCAGGTGACCGGTGACACCAGAGTCTATGAAACGGTGCAGCCGGTACAGCCCCAGCAGGCACCCGCGCAGCCGGCGGAAGATGATTTCGACATTCATGTGAAGACCATGGATGTGGGACAATATAATACGATCAATCTACAGGCAGAACTGGCAGCAGGCCTGCGGGAGGTACTGAGTGAGGACCATGCGAAGGAGACTTCGGATTCCATTACCCGTTCTATCGTGGCACCCATGATCGATCCCGGGGATTCCGATACGGAGTCTCTGGATTATCCAGAGATCGCAGATGTCAGTGAAGACGATCTGGAGCCGGAGACGGAGCAGATGGAGAGCTCGGAAGTATTCTTTGGGGAGACCGGAGAAATCGGCGATCTGTCACAGGTGCCCCAGGTAGAGACGGAAGAGATTCTGCCGGAAGAGCCTGTTGTTGCAAGAAGAACCGATGTAGTACCGGAGCTATCTGAAGTACAGAAGACACCGGAAGTACAGGAAATCGTGAAGGAACCGGAAACACAGAAAGTACCGGAAGCTCCCGTAGAGCCACCCAAGGAACTGGCCGATGTGCTGGCACAGGAATCCGACGGTCAGATCAGCCTGGTAATGCCGGAGGCAGAGAGCATTGAGAAACAGATCACCGGCCAGATGAATATCGAGGATATTCTGGCAGAGTGGGAACGCAAGAAGAAGGAGAATCTGGAGAAGAGAGAAGAAGAGGTTCGCCAACATGTATTACAGCAGACCGGAGCCATGTTCACGGAGTTTGAGCAGGCGGTAAGAGACGGATTGCTGGAAAAACTGGAAAAAGAAAAAGCTGCGGACACGGCAGATACCGTGGCAGAAGATACAACAGATACCGATGAGGTAGAAGAGCTGGAAGAGATCACGGAAGAGCCTGCCACAGAGGAACCCGTGGAAGAACTGACGGAGGCTGCTCCTGCAGAGGAAGCGGAACAAGAGCCTGTAGAAGAGCTTCCGGAAGAGGATACTGTAGAAGAACTCGCGGAAGAACCTGCATATGAGCCGGAAGCAGAAGAATTTGAGGGACCTGCGGAACCGGAAGCAGAAATCTATGAGCAGGAAGAAATCGTAGACGAGGAACAGGCAGAACCGGAAGAAGCAATGGATGACGAGCCTGTAGAGGAGCCCACGGCGGAAGCAGTAGAATCGGTAGATGAGGAAACAGCCAGCGAAGAGATAGAACTGACGGCTGAGGAAACGCCGGAGGCCGGGGAAGCACCGGAACAGCCGGAGCGCCCCGCAGTAGAGCGAGACAAAGCAAAGGTTCGTGCGCTTACCAGAGAAGAGAGAGAACTGTACGCACCCTTTATCCAGAGCAGATCTGCCAGAGAGCAGTTAGTCAAGGCCATTGATAATATCAGTCTGGCAGCCTACACCGGCAACGTGATCATCACTGGAGAAGAGGGTATGGATACCTTATCTCTGGCGAAGAACATGGTTCGCGAAATTCAGGCAACCGACAGCAATTTCTCCGGAAAAGTGGCAAAGATCTCTGGACATGCATTGAATAAAAAGGATACTGCAGATACCTTATCCAAGCTGAAAAACGGCGCGCTGATCATTTGCAAGGCATCCGAAATGAACGATGCTACGGCAAATGTACTTCACAAGGCATTGCAGCAGGAGAGTCAGGGAATCGTAATTATTCTGGAAGATACGAAGAGGGATATTGATAAATTCCTCGAGAAACATGAAAAATTGAGAGAGTGCTTTACCGCACGAATGGATGTGGAAGCCCTCAGCAATAACACGCTGGTGGCATTCGGCAAACAGTATGCACGGGAGATGGAATACTCTATTGACGAACTCGGAGAGCTGGCGTTACATACCAGAATTGAAGATATGCAGACGATAGATCATGTGGTTACAGTAGTGGATGTGAAGCAGATCGTGGATGAAGCAATCAATCATGCAAATAAAAAGACATTGAAGCATTTCTTCGATGTCCTGTTTGCCAAGAGATATGACGATGAGGATATGATCATCCTCACCGAGAAAGACTTTGTATAGCGGGAGGCGCGGTCATGACGAAGGAGAAGGTATTTATTTCCGAAGCAGATCAGTATCTTTTTGCCCAGGGGACCCATTATGATATTTACAAAAAACTGGGTGCACATCTGTCGGTGGAAGACGGCGTGCGGGGAGTCTATTTCGGAGTATGGGCACCAAATGCAGCACAGGTGAATGTCATTGGCACATTCAATGAATGGAATGAGGAATCCCATCCCATGCAGAAGCTGGGAGAAGGCGGTATCTGGGGGCTGTTCATTTCCGGCGTGGAAGAGGGAACGGTGTATAAGTTCCTGATCTATGCAAGGGATGGCAGAAAGCTCTACAAAGCCGATCCTTTTGCCAATTATGCGGAATACCGGCCGGGCACTGCATCTATCGTTACCGATATTACAGGCTTTGACTGGAGAGATTCCAAGTGGATGGAAGCCCGGGACAAAAAGGATATGAATAAAGAGCCTATGGCGATCTACGAATGCCATATCGGTTCTTTTATGAAGCATCCTAACAACGGTACCGCCGAAGGATTCTACAATTACCGGGAGTTTGCAGATCGGATCATAGAATATCTGAAGGAGATGAAGTATACCCATGTAGAACTGATGGGTATTGCAGAGCATCCGTTTGACGGTTCCTGGGGATATCAGGTGACCGGCTACTATGCACCGACTTCCCGTTACGGAACACCGAAAGATTTCATGTACCTGATCAACGAACTGCACAAGGCCGGAGTCGGCGTGATTCTGGACTGGGTACCTGCGCATTTTGCAACCGATGCCCATGGTCTGGCTGAATTTGACGGTCAGTGCATTTTTGAACATCCCGATCCCCGTCTGGGAGAGCATCCCGAATGGGGAACCAAAATCTTCAATTACGGCAAAAATGAAGTAAAGAACTTCCTGGTAGCCAATGCCTTGTTCTGGCTCAGAGAGTTCCATGTGGACGGCATCCGTGTAGATGCGGTGGCATCCATGCTATATCTGGATTATGGTAAAAAAGAAGGTGAGTGGCTGCCGAATAAATTCGGTGGCAACAAGAATCTGGAGGCCATTGAGTTCTTCCACCATCTGAATTCTGTCATCCGTGGAACGTATCCCGGATTTGTGACAATTGCCGAGGAATCCACGGCGTGGCCGAATGTGACCAGTGATATCGGAGGCGAGGGATTAGGCTTCTCCTTTAAATGGAATATGGGCTGGATGCATGATTTCTGTGAATACATGAAGCTGGATCCTCTGTATCGTAAGGGCAATCATTACGCTATGACCTTTGCCATGAGCTACAATGACAGTGAGAACTACATTCTGCCCCTGTCTCATGACGAAGTGGTACATCTGAAGTGTTCCATGGTAAATAAGATGCCAGGTTATACTGCGGATAAATACGCAAATCTGCGTGTGGGCTATACCTACATGTTCGGACATTCCGGCAAAAAGTTGCTGTTCATGGGACAGGATTTCGGACAGGAGCGTGAGTGGAGTGAAGAGCGCGAACTGGACTGGTATCTGTTAGGTGAGAAGCTGAATCAGGGCGTACATACCTATGTAAAGGAACTGTTGGAACTGTACCGCAAGTATCCTGCAATGTATGAGATCGACAATACCTGGGACGGTTTCGAGTGGATGAATGCGGATGATGCAGAACACAGCACCTATTGCTTTGTGAGAAAATGTTCCAGCGGCAAGAACAATCTGCTGTTTGTATTGAATATGACTCCGATGAAATGGGAGAATTATACCGTACCCGTGCCGAAAAAGAAGAAATATAAGCTGCTGCTCAACAGTGATGAGGAACGTTTTGGCGGCTGGGGCAATGAGATTCCCGCAGAGATCATGGCAGAGAAAAAGCCTTACCATTACAAGGATTATTCTATCAGCTTTGATCTGCCCCCTTATGGAGCTGCTGTATTTCTGTTCTAAGTCCGGTTAAGAAATTATAAGAAACGACCGAAATAAAAGATGAGTGTGACCAAAAGGTGCACTCATCTTTTTTCTTAACGATTCAGAGACATGTAAATATCACTAAGGCCTCTTTGAATGCTTGCATTCGTAAGAGGATTTAGTGATATTTATAGGGCGATATAGCCTCAATGGGCAAAAGGAAAGCTCTGAAAGAGCGATTTTGCGAATGAGTCTCTGAATAGTTATTTCAAGAGTTATTACCAGGAAGGACGACAAGCGTGAAGATAACATTTCAGAATCAGACGGTAACTGATACAGAAAATAGAACAGAAAGTATCCAGACGGAGAAAAATACCTGGGGCAGAGATAAAATACAGCGCAATAAAAAAAGTGTGAATGCAAATACTTTTGGAGCCGTATACGAGAGTGGGCAGATCCCAATGCCTGTGGGAAATGAAGAGAATAATAAGGGAAAATCCCTGATTGAACTGCAGCAGGAGGCCGGGAACACCAATGTGGCATTACAGCAGGATTACATGACACTACTGTCACATACTATGTCCCAGGAGGATTATGCGAAGGCTTGTGAGGACGGATTTGACCCCAGAGAACTGGATCAGGATACCGCAGTTACCATCGTGGACAGGATCAAAGCAGAACTGGTGCGTTCCGGACAGAACATTGCCGGATACACGGACGACATAGATCTGGACACCCTGGCGGCAGCTGTGGGCAGCGATACACTGGCACAAAGTATTGAAGAACAGTTCCGGGCAACGGATATACCTCTGACTCCTGAAAATGTAGATGAATTAAAAACCGCCTGGGAGCTGGCATCTTCTCTGCAGCAGCCCCAGGAAGGCGAGGTCGGGTATCTTGTAGATAATGGATTGGAGCCGGAGATCTGGAACTTGTATGTGGCAGAGAACAGCGGTGCGAAAGTACAGCAGAATACCGTACCGCAGGAATTGCAGGACCAGATGGATAAGGTGATCACGGATGCCGGCCTGCCGGTCAATGATGAGAACCGCCAGAAAGCGCAGTGGCTGGTGGGAGCAGGTTTGCCGCTGACAACGGATACCTTGCAGCAGCTGGCAGAACTGGATACGATTGACTATCCCGTCAGTGAGGATGCTTTTGCACAGGCAGCGGCATCGGCACTCGCGGAGGGGAAATCCCCTATTCATGCGAATTTGGCACGGCAGGAAAATATATACGAGAAAGCCACAGAAATGGTACAGGACTGGTTCTCGGATGCAAAATGGGATGTCACGGCGGAGAATCTGGCGGCCAGAAAACAACTGGAAGAGATCCGGCTGCGCATGACAGCGGAAGTGAATGTGAAACTCTTACAGAGTGATTTTTCCATTGATACGGCCCCTATGGAGCAGCTGATCGAAGCACTGCGTAGAGCGGAGGCAGAAGTTGCGGATAAGTATTTCCCCAACGATGCGGATGCCGTGGCAAAATATGAGATCTATACACAGACCGTACAGGTGACAAACGAACTGCCGGGACTGCCGGTCAGCGTGTTGGGACCCTATAGCCTGAAACAGAAAGTTTCTCAGGAGACCGTGGCAGAATTTCACAGCGAAGGTAAGGCGTTGCAGACGGCCTATACAGAAGCAAATGAACGTTATGAGACACTGATGACAGCCCCCAGAAGAGATCTGGGGGACAGCATCCGCAAGGCATTTTCCAATGTAGATGACATTCTGACAGATATGTCATTGGATAAAACACCGGAGAACCAGCGGTCGGTCCGTATCCTCGCGTATAACCGGATGGAGATTACTGCAGAAAATATCGAAAGAGTCAAAGAAGCAGACAAACAGGTCACTGCAGTGATTGAGAAACTGACACCGAAGAATGTATTGCAGATGATCCGGGACGGCGTAAATCCGTTGGAGAAGACTTTTGGGGAACTGGAGTCCTATTTTGCCGAAAATCCTCAGAGTTATGAGGAAGAGGCGGAGGACTACAGCCGTTTCCTGTATCAGCTGGAACAAAAGAAAGATATCACGGAGAATGAGCGGAAAGCTTATATTGGTATCTATCGTATGGTACACCAGATTGAGAGAGAAGATGGTGCCGCAGTAGGCGCAGTGGTAAATACCGGCGCAGAATTGCAATTTTCCACACTTCTGGCAGCTGCCAGGAGCAGAAGAACCTCCCATATGGACTGGAAAGTGTCGGATGATACCGGACTGACACAGGAAGTACGTTTATCGGAGAACAATATTTCAGAGCAGATTTCTGTAGGGATGGCAAAAGAAATATTGACAGATGTGTCAGAAGACACTGAGAGCAGAGACGCATATTATCAGGAATGTCTGCAGCAGATGCGGGAAGCGGTAGAGACCGAACCGGGAGCAGCACAAATGTTGGAAAGGGGAGAGGTAAATACCAGTACTTCTAACCTGCTGGCAGCTCAGGCTCTGCTGGAGGATCCGGCGGAACTGTTCAGCGTCCTGCAACGCTATCGTAAGAAATACAACAAAGAGAAAGAAATACCTGTGGCGGCAACCGGAGAGGAGCCTGCCGGAACAGAAGCCTCCGGATTGTGGGAACAGCTGGATCAGCAGAATTTTGCAGATGATTACCGGACCATGCTTCAGGATGCTTTACAGGAGACAGAGACGATCAGTCTGGAACAGGCAGAGAGCCATCTGGATGTGAAACAGTTACAGCTGGTACACAAACAGCTGCGCCTTGCAGGAAATCTTCAGAACAGGCAGGAGTATTTCCTACCGATCTATCTGGGAGACCAGCTGGCAGGAGTGCATCTTACCCTACAGCAGGGAACCGGAGAGACCTCGGCTGTGGATATCCGGGTAGATGCGGGAGACGAACAGCTGGAAGCGCATTTACAGGTCAACGGAGAACACATCGAAGGTTATCTCGTAGGAAATACCCCGGAAGAGGTTACGAAACTGGAAAAGACCTCCGATATATTCCTTGAATGGATTCAGACAGATACCTCTGCAGACTGGAAAGCGGAAAAGCTTTCTGTTGTCAGCTCCCGGGATATGACAAGGATGGCTGCCGGTGAGACGCAAAATGCAGAAACAATAGAGAGCCGGGCAGATGCGGCGCAACTGTACCGCCTGGCAAAAGGATTCCTGCAGGCTGTCGCAGACAGCAGCGGAAAGTAAGGAGTAACAACACATGAGAATTAATTACAATGTATCGGCAATGTTATCCAACAATGCCTTATCTACCAATGATGACCTGCTGTCCAAATCATTAGAGAGACTTTCTTCCGGATTAAAGATCAATCATGCAAAGGATAATCCGGCAGGACTGGCAATGTCCAAACGTATGAATGCCCAGATCGAGGGCCTGTCCGTGGCAAACCAGAATGCCGGCGACGGCGTATCCATTATCGAGATTGCAGATGGCGCCATGACCGAGATCAGTGAGATGCTGCAGCGAATCAATGAGCTCTCCGTCAAGGCTGCCAACGGTATAATGACGGATGATGACCGAGCTACCGTACAGGATGAAGTAAAGCAACTGAAAGAGGAAATCACCAGAATTTCTGACGTAACAGAGTTCAACGGACAGAAACTGCTGAATGGGGAGTACGATCTGAAGGGATATACCAACAAGCAGGAAGTTAAGGTGAACTACTATTCTACCGACGTGCCGGTAAAAGAATATACCATAAAGTCTATACCGCTGACAAAGGATGCGGACGGCAATATTGTGCTGAACGGAGATGTGACGTTTGGAGATGGTTTCCCGGATGCGAAGACACTAAAGACTGAGTTGAAGGATGATCTTTTGACTATCACCGGAGAAAACGGATTTGAGATGCGCCTTGATGTGAGCGGAACTTTGAATGGAGCACAGACAGGAACAACGGTTCAGGATCTGAAGATCAATGCCACAGGTATCGGCGCTATGCGCTTACAGATCGGAGCTAATGAACATCAGGTGCTGGAAGTAAATATTCCTGCGGTTTCTTTACAGAATATGGGAATCGAGAATGTTGATGTCAGTACTGCAGAAGGTGCGGACGATGCCATTGATTGCGTAGACGGCGCCATCAAATATGTATCTTCCGTTCGAGGCAGACTGGGTGCATTCCAGAACCGTCTGGAATCTACGATCAACAGTCTGGATATTACCAGCGAAAATATGACTTCCGCATATTCCCGTATCATGGATGTAGATATGGCGGAAGAAATGACTTCTTATACGACTTATCAGA
>Ga0129317_1001774_pt1 | contig 14377 bp, 10 predicted proteins | sample Cm1ome_FD_94430 | JGI IMG/M metagenome (GOLD analysis project Ga0129317, IMG submission 94430) | Eastern black-and-white colobus group fecal microbial communities from Wisconsin, USA - Cm1105 metagenome | ecosystem: Host-associated > Mammals > Digestive system > Large intestine > Fecal | place...
CGACCTGCGTCTGACCGGCAACAGCGACGACTTCGGCCGTCCCGCCAGCGTCTGGAGCTACAAGAACGACGAGATCGGCACCTATCCCGATACCGCCGAGGAGACCTGGACCGCCAAGGTCACCGAGAAGGCTCTGTACAACGCCGCCGGCTCCACCGCCGTCAACGACTACAAGTGGTTTGTCTATGTGGACGGCGTCAAGACCGCCTTTGATCCCGCCGACCTGTCCAAGAACAGCACCGACCGCGTGCTGAAGAGCGGCAACGGCGTGCTGACCCAGGTCTATGTGGACTCTCTGGCCGGCGAGGCCGTGCTGACCATGATCAACACCTATGTGGCCGAGGTGTCCAAGGTTGTTGAGAACGACAACGACTACACCGTCACCGTTAACTTCAAGGCTGCTCCCGCCGCCCTGAAGAGCATTGACCGCGAGTTCGACACCGACGTCGAGTTTGCCAAGGAAGATATCGTCCTGGTGACCATCGCCAACGACGCCATCAAGTCCATGGCCAAGGCCGAGACCGTGGAGGGTACCGTCAACTCCGTGAAGTCTAACGACTACCTGAAGCTGGACGGCACCACCTACAACTACAACTACGCCTACACCGTTGACTCCGTCATCAAGGGCTACACCAGCACTGCCAAGGGCCTGTGGGACCTGGACGCCGGCGCCGGCGCCAACCCCGATGCCGGCAACGACGCCACCATCTATCTGGACAGCTATGGCAACGCCATCGCCATCGAGAAGACCGACGTGTCCGTGGATGACTACCTGTACATCAAGGGTCTGGACAGCGCCTACGGCGATGTGTCTGCCAAGGTCGTCTTCTCCGACGGCACCGAGGCCACCATTGACATCGACGAGTTGGACGACGCCAAGGTCACTGCAGAGGGCCAGCTTTCGAAGGACACCGTCTACAAGTTTGCCAAGAGCGGCAGCGATTATGACCTGACCTCCGTCAACAAGATTGACAAGCGCACCGGCACCGCTGTTACTAAGGATCTGGTCATTGTCAAAGACAGCGCGGCCTTCACTTCCACCACTCCCGACAAAGACTTCTCCGCCAACAGCAACACCGTCTACGTGGACGTGGACAACAACAAGGTCTTCACCGGCTACCGCAACGTGCCCGGCATGACCAGCGCCACCGGCGGCTATGTGGTGGAGAAGGGCACTGTTACCGAGATCGTCTTCCTGAAGGACGCCGGCAAGTACGACGTGGACGACGACAGCTTCTTCTTCGTGAAGAGCACCGGCGACGTGACCAAGATTGACACCGGGGACGGCAAGTTCTACGAGTGGACCGTCTTTGTCAACGGCGTCAAGGAGACCCTGACCATGACCCAGGGCGCCTCCAGCAAGATCACCAAGGCCGGCCTGTACTCCATCGAGTCCACCGACAAGCACGACTACGTGGATGATGTGGCGTTCAAGGTTGCGGGCGGCGATCTGACCACCTCTTACGCCCTGACCGCCGAGAAGGACGTCCTGATCCTGAACGGCGAGGCCGGCAGCAATGTCCCCGGCGACCTGGCCACCGGCAAAGATGCCGCCACCTTTGCCTATAACGGCGACACCACCTTCGTGGTTGTGGAGCTGAAGAAGGACGGCACCCCCGACGGCGACAACATCTACGTGGGCGGCGTCAGCAACATTGAGACCGATGACTCCGACAACACTGACCGTACCGGCGTGTATGTAGTCAACGTGGACGACAAGAATACCACCAAGACTCCTCTGGCCACCCTGGTTCTGGTCATCGTCCCCCACAAGGATGCCACCAGCAACCTCCCCAGCGTCAACGCTGAGGACTACACTGTCACCGTCGGCGGCGGCAACGCCATCACCGTGAACTACTACACCGGCAAGGCCAGCGATGACGACACCATTCTGGGTCAGATTCATGCCTACCTGGCCGACAAGTACGGCTATACCTCCTTCTCCGACAGCTACGCTACGGCTACCGGCTGGACCATTACTGCCAGCAAGGATGGCAGTTCCAGAGCTTATACGTGGAAGGGTGATGCTGCTTCCCTGATCGAGTCCGTGAAGATCTCTGTCGGCGGCAAGGACATGCTGGCCGGGAAGAACACCAAGCTGAGTGCCCAGGGCCTGACTCTCGCCGGCAAGTATGCCATTGAGACTGACAAGGACGGTACCAAAAAGGCTGCCGACGAATATGCGAACATCACCGTGGCCGATGGTTCCTCCTATGACATTGGCTATGTCAAGGTGACTGCTACTTCGCCTGTGAGCGACGGCGGTTCCGCTACTGACGCCGCTAAATTTACCACTGTTGCGGTGGAGAATTCCGCTGTCTTTGTCAAGAAGAATGGCACCGTCGAGGTGAGCATCACCGTGGCGACCAAGACCACTGTGGATTCCACCCTGACCATCTCTGGCACTGGTATTAAGACTGTGACTCAGGATGTGGCTAAGGATACCGAACCCACCACAATCAAAGTCAACGTGACCGTGACCGCTGACACCGCTGATATTGAGGTTGGTGTGTCTGTTAAAGACAAGACCTAATTGAAAGCGCGTTATCGCCACAATAAGGACTGAAAAGAGAATCCTCCCGGACTTTTGTCCGGGAGGATTCTTTCCGTTGCATTTTACTTCAGCACAGCACCCGGTAGGTCTGTCTGGACCCATCCCGGTTCAGACCGCTCCGCAGGTCCAAAAGGCTGTGGTTGATGGAAAAGCCGTCCTCGTCAAAGGCGACGTAGTTTGGCATCAGGTTGACGTACTGATCGGTGTAGTTAACAAAGGCCACGCCCCCCATGGCCCAAAGCCCCGTGCAGGTATGATAATCATATTCATTATTGGTGGTGACCACCAAAAGCTTGGGGGCCGCCCCAATGGAATAATGGATGGTCTCCGATTTGCCCGTGCCCACATAGCTTCCCGTGACCAGCCGCAGGGTCAGCCGGTCCACCAGCTCCGCCAGTGCCCTTTGGTCGGTCCGCAGCCCTGCCAGCGCTTCATCAATTTTCAGATTGTCCTCGTTGAATTCGGTGCGGAGTACCTTGTCCTCCGACTCCCAGTGATTCAGATGATAATTGATTGTGTGATTGCCTGCCATTCTTTTTCCTCCTTTTCGTCGTCGGAGCAAAGTCCGCTTCATTCCGGTTCCGCCTTGCGGTGAAAACTGCATTGCGCTCCCTTGCTCCTCCTCTCCAAACGCGGCCCACTTCGCTGGGCCCGCGTTTGGGCGCCGCCCTCCGGGCGGCCGTTTTCTGCGCAAAGTCCGCTTCATATCGTTTCCGCCTTGCGGTGAAAACTGCATTGCGCTCCCTTGCTCCTCCTCTCCAAACGCGGCCCGCTCCGTTGGATCCGCCCTCGGGCGGCTTGTACCGGTCGGCGCGGTAGGGCGGGGGCTTGTCCCCAAATATAAAAGACCGCCCCCCTCCAACGGGCACATCCAGTGTGCCCTCCTGCGAGAGAAAATCTATCTCTCTATAAAACAGCAGAAACCGCCCTGGAGTGGGACGGTTTCATACATTTTCTGGAAATTACAGTGCTGCTATGCAAAAAACAAGGCTCCGCCGCAGGCGGAGCCTTGTTTTTACAGGCGGATCGGACAAGTTCAGCCCAGAACAGCGCCCTTGTCGGCAGAAGAGACCAGTTTGGCATAACGGGCCAGGTAGCCGGTCTTGATCTTCGGTTCGGGGCAGACCCACTTGGCTTTTCGAGCGGCCATGGTCTGATCGTCCACCTCCAGGGTGATGGTGTGGGCGGGAATGTCGATGGAGATCCGGTCGCCCTCCTCCACCAGGCCGATGGGGCCGCCGGAGGCGGCCTCCGGGGAGACATGGCCGATGGAGGCTCCCCGGGTAGCGCCCGAGAACCGCCCGTCGGTGATGAGGGCCACGTCCTTATCCAGGCCCATGCCCGCAATGGCGGAGGTGGGGTTGAGCATCTCCCGCATACCGGGGCCGCCCTTGGGGCCCTCGTAGCGGATAACCACCACGTCGCCGGCCACAATTTTTCCGGCGTAGATGGCCTCGATGGCCTCTTCCTCGGAGTTAAAGACCCGGGCGGGTCCCTGGTGCCGCATCATCTCCGGGGCCACGGCGGACTGCTTCACCACGCAGCCGTCGGGGGCCAGGTTGCCCTTGAGAACGGCAATGCCGCCGGTTTTGGTGTAGGGGTCGTCAATAGGACGGATGACCGACCGGTTGCGGTTGACCACCCCCGCCAGATTCTCGGCGATGGTCTTGCCGGTGCAGGTGGGCAGACTGGTGTCGATGAGCCCGGCCTTAGCCAGCTCCGCCATAACGGCGTAGACGCCGCCCGCCTGGTCCAGGTCCTCCATATAGGTATCCCCAGCGGGGGCCAGGTGGCACAGGTTGGGGGTCCGATCACTGATTTCGTTGGCCATATCAAAGCTGAGCTCAATGCCGCACTCGTGGGCAATGGCGGGCAGGTGGAGCATGGTGTTGGTGGAACAGCCCAGGGCCATGTCAATGGTCTCGGCGTTGTGGAAGGCGGCCTCTGTCATAATATCCCGGGGGCGGATGTCCCGCTCTACCAGCTCCATGATCTTCATGCCGGCGTGCTTGGCCAGGCGCAGGCGGGCGGAATGGACGGCGGGAATGGTGCCGTTGCCTCCCAGGCCCATGCCGATGGCTTCGGTGAGGCAGTTCATGGAGTTGGCGGTGTACATGCCGGAGCAGGAGCCGCAGGTGGGGCAGGCGCTGTTCTCATACTCCTCCACCCCGGCCTCGTCCAGTTTGCCGGCGTAGTAGGCGCCCACCGCCTCGAACATGTGGGACAGGCAGGTGCGGCGGCCGTCGTTCAGGGTCCCGGCCAGCATAGGTCCGCCGGAAACAAAGATGGTGGGCACGTTCACCCGGGCGGCGGCCATAAGCAGGCCGGGGACATTCTTGTCACAGTTGGGGATCATCACCAGTCCGTCGAACTGGTGGGCCATGGCCATGGCCTCGGTGGAGTCGGCGATGAGGTCCCGGGTGACCAGGGAGTACTTCATGCCCACATGGCCCATGGCGATGCCGTCGCACACGGCGATGGCGGGGAACTCCACCGGAGTGCCCCCGGCGGCCCGGATCCCGGCCTTGACGGCCTCGGCGATCTTGTCCAGGTTCATGTGGCCGGGGACGATCTCATTGTAGGAGCAGACCACACCGATGAGGGGCCGCTCCAGCTCCTCCTTGGTGTAGCCCAGGGCATACAGCAGGGAGCGGTTGGGGGCGGCAGGGACTCCTTTTTTCACAACGTCGGAACGCATACCAATTTCCTCCTTAAAAGCAAAATCAGTTGTCTGATTTCTCTTGCATTGTCTGACTACATATTATATGATAGAGGCAAAGATGTCAAGACCTGAGGGGGAACCGTTATGGAGAAAAAAAGCCGGTCCAAGCAAGCGGCTGAGACGCTGTACAGCCAGATCGTGGTGGAAAAGCGCCTCTCACCCGGCGATCAGCTGCCCAGCGAGGTGGAGCTGTCCCAACAGCTGGGGGTGAGCCGGGCCACCCTGCGGGAGGCCATTCGGGATCTGTCGGTTCAGGGCGTGCTGGAGGTGCGGCGGGGCCGGGGGACTTTTGTTTCCTCCCAGGTGGAGGAGATCGAGGATTTTGGGTTCGACGGCCTGAGCCGGGTGCGGGGACAGCTGCGGGATTTATTTGAATTGCGCGCTGTCTTTGAGCCCCAGGCCGCCCGTCTGGCCTGCCGCCGGGCCTCAGCGGAAGAGCTGGCGGAAATCTTGTCAAAGGGGGAAGCGGTGGAGCGGTGTATCCGTTCCGGGGCGGATCGGAGCAAATCCGACCGGGCTTTTCATGGGGCCATCGTCCGGGCCGCCCACAACGAGTTTATGGTCCGTCTCCTCCCCATGATCAGCCGGGCGGTGGAAGGAGCCATTGGATCTGGGCGGAGTCAGGAGGCCCTGGCCCAGGTCACCCTCCGGGACCACGCCCTTCTGATGGAGTTTATCCGCCGCCGGGACGGGGAGGGCGCGGAGCATGCCATGGCCATCCACATGCGCCACGCCATGGACGAGATGGGGCTGGAGGAGGATGTACCGGAGGGGGGACCCTGCGGCGGCTGACTGGCCGGCTTTTGCTGTTTTTTTGAGCTGGCAGGCCCGAAGAGGGCGGGGAGGGAGTTTAAACATTTTGGAAGAGTTCATTTTTGCCATAAACCTGATGGGCACAGTGGCTTTTGCCGCCTCGGGCGCTATGATCGGTTTGAAGAAGGCCATGGATATATTCGGCGTATGTATTTTGGGTCTGACCACCGCCGTGGGAGGCGGGGTGCTCCGGGACCTGATTTTGGGGCTCACGCCCCCTTCCGCCTTTCGGGACCCCACCTGCGCCATGGTGTCTCTGGTCACCTCTGTCCTGTTTTTTCTGTGGCACGTGCGCAGAGTGCTCATGCACAACCCCGACCACTTCAACCGGCTGCTGTTTTGGATGGACGCCCTGGGGCTGGGGGCCTTTTCGGTCATCGGGGTACAGAGGGCCTATGGAGAGGTGGAGGGACCCACCCTCTTTCTGGTGGTGTTTGTGGGGGTGCTCACCGGGGTGGGGGGCGGAGTGCTGCGGGATCTGCTGGCTGACGAGACCCCGTATATCCTGGTCAAGCACGTCTACGCCTCCGCGTCCCTGGCCGGGGCTCTGCTGTGTGCCCTATGCTGGGAGGGGGCGGGGGAGGTGCCAGCCATGCTGCTGGGGATGGGGATGGTGGTTCTGATCCGCTGCCTGGCCGCCCACTACCGATGGAACCTGCCCAGGGCCCGGATGTGAGGGCGGGAGGAACCTGTTATAAAAGTCAAAGGCCCTCGGCTGTGCCGAGGGCCTTTGACTTTTTGCCGGGGGTGCGGAGTCCAGCACAATTTCAAGGCCCTTCAGCGGTATTTTTCGGTCTGCCGGTGCGCCAATGGTTGGACAAAGGATAGTGGGTTTGGTAAAATTAAGAACGGGAAACCAATGATTTCCCCCATGTAAACCGGGTGCGGTTTTCTTGGAGAGAGGAGCATCGTAAACTGAGGACAGAATTAGAAAAGCAGTTGATCTCTCTGCGCAGAGAGAAGGGGCTGTCTCAGAAGGGGGCGTTTATGATAAGTAAAGAGAATTACGAGTGTAGTGGAGGTTGGAGTGGTCTGCCTGACCTGTCGAGTCCATAGCGGAATATTGACTTAAAAAAACGAAAGTCTGGTGATTAAAATGAGATACCTGCATAAATCGGCGCCAAAGGTAATTCTTTCATCAGCAATACAGTTTATAGTATTTAAAATTATATTAGTGCTCTACATAATGTATATCCCATGGCCGCAAACATGGTGGAGCGTCATCGCGGCAGAACTCATAACACCTATATTGAGCGGATACCTGTGGTGCCGTGTTGTACATCGGGACTCTTTCCGATTTAATAAGGAGAATATTAGGGATCGATACTCTGTTTATCGGTTTATAAAACGGATTTCATGTGTGTTTTGCTTTCTAGCCATTGGAGCAATGCTTGAAATCCTACGGTCTAATTATCCGGAGCTTCCCAGCAGTTTGCTTCTCAGGCTTGGAATATTCACTGATTTTGCGGTAGCTTTCTTGTTTAACTTCTTTTTGTATGTCATTGCCGCTGTATTTCCCATGATATACGCTGTGACTGAGTATCTATTTGTATCCCCGTGTAAAGATTCATCCCAATGAAGAGGGGAAATGCCGGGATGGGCTGAACGATTATTATCACTGTACATTTCAGCAATGTTTGTTAATTGCCGCAATAAATTTGAAATTAACTTGATGGCTATGTATTTTCTTTTGTCCTCATGCAGCGCGATATATAAAAAAGGAAGGTCCTTCGGCACAGCCGAAGGACCTCTTTTATTCCAATCCCTTTTAGTTGGACAGGGTGTCCAGGCAGGCGTTTCCGCCCCTTATGTCTCCGCTCCGCATCCGACTCGTTTCGCTGGGGCCGCATGCAGTAAAGGATTAGGTGGATGCGGTGTCTAAATCCTTATCTCCGCCCCAGATCATGTTGCGGCGCAGCTCCTCACCCACGATCTCCATCTGGTGCTTGGCCAGCTGGGCCCGCTTGGAGTTGAAGAAGGTGCGGCCAAAGCTCTTGTTCTCAGCAATCCAGCGCCCGGCAAAGGTGCCGTCCTGGATGTCGGAAAGGACCGCCTTCATGTTCTTCTTGGTCTCCTCATAGGGCAGGATGCGGGGGCCGGAGACGTACTCGCCGTACTCTGCGGTATCAGAGATGGAGTAGTTCATGGCGGCCACGCCGCCCTTGTTGATCAGGTCGATGATCAGCTTCATCTCGTGGATGCACTCGAAATAGGCGTTCTCAGGCTCGTAGCCGGCCTCCACCAGCGTCTCAAAGCCCAGCTTCATCAGCTCCACCACGCCGCCGCACAGGATCGCCTGCTCACCGAACAGATCGGTCTCGGTCTCATCGTGGAAGGTGGTCTCCATCACGCCGGCCCGGGCGCCGCCGATGCCGGCGATATAGGCCAGGGCGATCTTATAGGCGTCACCGGTGGCGTTCTGCTCCACGGCCACCAGGCAGGGTACGCCCTTGCCGTTGACATAGGTGGAGCGGACGGTGTGGCCGGGGCCCTTGGGGGCGGCCATGAAGACGTCCACGTCGGCGGGGGGGACGATCTGCTGGTAGCGGATGTTGAAGCCGTGGGCAAAGGCCAGGGCCTTGCCGGCGGTCATGTAGGGGGCGATGCTCTTCTTGTACACATCAGCCTGGACCTCGTCGTTGATCAGCATCATCACGATGTCTCCCCACTGGGCGGCCTCCTCCACGGTCTTGACCTGGAGCCCGGCCTTCTCAGCGGCGGCCCAGTTCTTGGAGCCCTGACGGAGGCCGACGCACACATCACAGCCGGATTCCTTCAGGTTCAGAGCATGGGCATGGCCCTGAGAGCCGTAGCCGATGATGGCGATCTTTTTCCCATCCAGATAGCTGATGTCGCAGTCTTTCTCATAGTACATTTTTGCCATAATTGTATTCCTCCTTGAGTTTGTTATCGTCGTATATAGTGCTGCGCCCTCTTTCGATGGCGAGAGTACCCGTTTTTGCAATTTCCAGAATGCCGAAGTCTTCCAGCAACCCGATAAGAGCCGCCGTCTTGCTCTTGTCTCCGAAAATAGCTACCGTCAGCGTATCTCTGCTGACGTCAATAATGTTGGCCCGGAAAATATTGGACATCTGAATCACCTCGTCCCGGGCGCTGCGGTCGGCGGCCTTCACCTTAATCAGAGCAAATTCCCGCTGAATCGAGGTAGCCTCGTCCAGAATTTTGACAGACAGCACGGGAATCAGCTTCCGGCACTGGTCGGCAATCTGGTTGATCATCAACTCGTCGGCTATGAGAACAATGGTGATGCGGGTGACATTGGGTTTGTCTGTTTCACCGGAGACAATGGATTCAATGTTGTACCCCTTTCGGGAGAACAGCCGGGCCACCTGGCTCAGCACACCTGGAATATCCCGGACCAGAATGGACAGGGTGTACAGCTTTTTCTGGGAATCAAATTCTTTTTTCACGGTGCACACCCCCTTATTTCAGCAGAAAGTCGGTGATATGGGCGCCCCCCGCCACCATGGGCCGGACCATCTCGTCCATGTCCAAGCGGCAGTCCAGGACGCAGCCGCAGCCTGCGTCCAAAGCGGCCTGGAAAGCCGCCTCCATCTCCGCCAGACTGGTCACCCGGAAGCCCTTCAAACCATAAGCCTGGGCCAGCTTGACAAAGTCGGGGCCCCGGTCCAGGGTGGTCTGGGAATAGCGCTGGTGATAGATCAAATTCTGCCACTGCCGGACCATGCCCAGGGTGCCGTTGTTGAAGACGACGGTGATAATGGGCAGATGGTAGTGTTCCACCGTGGCCAGCTCGTGACAGTTCATCCGGAAGCAGCCGTCGCCGGTGGTATGGATCACCACCTTGTCCGGATTGCCCATCTTGGCCCCAATGGCGGCCCCCAGGCCAAAGCCCATGGTGCCGAAGCCGCCGGAGGTGAGAAGCTGGCCGGGATAGTCGAAGTGGAAGTGCTGAATGGACCACATCTGATGCTGACCCACGTCGGTGGCCACAATGGTGTCCTGGGGGGCCAGGCGGCGGATGGTTTCCAGCACCTGTTTGGGCGTGAGCTGTTCGCTGTTCCGGGGGATGGAGGGCTCCCGCAGGGGGAGAATATGCTGTTTCCACACCGGGTGGCTGTATTGAGACAACTTTTCGTTGAGCAGCTCCAGCACCCGCTTGGCACTGCCGATAATATGGTGGTCGGTGAGGACGTTCTTGTCAATTTCCGAGCGGTCGATGTCAATTTGGACAATTTTCGCCTGGCTGGCAAAAGAGGCTGGGTCCAGAGCCACCCGGTCGGAAAAGCGGCAGCCCACGGCAATGAGCAGGTCGCACTCATTGCAGGCCACATTGCTGGCCTGAGAACCGTGCATTCCGATCATGCCGGTGGTCAGCTCGTGACCGCCGGGAAAGCCGCCGCCGCCCATTACGGTGATGGCCACCGGAGCATCCAGCTTTTCGGCAAATTCCTGAAACTGCCGGTGGGCTCTGCCCCGGACCACCCCGCCGCCGCAGATCAGCAGGGGCCGTTCCGACTGAGCAATCATGTCCACCAGCGTGTCCACGTCACCCATATCCGGCTCAGGGGCTTTCAGCTCATGGCTGGTGGCCAGGGCCTGAATTGAGCTGCAGGAGCGGTTTTTGCTCCAGGGGACAAATTCATAATCGATTTCCACATTGGGGAAGGTCACATTTTTCAAAAAATCAATGAGCACCGGACCGGGCCGGCCGGTGGCTGCCACGGCAAAGGCCTGGCGCATCACGTCTGGAATAGTCTGGGGATCCCGCACCAGATAGGTTGCCTTGGTGATAGGCATGGCGATGCCGGTAATATCCACCTCCTGAAAGGCATCCTTGCCCAGCAGGGGCTCGGATACGTTGCAGGAGATAAAGACCACGGGAGAGGAGTCCATATAGGCAGTGGCAATGCCGGTGGTCAGATTGGTGGCTCCGGGACCGCTGGTGGCAAAGCATACTCCCACCTTGCCGGTGGAGCGGGCATAGCCGTCTGCGGCGTGGGATGCCCCCTGCTCATGGGCCGTCAGAATATGGGTAATTTTATCTTTGTAGTTATACAGCTCATCATAGAGGTTCAGAATAGTCCCGCCCGGATAACCGAAGACGGTATCCACCTCCTGCTCCAGCAGGCACTCCATGATGGCGGCAGTGGCTCGTATTTTCATGGTGTTCACTCCAAATTCCTGTCTGAAAGAAATTGCAGAACTTCCCCCGCCGGGACGGCGGAGCAACTAAAAATCCAATTTTCCGGTCTTTGCGTTCCGGGCTCGGTCCATCCGCGCTGCTTGCCGCGGCTCGGGCGCTTATTTTGTTGTCACGCCTCGCCCGCTCACGACGCGCGGCTTCCCTCCGCCTCGGGCTGGTGTCCGGGCCATCCGGCCCTTCCCTCGCCCTCGCTCCGGTCCATCCGCACTGTTCGCCGCGGCTCGGGCGCTTATATTTTTCCGCCGCCTTTTTGTACGGCGATGACGCCTGTACGGACCACCTCCAGAATGGAGAAGGGCCGCATCATGGCCTGAAAGGTATCCAGACGGTCCGGGGTGTCGGACAGCTCCATGGTCAGAGAGGTGGGGGACACATCGTCCACCTTGGCCCCCAGAATTTCACAGATCGTCATAATGTCCTGGCGGGTCTTGTTATTGGCGTTCACCTTCAAAATCATCAGCTCCCGGCCAATGAGATTGTTTTCCTCCAAGGTGCGCACCTTAATGACCTCAATCAACTTGTTTAGCTGCTTTTCTACCTGCTCCACCACGCTGTTGCCGCTGTCTACAATAATGGTGATACGGGAGACGGTGGGGTCGTCGGTGACCCCTACGGCCAGGGACTCAATGTTGAACGCCCGGCGGGCAAACAGGCCCGTGATTCGATTCAGCACACCGGCCTGGTTTTCCACCAGCACGGAAATGGTCTGTTTCATATCGTCCCTCCTGTTAATCGTTGGTGGTGGCGTCGGGGTGGACGTCCACAATGGTGAGCACACTGCCCGGCTGGGCCAGCAGGCAGTCGATGGCGCTCTCCACCTGGCTCTCCTCACTGACGGTGACAGTAGGGATACCATAGGCGGCGGCGATGGCTTCGAAATCGGGGGATCCGTCCAATGCCACGCCGAAGGGGCCATGGTAGGCAGGTGTGCTCTGAATTTGGTGGACCAGTCCCAGCACACGGTTGCGGAACAAAATGATTTTTATATCCAGCCCGGCGCACTTGACAGCAGCCAGTTCGTTCATGGACATCTGGAAAGAACCATCCCCGCAGATGACCACTGTCTGCCGGTTCGGCTGAGCAACCTTGACGCCCACGGCGGCGGGCAGGGCATAGCCCATGGTACCCAGGCCGCCACTGGTGAGCAGCCGCCCGCCTCTGAGGCGCAGGTGCTTACAGGCCCAGATCTGGTTTTGTCCCACGTCTACACAGATGGCTGCATCCTCCCTGAGCTGCTCCCCCAGGTCCCGGAGGAACCGGCCGGGAAACACATAACCCGCCCTGGCAGGGAAGGAACGCTTCAGCTCCTCCCGGCGCATTTCCTGAAGCCTCCCCAGCCACTCGCTGCAGTCTGCGGAGGGACCCCGGTCCAGAATTTGATCTAAAATCACTTTTACGTTTCCAACCAGAGGAATGGCAGCCTGCATATTTTTACCGATTTCAGCCGGATCCACGTCGATGTGAATGGTGGCCATGCGGCGTTGAATTTCGCTGGGATTGAGAACCGCCCGATCGGCCGCCCGGGTGCCCACCATAATCAGCAGGTCAGACTTCGCCAGCGCTTTATTGGCACATACATTGCCGTGAGCGCCGATCATGCCCATGTTCAGGGGGTGCTCCGTAGGCAGGAGAGAGAGCCCCATCATGGTGGTGACTACCGGAATATGGGTACTCTCAGCCAGTTTGACCAGTTCCGCCTCCCCGTGAGCCAGGAATACGCCGCCGCCGGCACAGATAACGGGCTGTTTGGCCTGAGAAATGGCCTCTACCACCCGCTTAATCTGCAGCTCATTGCCCCGGACGCTGGGCTTATAGCCCCGAATATTAATCTCCTCGGGGTAAACAAAAAAGTCCAGTTCCTGTTCCTGGATATCAATAGGAATATCAATCAGTACCGGGCCGGGCCGACCGGTGGAAGCAATGTGAAATGCCTCCTTCACAATTGTGGGAATATCATTGGCGCTCTTCACCAGGTAGCTGTGCTTGGAAAAGGGGGCCACTGCACCGGTAATATCCACTTCCTGAAAAATATCCCGCCCCAGCAGGTGACTGGGGACCTGTCCGGTAATGGCGACGACGGGAATAGAATCCATATAGGCGGTGGCAATCCCGGTAATCAGGTTGGTGGCGCCCGGTCCTGAGGTGACCATGCACACCCCGACCTTGTCGGAAACCCGGGCATAGCCGGAGGCCATGTGTCCCGCGTTCTGCTCTGTTCGAACCAAGGTGTAGCCTATCTCAGGGTGTTCCTTCAGCGCGTCCGCCGCGGGACAGATGGTTGCTCCGGCGTAGCCGAAGATGTGATCCACCTGCTCCTGCAATAAGCTCTCAATTAAAGCCTGTGCTCCGTTCATGGAACGTCACCTCCACTGGTATAAAATCAAACTGATCCAAATGCTGCTGTCTGAAAAACAAAAACGGCCCCGCCCTACCTAAATCAGATAGGACGAAGCCGTGTGCTCCGTGGTACCACCTAAATTCATGGGGGATATCCGTCCCTGCCATGCACTTGTTGCCCTGATAACGGAGGGGGACCGTTCCAACCTACTTCAGACCAGCGCCGGTTCAGAAGGACTGCTCACGGGTGAGGTTCGGGGGAGGTCCTTCACGAGAGCTTACACCAGCCGCTCCCTCTCTGTGCATCCAGACAAGCCTACTATCCCGCTCATTGCGTTTGTGGTAATTGTCCATTATCATATCCCAATCCGATTCGTTTGTCAATTCTTTTTCTCAGATTTTCTTTTTTGGAGCGTCCATACATTTTATCGTATTACCGTAATGTGGAAGAAAGCCGGTCTGTGTCTTTTTGAGGTCAGGTCTACCAAATGTCTACCAGCCAAAGGAGAGAACCCCTGGGCCCCAGGGGTTCTCTCCTTTTCCATTTTCTGTATGTCTACCGGATGTCTACCAGCGGCACTTTTCATACTGAAAAGTGCCGCTTTTTTGCGTTTTTCTTCGCATATCCCAACTTATTTTTCGGTGTGAGGGGCGTTATACTGGGCTAGCAGGCCTAAAAAGTCTCTAAAACCTCGAAAAAGAGAGGATTTTAGCGAGAAACAGGCTCAAATAGTGAAAACTGTCTGAGCTGAAAACGCAAAAA
>Ga0129317_1001779_pt1 | contig 14329 bp, 9 predicted proteins | sample Cm1ome_FD_94430 | JGI IMG/M metagenome (GOLD analysis project Ga0129317, IMG submission 94430) | Eastern black-and-white colobus group fecal microbial communities from Wisconsin, USA - Cm1105 metagenome | ecosystem: Host-associated > Mammals > Digestive system > Large intestine > Fecal | place...
CCACAAAAAAACAGTATTTTCAACACAAACAAGCAATAAAAACAGCAGTAAATATAAATAAATTACGCTATTATAATAACTGAAAAAGGAACCCGCCTCTTTCAAAAATACTTTTCTCTCTATCCCCCTCGGTACACTCCCCCCTCGCCGAGGGGAATTTTTTGCGCAAAAATCACAGAAAACAGGCAGTCTCGTTACAATGGATTGCGCATTTTCCAAAGGATTGTTACCATAAGGGTACAGATAGGCCGGCATACGGTGCTAAAGCAAAGATGCTAAAGCAAAGGTGCTAAAGCACCTGAGAGTTTGCAGAGTACAGAAAGGTATAGGGATTAGTATGGATAAAAAGAAAACGGGCAATCTGATCCGGGAAGCCAGACAGCGCAAAAATTATACCCAGAGTGAACTGGGAAGGATGTTAGGGGTGACCAACAAAGCGGTATCCCGGTGGGAGAATGGAGAAAGTTTTCCGGATATCGGCGTATTAGAGTCCCTGTCCCATCTGTTGGAACTGCCGATTCAGGACATCGTGACCGGAGAGCGGGCGGGAGACCGGGAGGAGGCTGTGACGGAAGTCGTGAGACTGGCAAAGCTCCAGGAGCAGCGGAAACGTGAAAAGAGGATCCTGTATCTGATCGTGCTGGGGCTTTTGATCTATAACTGTGTCATCGGGATCTGTTTATTTTCCGGAAGAGGGTTGTTTGGGGGAAGAGATATTGCCTGCCAGGTGGCCGGGATCTCCATGGCGGGGACGCTGACGATGCTGGGGCTTGTATACCGGTATTTCGGAAAGGAAGAGGATGTGAAAATGATTCCCTCCAGTCAATTAAGCAGAGGACTTGGAATAGCATCCCTTGCGATGCTATTGTGGAGTGTTGGAATCATGTATTTAAGCTTCGGAATGGTCCGGGCAGGAAGTGTTCCCCTTGGTATGGAACTCAGCTCCCTGGGACCGTTTTTGAACAATCAGCTTTGTGCGGGCTATGCCCTGAATGTAATATTTCTGGCAGTGGAAATGTACCGTCTGCTCATGGAGCGGACGGTACTGCATCCGGGATGTGTGATCTCACCGGCGGTCATCTATCTGGATTTCTTTTACATAGACATTCTGGGCCGGATGGATACCCTGGACAGCGTCTGGAAGGCACTGGACAGAGGGACGGTACTCATATTGCTGGAGGCAGTGTCGGGAATTGTATTTCTGTTTATACAGTCCCACCGTTCTCGTTCTCACGCATCCGATAGCCCACACCAATCTCAGTGAAGACATACTGGGGCTGCGCGGGATTCTGTTCCAGCTTTCTGCGGATGTTCGCCATGTTGACACGGAGGATCTGATTATTATTGTCCATATAGGGACCCCAGATGGCATTCATGATATAGCTGTAGGTCAGGACTCTGCCGGAATTTTCCGCTAAAAGTGTAAGCAGCTGGTATTCGATCTGGGTCAGATGTATCTCTTCGCCCCGCAGGCGGATCAGTCGTTTTTCGAAATCAATCTCCAGATCCAGTGCCTTATACACATGGCCGGGAGCCTGGGCGTGGCTGTGCCGCAGAGAAGTGCGGATCCTTGCCATGAGCTCGCCGGTGCCGAAGGGTTTTGTGATATAATCGTCCGCACCCAGATCCAGAGCGGAGACCTTTTCCTGCTCCTTGGTGCGGGCAGATATGATGATCACGGGAACATCGCTCCAGGAGCGCAGCTTTTGCAACACATCCAATCCGTCCATGTCCGGCAGCCCTAAGTCTAGCAGGATCACGTTGGGGCAGAAAGAAGTGCTGAGACTAAGTCCCTCTCTGCCGTTTAAGGCATGCATGATCTTGTAGCCTTCCCGGTCCATGGTAGCGGTGATGAAATTACTGATACTTCTATCGTCTTCGATTAAGAGAACTTTGATCTTATTCATATCTGAGATCCATATCCTTTCCGGTATTTTCAACAGTTCTATCGTATGTGGCTGAGAGTACACTTATTTTTCCGAAGCGAGAGCTTCCGCCTTGGGAAGTGTGAAACAGAATTCCGCGCCATCCGCATGATTCCTGCCACTCAGCGTTCCGTGATGGGCGGTGATGATGGTCTTGCAGATGGACAGACCGATACCCATGCCTTTGCGGGAATCCGAGCTCCGGGAATTGTTGTAGGTACCCGTCTCGAACAGATTCTGTAATTTTTCTTCCGACAGTCCTTTTCCGTAGTCTCTCACAATAAAAGAGACATGCTCCGGATGATCCTCCACGATGAAATCAATGGGCAGGATACTTCCGGAATGAACGATGGCATTTTCCAGCAGATTGATGGTGACCTGCTCGATCAGCACCGCATCCATGGGTATCATCAGAAATTCCTCGGGGATCCTGACCCGGATGGCGGCATCGGGATAGCGTTTTTTCAGCTTCTCCAAAGCTTCTCCCACCACTTCCTCCACCGGCTCCTCTGTGGTATTGATGCTTAAGCTGTCTCCCTGGATACGGGTGACGGACAGCAGATTTTCCACCATATTCAACAGCCAGTTGGAATCCTCGTAGATATTGGTCATGATCGTACGCTGTTCGGTGGAGCTTAGATCGTTCTGACTTTCCAGAAACAGGGAGCTGTTGCCGATGATGCCGGTGAGCGGCGTGCGCAGATCGTGGGAGATGGCGCGCAGAAGATTCGCACGCATCTTTTCCATTTCGGCTTCTGCCAGCCGCTTTTCCCGCTCTGCGATCATCTCGGACTGGATGGTCATATGAGAGGTCATGGTACACAGGATCAGAGTGATCCCACTCATCAGCAGGAAGGTGATAGGGTAGCCGGTCAGAGTGAAATTAAGCTTATAATACGGATAGGTAAACAGATAATTGATCGCTATTACGGAAAAAAGGGTGCAGGCAATGCCGTAGCCGTAGCCCACCGTCCATCTGGCGATGATCACCAGTGCCAGAATGTAGAACAGTGCTACATTGGCATGGTTGTCCGGGACAATATGCTGATATAAAAAAGAGGCAAGTGTAGCGCACAGCATGCAGGCAGCACAGATCAGGATACTGATGGCGTGCCTGGTAAAGGGTGGTTTTAAGCGGAAGCTTTTCCGCGGTGATTTTTTATCGGAAAATGATCGGAACACGGTGTGATCCTCCATGAAATATTGTTAGTTATTTTGTAAATTTATTATAACTATAGTACCATTACTTTGCAATGCAAGGTGTAAAGAAGTAGTTAAGGATATATGAAAACCGGAATATTTTCCCCTAAAGCTGTGGCAAAAGGCAGGCAGGTAGCCTCCGGAAAAGCTAAGACACAAAAAATAGGAACATATACTTTCGTTAGGTTGACATCAGGAAAAACATTAGATTAAAATGTAGTATGGCGGCGGTCCTGAAAGGGCGGACCGTCTATGTGGACAGGAGAGGAGTAGGTTATGTTTCTGACAGGATTGGCACTATTGCCGGCCATCGCACTGGTGGTATGGATCTACAGACAGGATAAGGTGGAGAAGGAGCCGAGGGGATTATTGTGGAAAATATTCCTGTTCGGCGTGTTGTCCGTGATCCCGGCCATGATACTGGAAATCATTCTGGATGAAGTATTTCTGGTATTTGTGGATGCAGATACGCTGTGCTACGTGATCCTGGATAATTTTATCGGGGTGGCACTGATCGAGGAACTTTGCAAGATGAAGGCGGCCAAATGGGCGGCATGGAAGCATCCAGCATTCAATTATAAATTCGATGCCATCGTGTACTGCGTGACTTCGGCATTGGGATTTGCAGCCATTGAAAATGTTCTGTATTGTCTGGGCGGTGACTTTGGGACGGCAGTGACCAGAGCCCTGTTGTCCGTGCCTTCCCATGCCATCGATGGCGTGATCATGGGATATTTCTTCGGTGTGGCGAAGGAGGCAGAACTTGCAGGCGATAAAAAACGCAGGAAACGCTACCTGAAGCTCAGCGTGTTCATGCCGATGATCGAACACGGTATCTATGATTCCGCATTGTCTCTGGATGCGGACTGGATCTTCGTTTTCTTTTTCCTGTTTGTGATCGTGGTGGATGTCTGGGCCTATAAATTTGTGAAAAAGCAGTCTGGGCAGGACCGGGAGCTATCTGCATAAAGATTGCGTTAAGAACCCGTGAAAATTTTATAAATTCACGAAAAACGGTAGGATCGGGTCTTTGCTTCATGTTAAGATAAAGAAAACCTAAAGAAAGGAAAGACCAATATTGAAGTTATTGAATCCAAAGATCCGGCAAAAATTTGCAGAATCCTTGAAGGCGGTCCTGCCGGTAGTAGGGATCGTGATCGTATTAAGCTTTGCCATAGCTCCAATTACCTCCAGTATCCTGCTGTGCTTTCTGGTGGGAGCGGTGATGGTCATGGCCGGTATGATGTTTTTCACCCTGGGTGCGGAGATGTCCATGACCCCCATGGGAGAAAAAGTGGGTGCCAGAATGACCCAGAGTAAAAATATTCTGCTGATCGTAGTGTTATCTTTTCTGTTGGGAGTGGTGATCACCATTTCCGAGCCTGACTTGCAGGTGCTGGCGACACAGGTGCCTTCGGTTCCAAACATGACGCTGATCCTGGCAGTGGCAGTGGGCGTGGGAATCTTCCTGGTCATTGCCCTTCTGCGTATGCTGATCGGTGTGGCACTGCCGCCGTTGTTAACTTTTTTCTACATAGCAGTGTTCGTTCTTGCATTTCTCGTACCGGAGAACTTTCGGGCAGTGGCGTTTGATTCCGGAGGCGTGACCACGGGACCCATGACCGTTCCTTTTATCATGGCACTTGGTGTCGGTATTGCGTCCATCCGTAATGACCATCATGCGGCAGACGACAGCTTCGGTCTGGTAGCACTGTGCTCCATCGGCCCGATCCTGGCGGTCATGGTGTTGGGGCTGATCTATAAGCCGACCAATGCGGATTACCAGCCGGTGGCAATCCCGGAGATCGCTGATTCCGTGGAACTGGCGCAGCTTTTTGCCCATGGGATTCCGGATTATATGAAAGAGATCGCACTCTCATTACTTCCTATTGTATTGTTTTTCGGTCTGTTCCAGATATTTGCCCTGCGGCTGTCGGGGAAGACACTGGCGAAGATCCTGATCGGCCTGGTGTATACTTATATCGGTCTGGTACTGTTCCTGACCGGCGCAAATGTGGGCTTTATGCCTGCCGGTAATTACCTTGGTCAGGTCATGGCAGCCAGATCCTACAGGTGGGTACTGGTGCCGGTGGGAGTACTGATCGGTTACTTTATCGTAAAAGCGGAGCCCGCGGTCTATGTACTGAATCATCAGGTAGAGGAGCTGACGGACGGCGCTATCTCTGCCAGATCCATGGGGATTTCTCTGTCCGTGGGCGTATCCTTATCCGTAGCACTGGCGATGATCCGCGTGCTGACGGGGATCCCGATTCTATGGTTTTTGATCCCGGGCTACGGTGTGGCGATCGGACTATCCTTTTTTGTACCGAAGATATTCACAGCGATCGCCTTCGACTCCGGCGGTGTGGCGAGCGGTCCCATGACAGCTACCTTTTTACTGCCGTTAGCACAGGGTGCCTGTGTGGCGGTGGGCGGCAATTTAGTCGCAGATGCTTTCGGTGTGGTAGCAATGGTAGCCATGACACCGCTGATCACGATCCAGATATTGGGAATGGTATATCAGTTAAAGCAGCAGAAGAGCGGTGCAGGCGTATTTGCCGGTGCGGCGGATGCATTTGGTGCTTTGGATGAGAATGCCATCATTGAACTGTAGGAGGTGTGCCCATGAGTGAATTATATATGATGGTCACCATCACCAATCGTCAGCTGACGAGGAAATTCGTGGAATGCTATAAAGAAAAAGGCGCACAGGTCGGCAGTGTTACCGTCGGCATGGGAACCGCGGCGAATGAGATCTTAGATTATTTTGGACTGGACGGCATGGAGAAGAGCGTATTGTTTCATCTCGTCACAGATGCTGCCTGGCGGCAGATCAAGGCTGCTCTGCGTAAGAAAATGCAGATCGATCTCCCGGGAATGGGAATCGCATTTATCATTCCCGTGAGCAGTGTCGGCGGCAAGAAAGCATTGAATTACCTGACCTGCGGGCAGGAATTCGTAAAAGGAGAGGAGTCCACATTGAAAGAGACGAAGAATGAGCTTCTGGTAGTGATAGCCAATCATGGATATACGGAGCTGGTCATGGATGCAGCGAGAGAAGTACATGCGGCGGGCGGCACAGTCATCCATGCCAAGGGCACCGGAACAGAGAATGCACAGCAGTTTCTGGGCGTGACACTGGTGCCGGAAAAAGAAATGTTGTTCATTGTGGTAAAAAGTGAGCAGAAAAATTCCATCATGCTTGCTATAATGGAAAAAGCAGGACTGGAGAGTAAGGCACAAAGCATCGTATTCTCCCTTCCTGTGACAGATACTGCAGGCATGCGCCTGATGGAGGAGATGGGAGAGACATGACAAACGGCTTATCCGGACCCAGGAAGCAGTTCCTGGACGTGCTCCGGGTACTGGCAACCTGTGCAGTGGTGCTGATGCATGTACTGACAGGTGCGACAGATGTGACAGATGCGTCGATAATGCCGGAATACCGGTCATTATTGCTGTCAGTTATGGATCTGGTGACCTGGTGTGTTCCTATATTTTTATTGATCTCGGGATATTTGTTCCTGAATCCGGAACGTACATTGACTTATCCGGTCATGATTAAAAAATATTGCAGGAGGATTGCACTGGCGATCCTCCTATTCGGCGTTCCGTATGCAGCTTCCGAGCTGGTAGTGGCGGAGCGGACCTTCCGGATCAGGATGATCCCGGAGGCACTGAAGATGACTCTGATGGGACATACCTGGTCCCATATGTGGTATCTGTATCTGATCTTGTTTTTATATCTGATCACGCCGCTTCTGAAAAAAGTGCTACGTGTGCTACCGGTGTGGGCTGTTGTAGCAATGATGGCAGTGATCTTCTTGGGAAGCAGTGTGGCACCGTTTCTGAATAAGGTACTGGACGTCAACAGTATTCCGGTATTGCCGGATGGCGGTGTGTATTTCCTGTATTATCTGTGTGGATATTTCTTCGCGGTGAGAGAAGTAGGTGTGGACAAGGGAAGGAACGTATGGCTGACAGCTGCAGTAGCGGTTCTGGTTCTGGGAATGATCCTGAGCAGAACACTTGTGGGATTCTCCATTCAGATGGCATACAATTATCCGTTTACAGTACTGCTTGCAGTGCTTCTGTTCGCTGCAGGATGGAATGGGGGAGGAGATGGCGCGGCTTTGGCTGCCCGGGAGAAGGACAGAATACACCGGATCCCCTGGCAGGAGGCGGGAGCCTTGAGCTTCGCCGTATACCTGGTACATCCGGTGTATGTGAACCTGTTGTATAAATTCGTGAAGATCACACCCTTTACGGTGTTGGAACAATGCGGTGTGCAGTCTGTAGCCGCGGGACAAGCGGTATTGATTTTGCTGCTGGCTGCATTCTGCCTGGTAGTGCTGGCACTGGCAACGGCAACCGCATGGGTGCTGCGCAAGATCCCGGTGTTAAGAAAATATGTGCTATAGAAGAAAGGAGCCTCACGAGGGGGCTCCTTTTTGCGATTGCTTGTTATGCGTATAATTTAGTCACGCTGCCAGCGCCCGGAAGCGCCGCAAGGCAGTACCAGCCCACTCTCGGTGACAGGGAGGCCGATCTCTTCGGCTTCCACATGACCGCCGAACTTTTTCGTCAGGGTGGAATTCATCATATAGGACAGCACGGCGGGCTGCAATCCTGTAGTGTACGAATTGATCAGGAAGAACAGCGCATCATCGGATAAAAGCTGTGCGGTCAGTCCTACGAAATCCCAGATATTATCTTCTATTTTCCAGATCTCGCCCTTAGGACCTCTGCCGTAGGAAGGGGGATCCATGATGATGCCGTCGTATTTGTTGCCACGGCGGATCTCACGCTCTACGAACTTCATGCAGTCGTCCACCAGCCAGCGGATAGGAGCATCGGCAAGCCCGCTGGCAGCAGCGTTCTCCTTCGCCCAGCCGACCATACCCTTGGACGCATCCACATGGGTCACAGCAGCTCCCGCAGCCGCAGCGGATACAGTAGCACCGCCGGTGTAAGCGAAGAGGTTCAGTACTTTCACGGGGTGGCCTGCCTCATGGATCAGACCGGAGAACCAGTCCCAGTTCACCGCCTGCTCCGGGAACAGACCGGTATGCTTGAAGCTGAAGGGCTTCAGATGGAAGGTCAGAGGATCAGCCTTACCGGAGGCTTCCTTCTGAAAAGGCAGGGTGTAATGAATCGCCCATTCATCCGGCAGATGGAAGAACTCCCATTCTCCGCCGCCCTTGGCACTTCTGTGGTAATGACCGTTTTTCTGCTTCCAACCCTTATGATCGTGGGGTGTCTTCCAGATGACCTGGGGATCCGGACGGACGAGAATATAATCTCCCCAACGCTCTAACTTTTCTCCGCTGGACGTATCCAGCACTTCATAATCTTTCCAATGATCTGCAATCCACATATAGAAACCTTTCTGTGTGTATACTTTGTAACTGATTTTTATAGGACATAATAATAGAATATAATACCGGAAAGACTTTTTCAAGGAATACTTGCTATTGAACCGCATTGAGCCATTTAAAGTCCTCTTCGGTCGATTCATGACATATTTGGGTCGATTCATGCAGCCCCTGGTTCCGCTGAGAGAAAGTGTGGTACGTTATCTTTAAGATAATGGGTATCACTATGCCCATCGGAAAGAGGTAAAACGCTATGAAAAAACGAGTATTGAGCATGTTACTGGCATTTATTCTCTGCTTCTCAACACTGCCCATGACAGCATTCGCACAGGAGGCTGATGCGGTGGCAGAACAGGAAGAACAGCAGGAAACAGACTCTGCGGCAGAGCAAGAGGAAGCAGAAGCAGCTGCGGCACCGGGGGAAGAGACTCCGGCTGATAAGAGCACCACTGCGGCAACTCCCGGTACGGAAGATTCCACTGCGGGCGAAGCCCCCGATACTGTGGAACCCTCAGTGGAAAGTGTCAGCGATAGTGATGCCGGCACGCAGGATACCTCGGCAGACGATGAGAAGAAGGCAGCAGTGCAGAAGGTACAGGCACTCATCGATGCTCTGCCGGACGAAGTGACGGTGGAAAATGCAGAAAGTGTCGGTGCGCAGCTGGAAGCCATCGACGAGGCTATGGAGTCACTGACCAAGGAGCAGATCGCAGAACTGGATATGACACGACTTCATGCTATTTCTGAAGCGTTGAATACACCGATGACGGTTCCGATGACGGTGGCGGAAGGTCAGCATGTTGACCATCCCATCTGCGGCGCGACATGCACAGATAAGTATAAGCATAGCATTGTGACAGAGTGGAAGTCCATAGACAGTGAAGCAGCACTGCAAGCTGCAACGGAAGGATATTACTACCTGACTCAGGATATCGTGACAATGGAAACATGGAAACCGAACAATAACGTGGTGCTTTGTCTGAATGGTCACAGCATTGCGGCAAACGGGGATTTTGTTGTCATTGAGATAGATAAGGGACAATTTACTCTCTGTGACTGCAATAGTAGTGAGAGTATGCACTATTTCACCACAAGCAAGGAAGGTCTGTTCACTCGATGGGTGCCGTGCGAGGAAAATACGGAGAACCGCATCTCCGTTACAGGTGGAGTTATCACTCACAGCGTGGGAAGGTCGGATTTAGGTGTGAAAGTGGATAATAACGCCACTTTTACCATGTACGGTGGAACTATTTGTGGTAATAAGCTCCAAGGCAGTTATAATGGAGCCGGTGTGTATGTGCATAATAGCACATTTAATATGTATGGCGGTGCAATCAGAGGCAATGCTGCAAGTTGGGGTGGTGGCGTCGCTGCGCTCGGTAGCACATTTAACATGTATGGTGGTGTAATCAGCGACAACATGGTCTCTGCTTCTGCTGGCGGTGTACTGTTGTCGGACAAAAGCGTCATGAACATGTCCGGCAATGCACAGATTAGTAACAACATTGCTCCCACCAAATGGACGACATCAGGTGGCGGAGTGTATATATTTGCCAGCACTGACGGAGAAGTCGGTAACTGCTTATATATGTCCGATAATGCGAAAATCAGCGGCAATACAGCCACCCAAGGAGGTGCTGTGTATGTACGTAAAAACGGTCAGGTTACCATGAGCGGCAATGCGCAGATTAGCAATAACACGGCAACCGAGAATGGTGGCGGCGTCTATGTAGAAAATAGTACTTTTAAAATTGCCGGCGGTGCTCCTCGGGTCTGTGACAACTTGTGTCAAGATGTTCAGAACAATGTCTATCTGGCTACCGGCAATGCAATTCGGATTAGTAAATTATCCACATTCGCCGGAAAAATCGGCGTATCCACCCAGGATACACCCACCGAGAGCAACCTCGTAACGGTTGCCGCGGTAGCTGTGGAGGCTGGGGGTGGCGGTCACCTGACCGAAGAAGATTTGGATCATATTTGCAGTGATAAAGAGAACCTCTATCCAGTTCTTGTGGGTGGCGAGGTGAAATTGTCGGCGACCGAACCGCATCGGCATCCCGTTTGTGGCGCAACCTGTGGTGACAGCGAGAATCATGGAAATCAGACCTGGATAGGCGTTTCCAATCTGACTGACATCAAGAGTGGGGGCTATTATTATCTGACAGACAATGTTAAATTGAATGATACATGGATCTGCACTTATGATGTAGCACTCTGTTTAAATGGAAAAACAATCACCTGTGCAGCAGAAGTTGATGCCATTCAGGTTGCGAAAGGAACGAAGCTGATTATCACCGACTGTCAGAAAGTGGTCGGCAAGATTACCCATGCACAGGATAATATAGGACGAGGTATAATGTCCTTGGGTACCTTGATACTGTATAACGGCGAAATTACCAAAAACCAGATTGCCAAAGGTAGTGGTGCCGGTGTATACGTAGATGGTGGTAATTTTTACATGTATAAGGGCAGTATCTCTGATAACAAAGTAACCATAAACGGTAACGGCGGCGGTGTGTATGCAAAAGATAGCACCAACTTCGTTATATCCGGTGGTAGTATTGACAGCAACCATGCACCGTCTAGCGGTGGTGGTATATACTATGAATCTACAATTAGTAAGTCAGTAAAATTCAATATATCTGGTGGTAATATCGTTAGAAACACAGCCGTTACTGGTAACGGTGGTGGTATATGGCTGAAGAGTGCATATGGAAATATGAGGTTTACCATGTCCGGTGGTAGGATTTCAAACAACGTCGCTAGCAAAAACGGCGGTGGTGTATATATTTCTGAGCCCTATTACGGCAAGTTTACTGTGTCCAGTACGGCACAAATCACCGACAACGCGGGTAATGGAAACGATAACAATGTCTATTTGCCCAGCGGCAAGACCATTCTCATCGGTGCGAACGGGTTGAGCAGCTCCGCCAAGATTGGCGTGACCATGGGACAGCAGCTCGCCGAGGGTGTGCGAGTTGCCATCGCCAAGGGTACAAGCGATGATTACACACTGACCGCGGATGACCTGAATGCTTTCAACAGCGATACCGGCTATTACAAGTATGCGTTAGACAACGCTGTCAACTTTTCAAGCGGCGAATTACATGTGCATGGTCTCTGTGGCACGGCGAACTGCACTGAGAGTAAGAATCACAAAAATGTGCTGTGGACTGCGATCAGGACGGAAGAGGATCTGCGCAACATCAAGGGTGGAAGTAGTAGCTCACACAGACAGTATTACTATTTAACGACTAATATTGCTCTGAATAATACGAGCTGGAATCCGACAGGCTACATCTCACTTTGTTTGAATGGTTACAGCATCACAGCTAACGGCAATTTTGACACCATTACCGTAGGTGAAGGAAAAGATACGGATTCACTTACACTTTGTGACTGTAACGGCAGCGGTAACAACACAGGAGAGATTACCCATGTTGACGGTATGAAAGGGCGTGGCGTATATTTAAAACCCTTCAGTGACCTTAGCCTGTATAGTGGAAACATCACCGGCAACAACACTGATGACCACGGTGGCGGTGTGTATTTGGACGGCAGTTTCTTCTACATGTACGGCGGCAGCATCACAGACAACAGCGCAAACAATGGCGGTGGCGTGGCTGGACGTGTAAGTAATTATAAAGTGAACGGGGGGTATGTCGTTGGCAGACTCTTGATGTTAGGTGGAACGATTACCGGCAACAAGGCAGCCGCCAACGGTGGCGGCGTTGACATGGATTGCGCCTTTGAGATGTGTGGTGGCAGCATCACCAGTAACGAAGCCGATGCCAACGGCGGCGGTGTTGCCGTGAAAGGTGATCATAGCGTCGAATGGAGTGGTGGCAGTGTCACCGGTAACACGGCGAAGAACAACGGTAGTGGTGTGTATGTAGCTGAGAGTGTTGAAGCCATGGAAGTCAACGGGGATGTGAACATTACCGGCAACACCAATGGCAATGTTTATTTGCCTGGCGGCAAGACTATCACCGTCGGCTCGACTAGGGGCAGCGGCACAAGTTTGACGGATGGTGCAAACATTGGTGTGACGCTGGAAAAGCTGCCTGCGGAGGGAGATTTTATGAAGTTCGCCGAGGCAGCCACGGGTATTACCCTGACGGATGAAATTGCGGGCAAATTCACCATCGACAATAATAGCAGCAACACATACAGCGTGCAGAACATCGACAACAGTCTGTATGTGGTAAGTGGCGAGCTGCATGAGCATGCAATCTGTGGCAGTGCAGACTGCAGTCACAAGACTAAGCATGACGATGTGTTGTGGACTCCCCTGACCTATAATGCAGATACACAGGCGCTGATGCGCGGCGGAACGAAAGTAAGCAGTAGCAATGGCACAGAAGGGATGGAATACAAACTTCCTGCGGGCAACTACTACTTACTGAACGATATTACGTTTGCCGGTACGATCAAAATCTCAGGCAACGTAAATCTCTGCCTGAACGGAAAGAGCATCACCAATTCGGCACAGGATGCTTCGACGTTTGTTATTCCCAAGAATGGCAATCTGACCCTGTGCGACCACGAGAGCGGTACCATCACCTCAACCGATAAGAAGTCTGATGGTGTGCAACTCAATGCTCACTCTAGCACTGACACTGCTACATTCACCATGTATGGCGGCACCATCACCGGAAATAGGAATGGTGTGGATGGGATTTCCGGTACTGATGTGTTTAATATGTATGGCGGTACCATCACCGGCAATAAAGTAGGAGCAGATATTCCTGCGAATGTTACAATGACGGTCGGCGGCACGGCAAAGATTACCGGCAACACCGACATGAATGTTCTCCTGTTCGAATATGATGAAAACTCGAAATCATTTATCAACATTGATTCAAGCCTGACGGATGCCGCAAGTATTGGTGTGTCTATCACCAATAGCCCCACGGCAGAAGTTCCGGTTCAGATTGCTACCGGAGCAACCGGCTTGGTGGACTATACTAAGATTTTCAAGCCGGACAATACAGATAGGGGCTATATGGTTATAAAGGATGCGCAGGGTAATCTGTACCTTAGCGCCCACCAGCACAGTTGGCAATACACGCTGGGCGCAGACGGCAAGTCGATTACCGCCACCTGCGTTAATACAACGAACTGTCCCAACATTGACGGCGGCAGCGTGACCATCAAGGCACCTGAGGAGAATACTCTGATCTACGATGGCAGCAACAAAAAGGCAATACTTGAGAACAAACTGCTCACCGGTGAGAAGGATCCCACAATCAGCTACACGGTTGGAAACGGACAGGGTGCTACACTCCCTGACGGTTCCTATCCCACCAATGTCGGTGCTTATACCGCAAGCATCACAGTGGGTGGTGTGACAGCCAGTGTGACTTATGAGATTCAAAAGGCAGATCCCGCAGCGAAAAATTTTGTCTTTACCGCACCGGGCAGCTTGACATATGACGGCATGGCAAAGACTGCAGACATCAAGACTGCGACGAACATCACCGGCATGGGCGATGTTATGGTGAAATACTATCAGGGCGAGACGGAAGTGCAGCCCATGAATGCGGGTGAATACAAGGTTAAAATCAGTGTGGCGTACGGCTCGAATTTTAACGCAGCAAGTGACCTGACGGATGAAAACTGGGCGTTTAGGATTACTCCCATTATTACCGAACCGACTGTGGAACTGAGCGGTAACACAACTTATACTTATACCGGCGAACGGATTACACCGGATGTTACCGTAACCATCGATGGCAGACCGCTGACGAAGGGTACGGACTACACCATTATTTACGGTGATAACGTAAACGCCGGTACGAATGCCGGTTTCGTAACCGTTAAGGC
>Ga0129317_1001780_pt1 | contig 14325 bp, 10 predicted proteins | sample Cm1ome_FD_94430 | JGI IMG/M metagenome (GOLD analysis project Ga0129317, IMG submission 94430) | Eastern black-and-white colobus group fecal microbial communities from Wisconsin, USA - Cm1105 metagenome | ecosystem: Host-associated > Mammals > Digestive system > Large intestine > Fecal | place...
CAATCTTGAAAAATGACAAGACGACTAAGGGAAGCCTCAACTTGAAAAGACTGAAGGCAGGATGGGACGAGGAATACTTGTCAAAACTTTTGGAAATAAGCGAAATTTGATGCGTCTGCCCTGGTAAGGTCTGGAAAACCATTCAGGCAAGTCATGGAAATAATTCAGGCAAGTCATGGAAGTAATTCAGGCAGATGCGGAGAATACAGAAATAGTTTACTAACATATAAACAAGATATTATGCCAAAGTACAAATTGCAAGAGATGCCCGACATTAAGAATGACGGAAAACGTAAAGTTTATCCGAAGCTGGATACTTACAGACTGATTGGGAGTAAGGAATTTATAAAAATCCTGCACTCTTATCAGCGCGCCATCGACAAGGGCGTGCTTACTGCCGTGATGATGGATATGGCAAGGGTGATTATGCTCAAACTGTCGGAAGGCTACAACATCAAGATTGACGATGTGGGAACATTCTCGCTATCGCTTGCGTTCAAGGACGAAAAGCCCACGGAAATGGAGGCTGATGATGACGCAATGAGCTACAGAAGGGTGGAGGTTAACAACGTGAACTTCAAGGCTGACCCAAGACTGCTGAAGGAGTTGAGAATGAGAACTAAGTTTGAGCGCGAACACAGTGGAGTGAAGGTGATAAAAAAGAATCTCTACAGTCTTGAGCAGCGTGTGGAAAGAGCCTTGAAGGTGATTGACCATGACGGATTCATCACCATGACCGGCTATGCAGCACTCAACAACTTGAGCCGCACCGTTGCATCGCGTGAGCTGAAAGAGATTTGTTCCGACCAGTCATCGCCAATGCAACCGAGAGGAAGGGGAACTCACAAAGTATGGGTAAGGAGAGTGACTGAATAATACATATTCCGATATGACATTTCTTAAAAATGCGTAAAACCATGCAAAATGTAACATTTAGGAATATGTCGTAGCTGAAAGATTTGTGGATTTCCTGTTTTTTATGTAATTTTGCATACGTTTATGAATTGTTTAAAGATAGAAGATTTATTAAGGCTTTATTCACACTCGCCACAGCTGGCGGCAGTAGTGAAAACGCTGGAGGACAAAAAGGTTAAGACCGTATTCCTGCAGAATCTTATTGGGTCGTCACCATCGGTGGTGTTTGGGGCGATATATCACACGGCTGCAACAGGTTGCAGCCCTACACTAAACACTAAACACTCAACACTGAACACTCCCATGGTGTTTATTCTCAATGATGCTGATGATGCGGGCTACTTCTATCATGACCTTACGCAGATGCTTGGCACTGACAATGTGCTGTTCTTTCCATCGTCCTACCGCAGGGCGGTGAAGTACGGGCAGCGTGATGCCGCAAACGAGATATTGCGCACCGAGGTGCTCACAAGAGTTAACGAGCATCAGCGCGGCAAGGGACAACAGCTTTACATCGTCACCCACCCTGAGGCTGTGGCTGAGCTTGTTGTGTCGAAAAAGAAACTCGACGACCGCACGCTTACCCTTCACAAGGACGAGACGGTGGATGTGGGCGGAATAGTGAAGACACTCAGGGAGTTTGGGTTCCGTGAGGTTGACTACGTTTATGAGCCCGGGCAGTTTGCACGCCGCGGTTCCATTCTTGACGTCTATTCCTACAGCTGTGAATATCCTTACCGCATCGACTTCTTCGGCGACGATATTGACTCCATCCGCACCTTTGAGGTGGAGAGCCAGCTGAGCCGTGACAAGCGCGACATGGTGGACATTGTGCCGGAGCTGGCTCAGATGACAGAGGAGCGCATTCCGCTTCTGGCATTTCTCAATGACAATGCAATACTTGTGGCACGGAACTTTACCTTTGTGCGCGACATAATAGAAAAGACCTATCAGGAGGGATTCCTCCAACAGGCAATAATCGAGCGTACCGAGGGAGCCACGGAGATGGAACAGAAGCGCATACTCAACGAGATGCGCACCGAGATACAGCTCATCAGTGGAGGTACGTTTATGAGCGACATACAGCGTTTCAAGACCGTTGAGATGGGGCACCGCCCGACGGGGACGCCTAATGCCACAATAACATTCGACACTACTCCGCAGCCCGTGCTCCACAAGAACTTCGAGCTGCTGAAATCATCGGTTGAGGATTTTCACTTGCGCGGCTATGAGGTGTATATCCTCGCTGACAGCCAGAAGCAGAACGAGCGACTGAAAGAGATTCTCACACCCGACGGCAAGCACGACCCGACACAGGAATTCATTCCCGTGGACAAGACACTGCACGAGGGCTTTACCGACAATCAGCTGAAGCTCTGCATCTTCACCGACCACCAGATATTTGACCGTTTCCATAAATACAACCTTAAGAGCGACCGTGCCCGCGGCGGCAAGGTGGCGCTGACATTGAAGGAAATCCAGCAGTTTGAGGTGGGTGACTTCGTAGTACACTCCGACCATGGTGTCGGCAAGTTCGGCGGACTGGTGCGAATGCCGCAGGGCGACAGCTATCAGGAGATGATAAAAATCATCTACAACCGCGGCGACTCCATCTATGTGTCGATACATTCTTTATATAAGGTGTCGAAATACAAGGCTGCCGACAACGGCGAGCCTCCACGCCTGAGCACGCTCGGCACAGGACAGTGGGAGCGGTTGAAGGAGCGCACAAAGACCAAATTGAAGGATATGGCGCGCGACCTGATAAAGCTTTATGCCAAGCGCCGTCAGGAAAAAGGATTCGCCTTCAGCGCCGACACTTACATGCAGCATGCCCTTGAGGCAAGTTTCCTGTATGAGGACACGCCCGACCAGCTGAAAGCCACCAACGACGTAAAGGCGGATATGGAGAAGGCAAGACCTATGGACCGTCTGGTGTGCGGCGATGTGGGCTACGGCAAGACTGAGGTGGCTGTGCGTGCCGCATTCAAGGCCGCCACCGACTCGAAGCAGGTGGCAGTGCTTGTACCTACAACGGTGTTGGCTTACCAACACTACAACACTTTTATAAAACGTATGAAGGACATGCCTGTGAGAGTGGAATATCTCACAAGGGCGCGCTCAGCAAAACAAACAAAACAGATACTTGCTGACCTTGCCGAAGGAAAAGTGGACATACTCATAGGTACACAAAAGCTTGTGGGAAAGTCAGTGAAGTTCAAAGACCTGGGACTGCTTATTATTGACGAGGAGCAGAAGTTTGGTGTGGGCACAAAAGAAAAGCTGCGCCAGATGAAAACAAACGTGGACACACTCACCATGTCGGCAACACCAATACCTCGCACACTGCAATTCTCGCTGCTCGGAGCACGTGACATGAGCACAATACAGACTCCCCCACCCAACCGCTATCCCGTGCAGACAGAGATTCACCTGTTTACTCCCGACATCATCGCCGATGCCATCAACTTCGAAATGAGCCGCAACGGACAGGTGTATTTCGTAAACAACAGGATAAACAACCTTATAGCCATCAAAGAGATGATAAACAAATATGTGCCCGACGCAAGGGTGGCGATTGGTCACGGACAGATGAAGCCCGATGAACTTGAGAACATCATCCTCGACTTCTCCAACCACGACTACGACGTGCTGCTGTCTACCACCATCGTGGAGAACGGCATCGACATCCCCAACGCCAATACCATCATCATCAACTCGGCACAGAACTTCGGACTCTCCGACCTGCACCAGATGCGAGGCAGAGTGGGACGCGGCAACCGCAAGGCATTCTGCTATCTGCTGGCGCCACCGCTTGCCGACCTCAATCCCGAAGCACGTAGAAGGCTGGAGGCTCTTGAGAACTTCAGCGACCTTGGCAGCGGCATCAACATAGCCATGCAGGACCTCGATATACGCGGCGCAGGCAACCTGCTCGGTGCCGAACAGAGCGGATTCATCAGCGACCTTGGTTATGAGACATACACAAAGATTCTGAATCAGGCGGTGCGCGAGCTGAAGACCGAGGAGTTTGCCGACCTTTATCAGGAAGAGCTGGAAAACAAGGAGATGAACGGCGAGGACTTTGTGGACGACTGCGCAATAGAGAGCGACTACGAGATGTATTTCCCCGAATATTATGTGCCAAGCGACAGTGAAAGAATGCTGCTCTACCGCGAGCTTGACAACCTGAAGAGCGACGAGGAACTGGAGCAGTACCGCAACCGTCTGCGCGACCGCTTCGGTGAGCCGCCTACGATGGCTGAGGAACTGATGAAGGTGGTGGCTCTGCGCCGGCTGGGCAAGAAACTCGGTGTGGAGAAGATTATGCTGAAGGGCGACCATATGTCGCTGTTCTTCCCGGTAAGTGCCGGTCAGGCATACTTCCAAAGCAGTGCTTTCGGACTTATTCTCAACTACATAACGCAAAACGCCCGCCGATGCAATCTCAAGGATAACAAAGGCAAGCGTTCTCTGTTGGTTACTCACGTGGCAAATGTTGCCGACGCGGTAGAGGTGTTAAGCGGGGTTGTCGGAAACAACTGACGGCTCTGCTTGCTCTGTCTGTGCCTCCAGTTCCTTTTGCTGTATCATCTTTTTATATTTACGTTGCTGCGAGCTTACCTTCATGGCATTAATGATTTCGGTAATGCCGTAGAGCAGCGAGCACCAGCCGATGATGAGCAACGGCAATTCTGCCGTCTCCATCGGTTTGAGAACCACAAAGAAACCTGTGAGCAGAATCAGTGACGGACAAATCCAGAACACAAACGGGATTTTTCCAATCTTTCTCGCATTGGCAAGGTTCATATACTGGTTGACGGCACCGAGGATAAGCACAGCACCGAGGATGTACATCAGCGTAGTTACAAAGATATTGGGAGTGATGGCAAGCAGGAATCCGAGAATGATGCTGCCAAGCCCAACAATGGGAAATGCTGGTTTGTAATTGTTTATCACATTGCCTTCGGCATCGGTAATCCTGTAGTTGTCAGAATGGCGTGTTGCCATGAAATAGGTGACACACGAGATGACGCCCGAAATGAGAAACAGGACACCAATGGCTATGGTTATCCACGTAACTGTGGCACCACGGTATTTAATGAGCAGTGCGCCTATTGCTATTGAGCAAAAGGCGCGGAAAAGAGAACTCTGTAGTACTTTCATAAAATAATCATTTTTTTGTGGTTGTTTATATTAGCGCCTGCCGCCTCCAAAGCTGCCGCCACCATGACCGTGGCTGCTGCCGCCATTGCCGCGGTTTGAGCCTACACTGCTCTTGCTGTCAGATGAACTGCTGCGGGTACCATTGAAAGAGCTATTGCGGGAACTGCCGAAAGAGCTGTTACGCGAGCCGCTGAAAGAGCTGTTGCGGGAACCGCCGAATGAGCTGTTACGCGAGCCGCCCAAAGAGCTATTGCCGGAATTTACACGTGTGGCTTCAGTTGAGTGTACGCTGCCGCCAATATTGCGGCGAGTACCAAATGAAGAATTTCTTTCTGTACTATGACGCTGTGGCGTAAACGATGTACTGCCGCTGTTATTTGTATTGCCAGAGTTGCGGACACCTCCAAAGCGTGTTCCGTTGTTGTTTGTGGGACGGTCATTGTTGCCGTTGTTCACAGTCACCCGTGTGCTGCTCCCGTGACGTCGGTCGTTATCATTGCGGTTGCCGTTGGGACGGTCATTATCGTGACGTCGGTCGTTGTCGAAGCGATTGCCGTTGGGACGGTCGTTGTCGTGACGTCGGTCGTTATCATAACGGTTATTGCGGTCATTGGGACGGTTTCCGCTGTGGTTACGGTCGAAGCGGTTGCTGTGATTGTCACGCATTCCTGTATGGGGACCACTGTGATTGAATGTATGACGACGGTCTCTCCAGTAGCTCACTCCTCCATTACGGTGCCAGCTGTGTCCTCCACGATATGAAACGTAGACAGTCGGACGGGAGAAGTAGAAGTGTGTGCGGTGAGGATAGCGCGCATAGATTCCGAAATGCCAGTAGCCTGCATCCCAATACAGCGGACGATAGAAGTATGTGGCTTCGCAGAAAGCCCTGTACTGCCAGTCGAGAAGAATATATCCCAAGTCTATGTTGCGGCGCTCCCAGTATGTGCCGTACACATTGTCGCGTCCGGTAACCCCCATCAGATAATCGAGGTTTATCTCATAGGCAGCATCATACTGTGAGTCGGTGAGATTCAGCTCGTATGCCATCTTGTCGGTGAGAAACAGAGCCTCGCGCCGTGCCTGCTCATAACTCATAGCCTGTGTACTGATGTTTATGGTCAGCATTGCCAAAATTGTCATTATAATCTTTTTCATAATTCTGAAGTTTTTATAAGTTTGTACCTTTGCTTTATTTTCTGGTGCAAAGATACGACAATTATATTGGTTTGCCGAAAGGATTTCCCTAAATGGCTTGGGGATTTTCCCTATTTCAGTGAAGAGTGAAAAGTGAAGAGTGAAGAATCCTTCACTCTTCATTCTTCATTTTTTTAATCCTCGTCCGGGGTAATGAGCTTATAGCCCTTTCCGTGGATATTGATGATTTCAATCTGGTCGTCATCCTTGAGATGCTTGCGCAGCTTGGTGATGTACACGTCCATTGAGCGGGCATTGAAATAGTTGTCGTCAATCCAGATGGTCTTCAGTGCAAAGTCGCGCTGCAGAATCTCGTTGGCATGGCTGCAGAGCAGAGCCAGCAGTTCGTTCTCCTTGGTAGTGAGCTTTGTCTGCTTGTCGCCGATAATGAGCAACTGCTTCTGTGTGTCGAAGGTGAAGCGTCCGATACGGTAAACGGTGTTCTCCTTGTTTTTCTTGCCACGCACACGGCGCAGGATTGCTTCTACGCGGAACACCAGCTCCTCCATTGAAAACGGTTTTGTGATGTAGTCATCGGCACCGAGTTTGAAACCTTCGAGAATGTCCTCCTTCAATGTCTTTGCTGTAAGGAAGATAATAGGAATGTCGGCGTTTGCCTGACGGATGTCCTTTGCGAGTTCAAAGCCATCTTTCTTTGGCATCATGACATCCAGCACGCAGATGTCGAACTTAGTTTTCATGAATGCCTTGTAGCCGGCTTCACCGTCGGAGCACAATTCTGCCATAAAACCTTTTGCTGCCAGATATTCACGCAGCAACATACCCAAGTTCTCATCGTCTTCGCAAAGAAGAATTTTCAAGTTGTCTTCCATAATCTTTCGTTTTTTATGTGAATAAATTTTTTATTTCATTACCGGCAGGGAAATGGTAAAGGTTGTTCCCTTTCCAAATTCACTGTCCACGTTGATATTTCCCTTATGCAGCTGTACTATCTTTCTCACGTATGCCAGACCCAGTCCGAATCCTTTGGCATCATGACGGTTTCCTGTGTGTACGCGATAGAACTTATCGAAAATCTTTCTCAAATTCTCCTTCTTTATTCCCATACCCGTGTCGCGTATTGACAGGTGCAGGTTCTTCTCGTCGTCCCACGTCCTGATATAGATGTACAGCGGTTTGTCTGGATTGCGGTATTTCACCGCGTTGTCCAGCAGGTTGAATATTACGTTTTGGAAATGGATTTCGTCAACGTATATCTTCGACTCCACCGCCTCTATGCTGGTGTATATTTTTCCACCGGTGTGCTCCACGCGCAGTGTGAATGAGTTGGCAATGGTCTCCACAAGTTCGTTCAGGTCGAGTTCTTTCTTCTTGAACACTGCATCCTTGCGGTCGAACATCGACATCTGCAGCACCTTCTCAACGAGGAATCTCAGGCGTTTTGTCTCGTCAGCCACCACGCCGCCCAAGTGCGACATTGTAGCCTCACTCTTGTGTATGCTCTTGTCATTGAGCATCTGTGCGGCAAGCGAAATCGATGCTATTGGCGTCTTCAGCTCGTGGGTCATGTTGTTCACAAAGTCGTTCTTCATTTCCGTGTAGCGTTTCTGGCGGAATATTATCACTATTGTGAAGATGAACGTCACAAGTAGCGCTCCCGTGAAGAATATCGCCGGTATCATAAACTTCACATTCGAGAATATGTAGCTGCTGGTGTCGGGGAAGTGTATCTTCACCACGCCCATCCTTGTCGGCGGGTCGTTTCTGAAGAGTATCTGCGTGTAGGTGTATTCCTTACCCTCGTCAGTATAGTCAGGGCAGCGGTAAATCTCCCGGCCGTCGCTTGTCTCCACCACAAAGTGATATGGAATACTGATACCGTTGTTCAGCAGCTCTGCCCTGAGGTCCTGATCAAGCAGTTTGAAATTGATTCGCTCCTTCAGCGACCTTTCATTGGCTGTATATAATATATTGTATATCACCTCGTCGAGCAGGGCTTTCTGATAGACATATCTGTTGCGCACCACCTCCTGCAACGACCGCGATGCGGCATTCACCGAATTTTTATCCGAGCGCAGCAGTATTGCCTTCGGTATGGAAGACGGCTTCAGCGAGAGAGTCTTCATCTGGAATGATGTATAGCCTGAGTTGCTGTTTGTTGTGTCGCGGCTCAGGTTCTTGCGCTCCCGCTCGTTTATGTCTTTTTCCAGATAATGGCGTGTCTCGTTCATCTCCAGGTTTCGCGATGCCTGGTAGAGACTTCGGTTCACTCCTTCGTCAAACTGCTCTTTCTTCATTTTTGCCATAGCCTCGATGTATGACAATTGCAGATAGAGCAGCCCCAGGAATGATAATCCCATTATTATTGCTATTATCCAAATCGTTGTCTTCTTCATGGCTGCAAAGATAGTGGTTTTTCTTAAACAGCAAGCGGATTCATGTTAACAAAATGTTTTGCTTTTGAAAATGTTAACATAAATCCGCCTTTTTAATTGCTTATTTGCAACTAAGTCAGTGAGGAGTGAGGAGTTCCTTGGCGTTGTCAACGGCAGCCTGGGTAATATCGCTTCCGCTGAGCATCTGTGCTATCTCGTTTACCCGCTGATTGTGGTTGAGCAGTGTCATGTGGCTTGAGGTTATGCCGTTGCTGTCTTCCTTATATACTTTATAATGTGTGGTCCCGAGCGCGGCAATCTGCGGCAGGTGGGTGATGCTTATCACCTGACGGTTGCTGTTGCCCATTTCCCTCATCATCTTTGCCATCTGCTCCGCCACCTTGCCGCTCACACCGGTGTCAATCTCGTCGAATATTATTGTGGGCAGCTTCACCGTTCCGCTTATCATTGCCTTCAGCGAAAGCATCACACGGGCTATCTCACCACCCGACGCCACCTGCGATATGGGTTGCAGCGGCACGTTCTTGTTGGCGCTGAACAGAAACTCCACGCGGTCTCCGCCGTTGTCGCCAAGCTCCGTGGCACTTATACTGACGGTAAACTCCACATTGGGCATTCCGAGCCGCTTCAGGCTCTCCTGCATGTTCTTCTCAATGGTCTTTGCCGCCTTCTTGCGGGTAGCTGTAAGTTTTCCGGCTATCTCGGCACATTGCGCAGCAAGCCTGTCGGCCGTCCTTTGCGCCTCCTCCATTGCCTCATCGCTGTTCTCTATGTTTTCCAGGGCGGCATGCAGCTCGTCGCGCATCTCTATCAGTTCCTCTATTGTCTCCTTTCGGTATTTCTTCTGCAGGTCGTAGAGCTTGTCCAGCCGACTGTTTATCGCGTCCAGCTCGGCAGGGTCATAATCGATGTTGTCCAATTCGTGCCCTATTTCCTGTGCTATGTCTTTCAGCTCAATCATGCAGCTCTGCGTCCTCTCCTCCAGCTGCCGGGCACCAGGCAGCACGTCGGCAATGTCGTGCAGGCTGTTCACTGCTGTCTTGAGGTTGGTCAGTATTCCGCTGTCATCGTTGTTCAGCGCGTTGTCTGCCTTGTACAGTGCTGTCTTTATGTCCTCGCTGTGGCTCATTGTCTCGGCGCTCTGCTCCAGTTCCTCCAGCTCGCCAGCCTGCAAGTTGGCTGCGCTCAGTTCCTGATACTGAAACTCCAGAAAGTTTTTCTGTGCCAGGTTGTCGTCAATCTCCTGCCGCAATGCCTTAACCCGCTGCAAAGCCTTTTTATATGAAGAGAAACATCCTGCATATTCGGCGGTCAGCGCTTGATTCTCGGCTATTATGTCAACGGTGCTCAGCTGAAAGTCCTGTTTTTGCAGCAGCAGATTCTTGTGCTGACTATGCACGTCCATAAGCTGCTCACCAAATGTTTTCAGCAGCGTTAGCGAGGTCGGCGTGTCGTTGATAAACGCGCGGCTTTTGCCCGATGCCATTATCTCGCGCCTTATGATGCAGTCCTCGGCGTCATAGTCAATGTCGTTGTCGTCAAAAAAGGGCTTCATGCCGTAGGCTGCAAGATTGAAGTGTGCCTCAATGCTGCACTTGTCGCAACCCTGCTTTATCTGTTTTGTCTCGGCGCGCTGCCCAAGCAGCAGTCCGATTGCCCCGAGGATGATGCTCTTTCCCGCACCTGTCTCACCCGTGATTACCGAGAATCCCGGATAAAAGTCAATGTCGAGTTTATCAATGAGGGTAAAGTTCTTTATATAAAGATGTGTTATCATTTTAAGTCTTGTTTGCAAATTACGAAAAAATGGAGTATTAAGAAACGTAAGTTCGACGAAGTCAATGAAGACTTTTATTACTTCTGAGCTTCAATGCTCCAGTCGCTGATGGTCTTTGTTGCGCTGTCAAAGCTTATGCCCACCCTCACAACGGGTAGTCCGCACTGTGCGAACCGTGAGGGATAGTCCCTGAGGCTTATCTGCTTCATTGCGGTGGCGGCACTCTGATTTAACTTCAGCTCTATTATATATAAGGTGGTGACCGTGCGCATCACTATGTCAACCCTGCCGCGGGGCGTGCGAACCTCCACGTCGACATACATGCCGAAGAGCGAGAAAATGATGTAAAGCATCTGCTGATAGTGCCCCTCGTAGTCAGTGTTGTCGCAGTATGGCACGGTGAGTAGGAACTCCTGCAGCAGACTGAGCGCGCCGTCCATGTCGTTCCTGAGCAGGCATCGGTACATACGCCCGACCGTAGCCTTGCCGTCTTCACTTTGTGCTGCGAGATAGTTGGGCAGTAGACTTCCCAGCAGTCCCACGCGGATTTCATTGTTTGGTATGTCAAGTGAATAAAGCTCTGTCACCTCGTCCTTGTCCTTGATGGTAATGTAGCCGCTCTGATAGAGCAGCGGAGTGATGTCGGTGAGCCGCTCTGTGGGAGCGTCGAATGCCGTGGCAAACACCTCACGCTGTCCTATTTTCTGCGGAATGACATCATACTTGCGCAGCATCTCGATGAGGAAAGTGGGCGTGCCGCTGCCAAACCAGTAATTATCCAGCTTCCAGTCGTTAAAGGCGTTCAGCAGACTGTACGGGTTGTAGATGTCAGGCGACGGCCAGGTGAAGTGATAGCCGTCGTATTTTGCCTTCAGCCGTTGCTGCATTTCTTCTGTCGTGATGTTGAGCTTTTCGGCAAACCGCACGATATAATCCTTCATCTGTGTGAGCAGCTCCTCCTTTGTGATTCCGCAGATGGCGGCGTACTTCTCGTCCATGCTGATGTTGCTGATATTGTTCAGCTCGCTGAAAATGCTCAGCTGCGAGAACTTGGTGATGCCCGTGAGGAAGACGAAGCGCAGATAAGGGTCACAGGCTTTCAGCGGCGAGTAGAAATTACGCATCACGTTGCGGAGAACAGGCAAGTTCTCCTCCTCGTGCATAACGTCGAGCAGCGGGGCGTCATATTCGTCGATGAGCACCACAACCTTTTTTCCTGTCTGCTCGCAGGCACGCATGATGAGACTCTTAAGCCGGTCGTTGATTTTCTCAGCATCTTCTGCCTTGCCATATATTCTTTCATATTCAGAAAGCTGAAAGCGCAGCATACTTTCCAGCTGTTCCTTGTCCACATGCTTCGCCGTGCTCATGTCGAAGTGCAGCACTGGATACTGTGTCCACTCCGTCTCAAGCTTGTCTATCGCCAAGCCTTTGAACAGCTCCCTTCTGCCTTCAAAATAACTTTTCAGAGTGGAGGTGAGCAGCGACTTGCCGAACCGCCTCGGGCGGCTCAGGAAATAATACTTTGGCGCATCATGTGTAAGATTGTACACATATTCTGTCTTGTCGATATAGAGATAGTTTCCCTCTATTATGTTCTCAAATGTCTGTATGCCCACGGGGCAAAATTTCAGTTTCTTGTCTGCCATAATCTGCTCACTTATCATGTTATGCTGCAAATTTACAAAGAATATTTCATTCAGCCAAATTAATGCAAGAAAATTTATTTTTCCTCAGCTATAGTGACCAACCGCTCTTTATTACTCCTGAGCTTCAACGCTCCAGTCGCAGATGGTCTTTGTTGCGCTGTCGAAGCTGATGCCGACATTTACCACAGGCAGTCCGCACTGTGCGAACCGTGAGGGATAGTCCCTGAGGCTTATCTGCTTCATTGCGGTGGCGGCACTCTGATTGAGCTTCAGCTCTATTATATATAATGTAGTGGCTGTGCGCATCACTATGTCAACCCTGCCGCGGGGCGTGCGCACCTCCACGTCGACATACATTCCGAAGAGCGAGAAGATAACGTAGAGCAACTGCTGGTAGTGCCCCTCGTAGTCGGTGTTGTCGCAGTAGGGTACGGTGAGCAGGAACTCCTGAAGCTGCTGGAGGGCACCCTCCATGTCATCGCGGTAAATGCAGCGGTACATCTTGCCGACAATATTCTTGCCGCTGTTGGCGTGCCTTCCAAGATAGTTGGGCAGCATGCTTTCCATCAGCCCTACGCGTATTTCGCGGTTGGGAATGTCGAGAGTGTACAGTTCCGTCACCTCGTCTTTGTCCTTGATGGTAATATAGCCGCTCTGATAGAGCAGCGGAATGATACTTGAAAGGCGCTCCGTGGGAGCGTCGAATGCCGTGGCATATTCCTCAACGGGTCCTATATTCTGCGGAATGATGTCATACTTGCGCAGCATCTCGATGAGGAAGGTGGGCGTGCCGCTGCCAAACCAGTAGTTGTCCAGCTTACAGTCGTTAAAGGCGTTCAGCAGACTGTACGGGTTGTAGATGTCGGGCGACGGCCAGGTGAAGTGATAGCCGTCGTATTTCGCCTTCAGCCTCAGCTGCATCTCCTCCACGGTGATGTTGAGTTTTTCGGCAAACCGCCCGATATAATCCTTCATCTGTGTGAGCAGCTCCTCCTTGGTGATTCCGCAGATGGCGGCGTATGACTCGTCCATACTGATATTTTTGATGTTGTTCAGCTCGCTGAAGATGCTCAGCTGCGAGAACTTGGTGATGCCCGTGAGGAAGACGAAGCGCAGATAAGGGTCGCAGGCTTTCAGCGGCGAGTAGAAGTTGCGCATCACGTTGCGGAGAACAGGCAGGTTCTCCTCCTCGTGCATAACGTCGAGCAGCGGAGCATCATATTCGTCGATGAGCACAACGACCTTCCGTCCGGTCTGCTCGCAGGCACGTATAATGAGACTTTTAAGCCTGTCGTTGATTTTCTCAGCATCCTCTGCTTTGCCATATATTCTTTCATATTCGGAAAGCTGAAAGCGCAGCATACTTTCCAGCTGTTCCTTGTCCACATGCTTCGCCGTGCTCATGTCGAAGTGCAGCACGGGGTACTGTGTCCACTCCGTTTCAAGCTTGTCTATCGCCAAGCCTTTGAACAGCTCCCTTCTGCCTTCAAAATAACTTTTCAGCGTGGAGGTGAGCAGCGACTTGCCGAACCGCCTCGGGCGGCTCAGAAAATAATATGTAGGCGCACTCTTTGCCAAGTTATACACATATTCCGTCTTGTCGATATAGAGATAGTTCCCCTCTATTATTTTCTCAAATGTCTGTATGCCCACGGGGCAAAATTTCAGTTTCTTGTCTGCCATAATCTGCTCACTTATCATGTTATGCTGCAAATTTACAAAGAATATTTCATTCTGCCAAATTAATGCAAAAATTTTTCATCGAAAATAAAGATTTATTGCACCTCGTTCAATAGGAATGCCATATACATTGGCAATGTGAACAGTTTGTCTTTCTTGCCGACATTGTAGTCTCCAAGTTTTATTGCAAAATCCACATGGTATTTTTCCGGATGCTCAAGGACGGTGCGCATAGACTTGGCATTGCCTGTTGTGGCCTTACATTCAATTGGGACACATTGTCCATTATGGCGCATCAGAAAATCCAGTTCAATGCCGCCGTTCTTGTGGTAATAGTATAGTTTGCGCCCCATCTTGCCAAGGATATCAGCAACAAGATTCTCAAAGATGGCACCTTTGTATCCATAAAGTTCACCTCTCAATATGCTCGATTGTGTGCCGTCTTCAAGCATAGAGACCAACTCTAACTTTGCAGTGCCAAAGAGATTGGTGAGTACTCGTTAAAAAAATCTCCCTAAAATCTTTGACAATTCAGGTTTAGTTATTACCTTTGTTGTATGAAGGTAAAACTGACCTCCCAGAG
>Ga0129317_1001781_pt1 | contig 14322 bp, 15 predicted proteins | sample Cm1ome_FD_94430 | JGI IMG/M metagenome (GOLD analysis project Ga0129317, IMG submission 94430) | Eastern black-and-white colobus group fecal microbial communities from Wisconsin, USA - Cm1105 metagenome | ecosystem: Host-associated > Mammals > Digestive system > Large intestine > Fecal | place...
TAGCACAAGAACAAAAGAAAACTGTCCAAACAATGATGTCAAAGGGATTTGATATTACAGTAATAGCAGAATGTTTATCACTAACAAAAGAACAAATTGAAGCATACATAGATCCAGTGCCAGTAGCTTAAACCGATTATGATCAAGATGATGCGACTTTTATTATTGTTATTGAAAAAAAGAATTATAGTTCCTTTGAATTAAAAAGTCATTAGCTAAGAGATTTTCATTTTTTATATAAAAATAGGTAGAAATGAGTATGATTAGTACTATTTCTACTTTTTTTATTTTTTTGACTATATAGTAAGTAGGAGGATATATTTCTTATTGTATTTGATTATTGAATTGTTTGATATTAACAATGAACAAGATATTGAAAATATCTTGATTTTTTAATAAATAATATTTTATATGTCTTATTTTCTTTGACAATCTTTTTCTTTTACTTTTCTTATAATGAAAAAGGAGGTGAAATCATGGAGGTCTATTTAGAGGTTACGTATTTTATGAATATGATTTTGGTTCTTTTGTCTTTTGAAATTCTTTGTTTTTTATTGAATACTCAGATAAAGAAAATGAAATTATGCCAATATGTGCTTACCTATAACATATCTATTTTATTTCTCTTTGTAGATTTCTTTGATGGATTTCTCTTATTATATAACCTTTTGATAACCTTTTTTTATTTTCGTAGATTAACATATATCTATTATCCTGTTTATATGTTTATCTATATATCGTTATTATCTTTTCTTGAATTTATTTTACCACAATCAACGATTTTTCAAGGTGTTTTATTGATTGAAGGAATTAATGGTATTTCTTTATTGATTGTTAGTTTATTGGCTATTGTGATTATTTATTTTTATATATCATTTTGTCATTATAAAATAAACAAAGATCAATTCGTTGATATTATGATAGGAAAGAAGCATTGCTTTGGTTTTGTAGATACTGGAAATAAAGTCTTTTATAAAGGTTATCCTGTTATATTTGTTGCTTATGATTTGTTAGATGATTATCCAGTTATAGATACAATAAATATTGCAACAGCAACATGTAAAGAAACAATTGAGGTGGTATTGATTGATCATATTGAAATCAATCATCAAGCATTACAGCATATCTATGCTGGAAAGTTATTAACTGGGGAATATGATTGTATTTTAAATTCAGAACTTATGGGAGGATTGTTATGATATTTCAAAAATTGAAACAATGGTTTTTTAAAAGAAAGTTATTGTTTTATATTGGTAGACATGATGTTTTAAAAGAACCATTAAAAGGGAAAGATGAAAAGATTATGTTACAAAGATTGCAAGAAGGTGATATGTTAGCACGAGATTTATTAATTGAACATAATTTAAGATTGGTAGTTTATGTTGCCAAGAAATATGATTCTATTCAAAATGGAAGTATTGAAGATTTAATTAGTATTGGAACAATTGGATTAGTGAAAGCGGTCAATACATTTAAAATTGATAAAAATATAAAACTGGCAACTTATGCATCACGTTGTATTGAAAATGAAATCCTCATGTTTTTAAGAAAAAACAATAAATTAAGACAAGAGATTTCTTTAGATGAACCACTTAATGTTGATTATGATGGTAATGAATTATTACTTGCTGATATTATAGGGACAGATCAGGATATTGTACAAGATGAAATGACTCATAATGATCAAAAAGAAAAGTTTTATAAAGAATTTACTCATTTAAATGAACGTGAAAAAGAAATATTAATGATGCGTTATGGGTTGATTGGACATGATGAATTAACACAAAAAGATGTTGCAGAAGTACTTGGAATCTCTCAATCTTATATTTCAAGATTAGAAAAAAAGATTATCAAAAAATTAAGAAATAAGCTTAATGATGATGAATAATGTCATATAAAGTGGAAAGACTCTTTTTAAAGGAGTCGATTTTATGGCAAAGTATACAGTTGAAATGGTAGGAAATATACAAGACTATCCGAAGTTAACACATCAACAAACAATGGAAAAAATAAATGAATATCATCAAACAAAAAAAGAAGATATCAAAGAAGAATTGGTTTTATGTAATTTAAAATTAGTTTTATCATTAGTTCAAAAATATCATCAAAGAACAAATAATCTTGATGATTTATTTCAAGTTGGAATTATTGGATTAATCAAATCAATTGAAAACTTTGATACAAGCTTAAATGTTCGTTTTTCAACATACGCAGTACCATTGATTATAGGAGAAATGAAAAGATATTTACGTGATAATTCACCTTTGCGTATTCCTCGTTCCATTCGAGATTTAGCATATAAAGCTATGCTAGAAAATGAAAAATATATCAAATCATATGATAAAGATGCTTCAACAAAAGAACTATCTCATTTATTAAAAGTTGATGAATCTTTACTTGTTGAAGCTTTATCATCTACTCACAATGTAACATCATTATCACAAGAAATACAAAATGATGGAAACGGTCAAATTGAAATGGTAACACAAATACCAAACCCTAAAAATGAATTAGATCATATTAATGATTATATGGATTTAAAACAAGCTATACGCCATTTAGATCAAAAAGAAAAACAAATCATTAATCAAAGATATTTTCAAGATTTAACCCAAAGTGAAATAGCGAAAGAATTATTTATTTCACAAGCTCAAGTGTCTCGTATAGAAAAACAAGCATTAGCTCATTTAAAGAAATATATGAGCTAATCCATCATATAATGAATATGGTGATGATAATGCGTTTTATATGTTTACAAAGTAAAGATGTTGTGAGTGCTTCAACAGGCAAGAAAATAGGTTTTGTGGTTGATTTGGAATTTGATCCTGTCTGTTTTCGTATTCAAGCAATTATTGTTGAAAGATGCTCACCTTTTAAATTGATTTGTATTTTTAAGGGACCTCCAACTTTTGTGATTCCTATTGAAAATATCATAACAATAGGAGAAGATGTGATTATTGTGAATGTAGATTGCTAAAATGTTAGTTTTCTCTTTTTTTCATGTAAGTGATATGATATAATAGTAAAAGAAATATGAGGAGGAAGCCTTATGGATAAAGTAAAAAAATGGTTTTTTGAAGAAGACGAAGATGATGAAATTTATGAAGAAGTTGATATAGATGTAGAAGAAGAACCTGCAAAAACAAGTATGTTTGAAAAGGCAAAATCAACAAAAACAAGTGATGCTGTTAAAGCTTTAAGTGCGAATAAAGATAGTCATTTGGTTTTATTTGAACCAAGAGCTTATTCTGAAACACAAGAAATTGCTATTTATTTGAAACAAAAAAGAGCTGCAGTTGTGAACTTACATCGTCTTCAAAAAGAGCAATCTAAGCGTGTGATTGATTTCTTAAGTGGTGTTATTTTTGCAATTGAAGGGGATATCCAACAAATTGGTCCAAAGATTTTCTTATGTACACCTAAAAATATTGGTGTTACTGGAAACATTACAATGGATGATAATGAAAGTGATGACTAATAAGTATTAGTAAGTTATCTTACTAATACTTTCTTTTTTAGATGTTAGAACATTTTAAAGGTGACGAAATTTTCGTCAAAAAGATTTTGGATTACAAAGATCAAGCATTATATCAACAACGCATGATCTTGACACAGTTTTTAAATCCCCATGAACAAGATATTGTAAGAAAAGTTATAGGCAATGATTTACAAATACAATCTTTTGGTGGCTTTATTAATGCAGAAAATCAAAGGATGATCATTTGTCCATCTTTTTATGAAATTACAGAAGATGATTTTCAACTTCATCTTGTTGAAATTATTTATAATCAACAATTTGGTGTTTTAAAACATAAAGATATTTTAGGTGCTTTAATGAATTTAGGTATTAAAAGAGAATGTATTGGTGATATTGATGATAATGAACGTTTATTTTTTACTTGTACTACACAAACGTTTCCTTATATTCAAGAACAGCTTCATCAAATCAAACGATCTAAAATACGTTTAAAGATTATTGAAGAAAAAAGACAAATCAATCATCAATTTGTTTCAAAAACATTCTTTTTATCTAGTCTACGCTTAGATAAGGTTGTTTCTACTTTATTTCGTATATCACGACAAAATGCGAGTGAAGCGATACGCTCTGGTTTTGTAAAAGTTAATCATAAAGAAGTTGAAGAAGTCAATTATTTGTGTCATAATAATGATATGATATCTTTCAAACGACATGGAAGAGTCAAAATTGTCGATGAAGGCAAAAAATCAAAACAAGGATACTTTGTTATTAATGGTTATTTTTATAAGTGAGGTGTAAGAAATGGAAGATTTTGATAGACAGTTTCGAGGATATAACAGGGAAGAAGTCCATCAACGCATTGATGAATTAAAAAATGATATACAAGCATATCAAAATCAAGTTCAATCTTTACAAGATGAACTACATCAAGTACAAGAACAAAATGAACAATTGATTAAACAACTCACTGTTAATGAAAAAACAAATGAAGAAATTGCAAGACTTGCTTTAAAAGAAGCAAGTGATTTGATAGAAAAAGCAAAACGTAATGCGAATATGATTTTAAAAGAATCAATGGAATATGTTCGTGGTTTATCTAAAGATATGGATAGTTTTAAACAAGAAGCGATAGATTTTAGAGCAAATGTTGTAAAAATGAGCGAAGAAATGTTAGAAACTATTGACAAATCTGAAATTTTCGGTTTAATAAGAGAAGAAGAAAAAAATACAAAGACGGAGACAGTTCATAAGAGGGACTTATAGAGAACTTGTGGTTGGTGGAAACAAGGAAGAAAGTCTTATGATGTATCACTCCTGAGTAGCATCCTGAAAATAAGTAGGGAATGTCGTTGGTCGCGTTAAGATGATGAGTGCATATCGCAAGATATGAATAAAGGTGGTACCGCGTAATAACGTCCTTTAATAAGGACGTTTTTTTATTTTTTAAAAGAAAGAGGGAGTTAAGATGAATTATAAAGATACGCTATTAATGCCTAAAACTGAATTTGAAATGAGAGGAAATTTACCTAAAAAAGAACCATCTTATGTACAAAGATGGAGTGAATCAAATATGTATGAAAAAGTGATTCAACAAAATACTGGTAAAGATGATTTTGTATTCCATGATGGTCCTCCATATGCTAATGGAAATATGCATGTTGGTCATATGTTAAATAAAATTATTAAAGATGTCATCTGTCGATATAAAAATATGCAAGGTTTTTATACACCATATATTCCAGGATGGGATACTCATGGTTTACCAATTGAAAATGCAATTCAAAAATTAGGTGTCAATCGTAAAGAAATGAGCACTGCAGATTTTAGAAAAAAATGTTATGAATATGCTTTAAAACAAGTATCAATTCAAAAAGAACAATGTATTCGTGTTGGAACATTTGCTGATTATGATCATCCATATTTAACATTATCATCAGAATTTGAAGCAAATCAAATTGATGTTTTTGCTAAAATGGCAATGGATGGTTTGATTTATAAAGGATTAAAACCAGTTTATTGGTCACCATCAAGTGAATCTGCTTTAGCAGAAGCTGAAGTTGAATATCATGATGTTAAAAGTCCAACAATCTTTGTGAAATTCCAAGTCAAAGATGGAAAAGGAATCTTAGATACTGATACATCATTTGTCATTTGGACAACAACACCTTGGACAATTCCAGCAAACTTAGCAATCTGTTTAAATGCTGATTATACTTATGCTTTAGTTCAAAGTGAAAAAGGAAAATTACTTGTACTTGAAGAATTAGTTGATTCTTTATGGGAAAAATTTGAATTAACACAAAAAGATATTTTACAAAGATTCAAAGGATCTGAACTTGAAATGATTACTTGTCAACATCCTTTATATGATAGAGAATCATTAGTTATCTTAGGTGATCACGTTACTGCTGATGCCGGTACTGGATGTGTACATACTGCACCTGGATTTGGTATGGATGACTTTATCATTGGTCAAAAATATGGTTTAGATGTTTATTGTAATGTTGATGAACATGGAAATATGATGGAAGATTGTGGTGAATGGTTAGCTGGTCAATATGTTGATGATGCCAATAAAACAGTCACAATGAAATTAGATGAATTAGGTGTTTTATTAAAACTTGAATTCATTACTCATAGTTATCCTCATGATTGGCGTACAAAAAAACCAATTATCTTTAGAGCAACTGATCAATGGTTCTGCTCAATTGATAAAATCAGAGAAAAATTATTAAATGAAATTGATAATGTTCAATGGTTAAATGAATGGGGACATATTAGAATCTACAACATGATTAAAGATCGTGGTGACTGGTGTATTTCTAGACAAAGAAGCTGGGGTGTACCAATTCCTATCTTCTATTGTGAAGATGGTACTCCAATTATGGATGAAAATGTCTTTGCTCGTATTTCAAAATTATTTAGAGAACATGGTTCTAATATCTGGTTTGAAAAAGATGAAAAATTCTTATTACCAGAAGGATATACAAATGAACATTCACCAAATGGTATCTTTAGAAAAGAAAAAGATATTATGGACGTTTGGTTTGATTCTGGTTCTTCTCATACAGGATGTATGAAAGAAAGAGGTTATCGTTATCCTGTTGATTTATATTTTGAAGGTAGTGACCAATATCGTGGGTGGTTTAACTCATCATTAATTATTGGAACTGCAGCTCATGGTTGTGCACCTTATAAAACAGTATTATCACATGGTTTCGTTTTAGATGGAAAAGGAAACAAAATGTCTAAATCTTTAGGAAATACAGTTGATCCAATCAAGATGGTAAATCAATATGGTGCAGATATTTTAAGATTGTGGGCAACATCTGTTGCTTATCAATCAGATGTTCGTATTTCTGATGAAATTATGAAACAAGTTGCAGAAAACTATCGTAAGATGAGAAATACAATGCGTTTTGTTTTAGGTAACTTAAATGACTTTAAAGCAAGTGATGTTGTAGAAACATCAAAACTTGAAAGTGTAGATCAATATATGTTAGTTGAATTAAATAACTTAATGAAGGGATATCAAGAAGCATTTGATCGTTATGATTTTGCTGAAGCAAATCAATTAATCTTAAACTGCTTTACAAATACATTAAGTGCTTTCTATATGGATTTCACTAAAGATATTTTATATATTGAAAAAGCAGATGGACTTAGAAGAAAACAAGTACAAACAGTTTTATATCACTATGCAAAAACAATGATGAAACTATTATCTCCAATCTTAGTCTTTACTGCTGAAGAATTACATGATCATTTCCATTGTGATGATGAAAAAGAAGAATCAGTATTCTTAGAAGCAAAACCAGAATTCATTGAAATTGAAAATGAAGAAACATTAAAAGCTTATTATGATCGTTTCTTAGTGATGAGAAAAGATGTTATGAAAGCTTTAGAAGATTTAAGAAATGAAAAAGTGATTAAATCTAATATGGAAGCTAAATTAACAATTTGTTTAAAAGAAGATTATCAAGATATGGCTGATTTAGCTGAACAATTAAAACAATTATTTATTGTTGCTAAAGTAAAATTAGTAAATGAAACAGATGGTCTTGTTGAATATGATACAGCTTATATCAAAGCTGAAAAATTTAATGGTGTTCAATGTCCAAGATGTTGGAACTATTTTGATGAAGATGAAATGAACGGAGAATTATGTCATCGTTGTCATGATGTTGTCAATGGTTAAAAGATAATGGTACTTCATGTACCATTTCTTTTTCGTAGAAAGAAGGGGAGTTATGAGTGAAAAAATAAAAGGATCTTTATTATTAACAATAGCTGCTATTATATGGGGAAGTTCTTTTATTGTGATGAAAAGTGCTGTTGATTTTTTAACACCAGCATCACTTTTGTTTGTGAGATTTGGATTGGCTTCAATATTTTTAGCAATCATCTTTTTTAAGAAAATTAAAGATTATCCTAAGGATAGAATCATTGGTGGTTTGTTTACAGGATGTTGCTTATTTATTGCTTATTATGTACAAACATGGGGATTAAGTTATACATCCCCTGGTAAAAATGCTTTTTTAACAGCAGTATATTGTGCTATTGTTCCTTTTTTGGTATGGGCAATTTATCGTAAGAAACCCGATATATATAACTTTGTAGCAGCATTTATGTGTATTGCTGGAGTAGGATGTGTATCATTAGATGGTCAATTAACAATGAATATTGGTGATGTTTTAACATTATGTGGTGGTTTCTTATATGCTGTACATATATTAATGAATAAAAAGTTTTCAAAAGGTGTTGATGGGGCAGTTTTTACAATGTTTCAGTTTATTGGAGGAACATGTCTTGCGTTATTGATGGCATTGTTTGTTGAAGATATTTCAGTTATCACCCAAATACAGCCAAGTATTTTCTTACAAATATTCTATTTAGCATTTTTTGCGACAGCTGTAACGATGGTTTGTCAAACCATTGGACAAAATGTTGTTTCGGAATGTCAAGCTTCACTGATATTGTCACTAGAATCTGTGTTTGGTGTATTATTTTCTGTTTTATTTTATGGTGAGGTTTTAACTTTAAAAGTTATTTTAGGGTTTGTGTTAATATTTATCGCAATCATTATTTCAGAAACAAAACTATCATTCATAAAAAAGAACAAACTTGTTCAAACATTATTAGTTTTGATTATTGTTTTTTCAGGATTGAATATTCAAAATGTTCAAGCAGCCTCTCTTCCAATTGAATCACCTTATGCTTATGTTTATGATTTTACAACTGGACAAGAATTATATCAAAAAAATGCTCACCAAAAAATATATCCTGCAAGTATGACAAAAGTTATGACAGCTTTGGTAGCTTTAGAAAATATGAAAGATATGAATACTGTTGTGACAATTACTAATGAAGATTTAAAAGGTTTATGGGAAGCAGGGGCATCGGTTGCTAATTTTGTTGTTGGAGAAAAAGTGACATATGGTGATCTGATCTATGGAATCATTTTACCTTCAGGTGCTGATGCCTGTAAAGCAACGGCTAGAGTTTTATTTGGTAGTGAAAAAAATATGGTTGCTAAGATGAATGAAAAAGCTAAAGCGTTAGGTTTAAAAAATACGCATTTTGAAAACACAACAGGTTTGCATCATAATAATCATTATACATCAGTTCATGATATGGCAATCATAACAAAAACAGCTTTAGAAAATCAATTTTTTAAAAAAGTATTTACATCACGTTCATATAAGACACAAACAACTGGACATTATATGGCTGCTTCAATTTTAAAAGTTTATTGGCATCAACGTATTGGAATAAGTCATATTAAAGGATGTAAAACAGGTTATACAGATGAATCTAAGTCTTGTTTAACAGCTTTAGTCAATAGTCAAGGGCATGAACTCATCAGTGTATTTGCGAAGGCTGAAGGTAGTGGACAGTATGTTAAAGATGCCAAAACAGTTATAGATTATTATAATAACAATTATAAAAATATAACCGTTTATAAAAAAGGTGATTTTGTGAAAACATTAGATGTAGAAGATGGTGTTAAAGAAAGCTATGATGTAAAAATACAATCTGATGTTAAGGTTCTTATGCCTAAAAGCACTAATGAAAAAGATATTCAAAAAGAATATGTTGCAACTAAAGAACTTGTTGCACCAACAAAAGTCAATGAAAATATAGGAAGCATCAAGATTTCTTATCAAGATCAAGAATTGAAAAATATTCCAATCGTGATGAATGAAAATATTGATGCTACTGATTTCGCTAAATTTTGTCGATATTTGAAATCAAATATTGTTATGATTATGTCTATCATTGTTTTTATAATTATGGTTCTTGTTATATGGGTACGTATTTTAAAACAAAAACGTAGAAAAAAAAGAATACAAAAACGTAAATAGAGTATATGACCAAGTTGAATAAACTTGGTCTTTTAAATAAAAAATCTCACTTCAAAGTGAGATTAAATATGTTATTTATTCTTTTCTTCTTTAAGTTCTACTATACGGTCTAAACCATATCCAATAAAACGAAATACAAAAATTAAGATAACACCAGAAACTAAAACTTTCCAACTTAAACTTAAAACAATATAAAAAATAATCATTGAAAATCCAATAAAATACCCTAATGTTGAAAATATATCCATATATTTTGTTGTTTTTAATCCGTTCATTATTTCACCTCATTTTTTTACTTAAGATTAATTATAACATCTTTCATTATTTTTTCAATACTGCTATAATAATATAGAAATATGGAGGTCATTATGAAAAAAGGATGTCTTTTTGATTTAGATGGGACATTAGTTGATTCATTGTTGGATTTGGCTTTATCAACGAATGAGGTTTTAAAAAAGCATGATTTTAAAACTCATGATATTTCTTCTTATAATCAATTTGTTGGTAATGGTGTGAGAAAGCTTATGCAACGAGCATTACCTGATGAACATCAAGATTGTTTAGAAGAATGTTTGGCTGATTTTCAAATTGAATATGAAAAACATTGTCTAGATCATACAATACCTTATGAAGGTATAAAAGAACTGATCGATACTTTAAAACAAGAAAATATAAAGATGGCTGTTGTCACAAATAAACCGCATCATTTGGCTGTGAAGATTGTAGAAGCATTATTTCCAGATACATTTATAACAATTTTAGGACAACAAGATGCATACCCTATTAAACCAAATGCATCTTCTTCATTAATTGCATTAATGAGTATGCGTTTATCTAAGGAAGAATGTTATTTTATTGGAGATAGTAATGTTGATATTCAAACCGGATATAATGTGGATATGGATAGTATTGGAGTTTGCTGGGGCTTTAGAACTCGTCAAGAATTAGAAGATGAAGGAGCAACTTATGTTGTTGAAAAGCCTTGTCAAATTAAGGAGATTATTGATGAAAATAGGTGTGAGTGAGTGTTTGATAGGTCATCATTGTACATATAGTGGTTCTCATAATCTTGTTGAAGGACTTTTAAAAATGTATGAAGATGGGTTGGTTGTTATTGCTTGTCCAGAAGTCTTAGGTGGTTTATCAACGCCTAGACCACCAGCTGAAATTCAACAATTGAATCCTTTAGTGATTACAAATAATCAAGGTCAAGATGTAACAAAAGAATATATTGAAGGTGCTAAGAAAGCATTAGATATTTTTTTAGAAAATGATGTGAAAGTAGCTGTTTTAAAGTTTAGAAGTCCAAGTTGTGGATGTGATGGTATTTATGATGGAACGTTTTCTCATCGTTTAATAGATGGACAAGGCGTATTTGCTCAATTATTAAAAGAAAATGGTATTAAAGTATTTCATGAAAAACAAATGAATGAACTCTTAAAATATATAGGAAAGGAAGATGATTATGGGACATATTTTAAAGATTCAACCAGTATTTAAAGAAATGATTTGGGGAGGGCATAAGTTAAGAGATATTTATGGTTATGACATCCCTAGTGATCAAACAGGAGAATGTTGGGCTATTTCAGGACATCAAAATGGTGATTGTGTGATTAGTGATGGAGAATTCCAAGGGAAAACTGTTTCTTGGTTATGGGATAACCATCGTGAATTATTTGGTAATGTAGAAGGAAAGCAATTCCCATTACTTGTTAAAATTATTGACGCAAAAAATGATTTATCTGTTCAAGTTCATCCTAATGATGATTATGCAGGAAAATATGAAAATTCTTTAGGAAAAACAGAATGTTGGTATGTTTTACAAGCTGATGAAGGAACAAAAATGGTTATGGGTCATCATGCGAAAACAAAAGATGAATTTGTGAAAGCTATTGAAAATGATGATTATGATAACTTACTAAATTCTTTTGAAATTAATAAAGGAGATTTCTTCTATATTCCTTCAGGAACTTTACATGCGATTTGTAGTGGTTCTTTAATTTATGAAGCACAACAATCTTCAGATATTACTTATCGTGTTTATGATTATCATAGAAAGGATAAAGATGGAAATGAAAGACAATTGCATGTTCAACAATCTATTGATGTGACAACTGTTCCATCAAACAATGATTCTAATAAGTTATTTACAAATAGTCATTTGGATCATGGTTCTAAAACACGTTATGTAGAAAGTGAATTCTTTAGTGTGGATTGTTATAGAATGAATGGAGAAAATACTATTATTAATGATAAACCATTCCAATTGGTAAGTATTCTAGAAGGTGAAGGAACATTAAATGGTCAAGAAGTAAAAAAAGGAGATCATTTCATTGTCTGTCAAGACCAAGAAAGTGTTATTTATGATGGTGTAATGACTGTGATGATAACAACTTTATAAAAAGGAGATTTAAGATGTCAGATATTTATCAAGAAGCGTTAGAAATGCATGAAAAGGTAAAAGGAAAGCTTAGTGTAGAGTTAAAAGTGCCTTTAAATGAAAGTAAAGATTTATCTTTAGCTTATACACCAGGAGTTGCTCAACCTTGTCGTGAAATTGCTAAAAATAAAGAAGCAGTTTATAAATATACATGGAAACACAATAGTGTAGCTGTTGTAAGCGATGGTACTGCTGTTTTAGGTTTGGGTGATATTGGACCAGAAGCTGCTATGCCAGTCATGGAAGGTAAAGCTATTTTGTTTAAGAAGTTTGGTGATATTGATGCTGTACCTATTTGTTTAGATACAAAAGATCCAAAAGAGATTATTCAAATTGTCAAAGCAATGGCACCTACATTTGGAGGTATTAACTTAGAAGATATTAGTGCTCCTCGTTGTGTAGAAATTGAAAGAACTTTGATTAAAGAATTAGATATTCCTGTATTTCATGATGATCAACATGGAACGGCTATTGTTGTGACAGCTGGGTTATTGAATGCTTTAAAAGTTGTTAATAAAAAAGTAGAAGATATTACTGTTGTTGTAAGTGGAACAGGGGCTGCTGGAAGTTCAATTATTAAAATGATTCATGCTTTAGGTGTGAAAGAAATATATGGTTTCAATATTAATGGTATTGTGACAAAAGATGATTATGAAAAATATGATTTCTTAACACAAGAAATAACAGAAATCACAAATTCTAAAGCAAAGCGTATGACTATGGCAGAAGCTTTAAAAGAAGCTGATGTTTTCATTGGTGTTTCTGCACCTAGACTTTTAACTCAAGACATGGTTAGAAATATGAAGGAAAAACCAATCGTATTTGCAATGGCTAATCCAGAACCAGAAATCAGCTATGATGATGCTATTGAAGCGGGTGTAGCCGTTATGGGAACAGGACGTTCAGATTATCCTAATCAAATTAATAATGTCTTAGCATTTCCTGGTTTGTTTAGAGGTGCTTTAGATGTTCGTGCTTCAAAAATCACAGAAGAAATGAAATTAGCTGCTGCTTATGGTTTAGCATCACTTGTCAGTGAGGAAGAATTATCTTCAACATATGTTGTACCAAATGCATTAGATCCACGTGTTGCTGGTGTTGTAGCTAAAGCAGTTGCTAAAAAAGCAAAAGAACAAAAAATAGCAAGATTATAGAAATTAACTCTTTTTAGAAAATTCTAGAAAGAGTTTTTTATTTACTCTTTTTTCGCAAAAAATAAGTCAAAAAATGTAAAAATAAGTCGTTTTGAAACTATATTAACCCCAAACAGTATTAAATCAAGGTCGGTGCTTGAAAAATATGTCAAAAATTGTATATGCTAATACTATTGTGAAGAGGAGGAAAATGGAGTGAAAATTGTATTAAATCAAGAAGAAAACATGAGAAGAGATGAATTGATTTTGGTTTTTCATCCTAAAAATATGAAGCTGGGAAATACACTTAAAAATCTCTTAGAATCAAAATTAGGAGAAATTGAAGTGAAAGATGAATATAATAATCGTTTTATCATTCCTCTATTAAATATATATTATTTTGAAATGATTGATCAAAAAATATTTGCCTATACACAAAACGAAATATATCGTGTCTATAAAACTATGAGAGAACTTAAAAACTTCTGTAAAAATACAGATTTTTTTCAAATCAATGTCAGTACTCTGGTTAATAAAAGACATGTCATACAATATACAAAGATAAAAGGCTGTCATCGTCGTATCATTTTAGATAATAAAGAAATCTTAATTGCCAATCGCTCTTTTAAAGATGAAATAGATGATATGATGAAAATCAAAACATAAAAACAAGAAAACTAACTATTAAAAAATATTTCAAAATATGATAAAATAAAAATAATAAATACCTTGATTGGTAAGTAAGGAGAATATAATATGAAATATGATTATTTAATAGTAGGGTCAGGATTGTTTGGAAGTATCTTTGCTTATGAAGCAAAGAAAAAAGGAAAGACATGTTTAGTGATAGATAAAAGAAATCATATCGGTGGTAATATCTATACAAAAGAAGTTGAAGGTATTCAA
>Ga0129317_1001782_pt1 | contig 14315 bp, 13 predicted proteins | sample Cm1ome_FD_94430 | JGI IMG/M metagenome (GOLD analysis project Ga0129317, IMG submission 94430) | Eastern black-and-white colobus group fecal microbial communities from Wisconsin, USA - Cm1105 metagenome | ecosystem: Host-associated > Mammals > Digestive system > Large intestine > Fecal | place...
ACGAAGCACTACACTGTGGTAATTGAACCCAAATCTGGCCGCTGATTAGGTGGCCGCTGAGTCTGGGCCGGGTGGCCGCTGGGACAGGGCACCAGCGGCCGCTGGCTTGGGCAGAATGCACTCATACAGGTCATCTACTTTTTCGATTTTAAAATATATTCTATCTCCGACTGAAACCGGAGCATACTTGCTGTTCACGAAAAAAATCCAATGCGTTTCCCCCTGAACCGGAGGAACAGAGCCTTCGATCAGGCCGTCCAATCTGCAAATGCTGCAGTCTTCATTTCGCTTGTTCCTGCGGGGCCTGATCTCTGTTACCGTCGCCATATATACCTTCTTTTGGATGGGCTCCAGAAACTGGTTGTTTTGAATGCGCTCCAGCTTTTGCTGAAAGACTTTCGCGGCCGCGGAAAAATCAATCATCGAGGCCCTGGTGTGGGCAAGTTCTGACAGGTGGTCGTACATCACCTCAGGCAGGTTCCTGTCAAATAGAGACAGGGCCTGTATCCCCTGCAGAGGGGTCTTGTTATATTCTTCCAGCCCAACGGGGGGAATCAATATTGTAATTATGTTTTGATTGGACGCCCATGCCGCCCCCAGTTCAGCCAAGCAGAACGAGCTTTTCAGGTAATTCCTTGACATTAAAACAATGATGGCTTTGCAGCCCAATAATTCTTTTTTGATCTCATTGATGAAATAAGAGCCGGTTTTGATTGTACCGGGTTTTGACGTATAGTAGATTGAATTTTTATCAATATTAATTCCGTCATCCAGGAACTGAATCAATGCTTCCGCAATGTCCCTGTCCATTGACGAATGGCTGATAAATAACTTGTTATTCACGCCCCATGCCCCCTGATCCATGTCATTTTTTAAAAACCCCGCGAGGGACCTGTCCAAATCCCTGTCGTCGTAATCTTCAATCACCGAAGCAGCAATGTTCAGCAGCTCGGGATAACTTTTGGAAGACAGTCGTTTGCTGACATAGCTTCTTTTGCTCCGTCCTGCTTCCCGCTCTTCGCCGGGATCCATTCCATAGCGTAAACATGCGCTGGGCAGCGTATATGATTTTTCATGTTCTGACAGGAAGGATGCCAGAACAGAGATCAGATCATTGATATTAGGCATGGCGCTTTGCCCCCGTAAAACTTCATTATAACAGTGTATTACATTATACCATAATCCTGCAAATGCAGGCAATAGTGCATAGTCAAGATAACCGATCTGAAACATGAAAAATCCGAACCCATCTCCCCGATGGAAGATACGGTTCGGATTATCACAGGGCCCAGCCTTTCAACAAATCCGGAATTGTCAACGGCTGGCAGGCGATGGGCAGGAGCCTACAGACCTCACAGTGTCCGATTATGATTGGAATCTGGGCGGTTTTACCTCCGCGCCGGGAAAGGGGCTGTTTTCAGGGGAGGGGTTAGACATGCTGAAATACATCTTCGCCGCCTTTGTGGTGCCGAAATCACGGTTGGAACCGGTGTCCTGAACTTTATTAAAAGCCTCTTGAAACATGGCGTTATGGGCTTCCTCCCGGTTCAGCAGAAAATCAATGGTTTCCCTGACTTTTTTGTCCTGAATCTGACGGTAAAGGTACTCATAAACCACTTTGGCCCGCTGTTCCGACGCAATGTTGGACAGCAGATCGGCACACAGGTCACCCGTCACAGTCACATAATCTCCGGTCCAGGAGTAGCCGGAGGCGTTGATAAGGCCGGGATTCAACCCCAATAAAACATGAGTCTGAATCTCCCCGGCAGGTACGGCGGAGGCGTCTACGTCGTGGCCATTGAGCAGATTGATGGTCTGTGCCACCATCTCCATGTGCCCCAACTCCTCTGCGGCGATATCCAAAAACAGGTCCTTGATTTCGGGATCTTTGATGCGGAAGCTTTGGGACATATACTGCATTGCGGCTTTCAATTCGCCGTTGGCACCACCCAGCTGTTCCTGGAGCAGGGCGGCGTATTGGGGGTTGGCTGTTTCGATTTCCACGGGATGAAACAAGATTTTTTCATGCTTGAACATTTTCGTTCACCTCTTCAGATACTTTGATATCAATATTCCACATAAAGAAGAGGATTATACGACAAAAAATCATATCCCGGGCCGCTGCCCGGGAGGAGTATGCGGCCATGGAGGCCGAGCCGCCCGCCAGTGACCGGGCAGAATCTCCAGCCGGCACGGACCGGAGGCATCGCCGACAGCACCCGCCCCCATATTCACGCCACCCCGGCAGGAGCGGTGCCGATGGTCAACGCGGCGGCTAAAAAGTGGGAGAAGGGGGGCAGGACTCCGGCTCCGGTCCGCACTTATTAAAAGCCAGGAGCAGTGGGAAGCGTCTAACTTCCGTTGCCGTTGGCTTGAGAGAGGCCGGTATGAGGGGAATTTTTTGCATTACAACAGGCCCCGACCGACTCCATTTCAGGTAGAGCGGGGCTTTTTTATTGAAGCTGTGCACTTTGGGTCTATCGTTATGAAATGGAATCCTCTACTACATCCAACATGTGAATTGGGCTCAGCTTTCCCTGGGTACATGTTTCGGCAAGCGCCGAAACAAAGCTTTCGCTGCAGGAGACATCCGGTACAATCGCCACAGTTCTCCACCCGTGATTCGAATTTTCTTCTGCCAGAAGACCATAAGAACAGTAGGATTGGATGCCGGGCAGGCAGCATCTCATTTTAAGTGCCTGGTATCGGATCATTCAGACCGCCCCCCTCCCGGAAATCAAGTATACTGCAATGATATATTTCAGCCATTTTAAATGCAGTACTCAGTTTAGGCTCCCGGACCCCCGATTCTATGTACTGTAGACTTCGGGTGGACATATCAAGGAGTTCGGCAGCCATTTCCTGGCTCAATTTTGCCTGGATGCGTTTTAATTGGAAGACCTTATAATTATCCATTATTGAAACACCCGATTATGAGAATACAATAATAGACAAGTAATGTCCCCGAATTATTGTGCGGGTTTAATTCGGAATATAAAATAATGACGCCCGTATGCTTCAACAATTTTTGGAGCGCTTGTACGGCTTTTAGGGGCGTATTGCCGGTTTGGGAACAGCTGGGGCCGGGGGTGAGGGATGCTGAATCTGCATCGAGCTGACAGGACGGGTGCTGCCATCATGGGAAAAACGGGGAGTACAGACAAGCTGCGGCCTGAAGAAAGGCCGGACCTTGTTTTGCCTGCTTTTTGCAAATTAAAGGGATATAGAAACCGCTGAAGCCCTTGAAAATACAAGGTTTTCAGCGGTTTTCTCATTGGTCTGGGTGTAATTATAGAATTTAAAACTTCCGGAAAGCAAAAACCAAATCGAAGCCCAGCGCAGCGGGTTCGATTTGGAGAGGAGGAACAAGGGAGCGGGCGGATGGCGATTTTTTTTCCTATGGAAAAAATACGTCGGAGTGGAATTATAGGACTTAAAGAGAACGCCGGAACCCTATGCTTTTCGTTGGAGTTTCACCAACTCATCAGTAGGTTAAACCTAGAAGCGGAGATGGCCGAAGCGATAGTGAAACAACTTGCCAATAGGTTAATACTAGACTCCATTTCACCAACCCCTTTCGATACCATACAGAGAAAAAAGCCTGTCATCATCAGAATTGGTAGGCCATCTCCAATTTACAGTAAAACTGTTTCGACTGTTTAAAATATAAACCGTGTGAAAAGAGTTGTCAACAGATAGATAAAGGGTAAGTCCTATAAGGACTTACCCTTGGTCGGAGTGCCGGGATTCGAACCCGGGGCCTCTTGGACCCGAACCAAGCGCGATACCAAGCTTCGCCACACCCCGATGGTCAGCTTTTATATTATATTTTCTTATTGCCTCCCTGTCAAGAGTAATATCTGTTTTCCCTGGGGAATAAACTGACAGCAAAAGACGGACAGAGGAGGGGAGACAATGTACGATCAAACCGCGCAGCGCTCCGGACACAGAAAAGACTTCCGCTTCTCCGGAGGCACATCCGGACGGAGAACCCCGAAAACCGGATCGGGACGGCAGGAGCGCCTGCGGCTGCTTCAGCTGCTGGTCTGTCTGGTCCTGTTTTTAACGGTATTCATCGGAAAGGGCGTATTTCCGTCCAAGCTGATTCAGATCCGTGACGATGTGCTGACCATGATCGGCTCAGACACGGATTTTCAGGCGGCCTTTTTCCAACTGGGGGAATCCCTGGCGGGAGAGGGCACGGTTTTCGATAAGCTGGGAGATTTCTGTGTGGAAGTATTCGGAACCCAGCCGCTGGAGCCGGAGGGCTCCGCCCCCGTGCCGGCTCTGACCAGCCTGATGCAGACGGAGCGCCGGTTTTTAAGTGAAAACCCAGACAGCCGCTCCTTGTCCCAGCACTTCTTTGAAGCCGGAGGCCGTTCCTCCGCCCTGGTTCTGCCCCAGTGGAAAGAGCGTCAGCCGGAACAGACAGCCCCGGAAGTGCCGGAACAGGCGCCTGCGGCCGTTGCGGTCGCAGGCGCCATACTGCTGAAATCAAATTACAGCGGGGAGCCTCTGCCCGCAAACTACACCATGGACCAGCTGTCCCTGGGTAATTTGGAGACGGTGACCCCGGTGCTGGGCCACATTCGCTCCGACTACGGCTACCGGGACCACCCCATCAACGGGAAGTACCAGTTCCATGGCGGACTGGACATCGGGGGCCAGAACGGGGACCCCATCAAGGCATTTGCCGCCGGGACGGTGGAGTATGTGGGGCAGGACGACTCCTACGGACTGTACATGCAGCTGGACCACGGGAACGGGGTGAAATCATTCTACGCCCACTGCAGCAGGGTGACCGTCACCAAGGGCCAGAAGGTGGGCCTGGGGGAGAAAATCGGGGAGGTGGGCTCCTCCGGGGCGGCCACCGGCCCCCATCTCCATCTGGAGCTGAAGTACAACAAGACCCACCTGAACCCCATCTACTACGTGGAGTACCTGGCCAATCAATGAGATTTGGGAAAATCGAGGCGACGGCCAGCTTCTTTCTGCTGGTGGCCTGGCTGAACTATCTGGACCGGCAGTCCGTCGTCCCCCTGGCCATGGCGGCCTGTGCCCTCCATGAGCTGGGACACTATCTGGCCATCCGTGTCCTGGGGGGAGACATCCGGATGGTCCGGCTGACGGCGGTGGGGGCGGAGATGGCCCTGTCCAGACCCCTGAGCTACGGGCGGGAGGGTCTGGCCGCCCTGGCCGGCCCCGGGGTCAATCTGCTGCTGGCCCTGGTCCTGTGCCGGTGGGAGTGGGGACAGCTGTTCGCCGGGCTGAATTTGGTGCTGGGCTGCTTCAATCTGATGCCGGTGGGCCGGCTGGACGGGGGCAGAGCCATGTACTGCACCCTGGCCCTGCTGGCTGGGCCGGACTTTGCACGGCGGACAGGGGAGTGGATGGATCCCCTGTTTACCGCGGCCCTGCTGGGCGCCGGACTGCTGCTGGCGGGGCTGGGGGGCAGCATTACACTGCTTCTCACGGCGGCATGGATTGCATTTGGGGGAATTCAGGGGAAAAAGAGGGGAATTAGGGCTTGTCACGGAGGCAGGAAACGGGTAAAATAGTTGATATGCGCCAGAGAACAGAACCGGAGGATCAACATGAACCGCATACTGGAACACATCCTGCCCAAGGTACAAAAGCCCGCCCGATATACCGGCGGTGAATATAACGCGGTGGTCAAGGACAAACAGAAGGTGACCGCCCGCTTTGCCCTGTGCTTTCCCGACACCTATGAGATCGGCATGTCCAATCTGGGCTGCCGGATTCTGTACGGGGTGATGAACCGGAAGAAGGACATATGGTGCGAGCGCTGCTTTGCCCCCTGGGGGGACATGGAGGAGGAGATGCGCCGGGAGGGGCTGCTCCTCTACGGCCTGGAGAGCGGCGACCCCATTGCCGACTTTGACATCATCGGCTTTTCCCTGGGCTATGAGATGGCCTACAGCAACGTGCTGAACATGCTGGACCTGGCCGGGCTGCCCCTGCGGTCGAAGGACAGGCGGGAGCTGACCCCGCTGGTGGTGGCGGGGGGCACCTGCTGCTACAATCCGGAGCCTCTGGCCCCCTTCATCGACCTGTTTGTTCTGGGGGAGGGGGAGGAGGTCACCCTGGAGTACATCGACCTCTACCGCCAGGCCCGGGACGACGGCTGGTCCAAGGAGGAGTTTCTTCAGGAGGCCGCCCGGATCCCCGGCATTTACGTCCCCTCCCTGTACCATGTGGCCTACAAAGAGGACGGGACCGTGGAGGGGGTTACGCCCCTGGACGGGGCCCCCGCCCAGGTGACCAAGCGCATCGTCCAGGACATGAACCAGTCCTATTTCCCGGTAAAGACCATCATCCCCTCCACCGAGATCGTCCATGACCGGGTGATGCTGGAGCTGTTCCGGGGCTGCATCCGGGGCTGCCGCTTCTGCCAGGCGGGGTACGCCTACCGGCCGGTGCGAAACCGGGACCCCAAGCTGCTGGCCCAGTACGGCAAGGACGCCTGTCAGGACTCGGGCTATCAGGAGATGACCCTGTCCTCCCTGTCCTCCACCGACTACCCCTGTCTGATGGAGCTGTGCGACGATCTGCTGGACTACTGCGCCCCCCGGGACATCGGCCTGTCCCTGCCCTCCCTGCGGGCGGACACCTTCTCCATGAGCCTGATGGAGCGGCTCCAGCGGGTGCGGAAGGGGGGGCTGACCTTCGCCCCCGAGGCGGGGACCCAGCGCCTGCGGGACTCCATCAACAAGAACCTGCGGGAGGAGGATCTGCTCCAGTCGGTGCGCACCTGCTTCTCCGGGGGGTGGAACGGGGTAAAGCTGTACTTCATGCTGGGTCTGCCCACCGAGACGGACGAGGACGTGCTGGGCATCGCGGACCTGGCCCGGAAGGTATACTTTGCCTGGCGGGAGTGCTCCCCCAACAAGGCCAGGGGGGTGCGGATCACCGTGTCCACCTCCTGGTTCGTCCCCAAGCCCCACACCGCCTTTCAGTGGGACGCCCAGATCCCCGTGGAGGAGTACCAGCGGCGGGTGAACCTGCTGCGGGACGCCTTCAAGCGGGACAAGTCCATCACCTACAACTGGCACGACCCGGAGACCAGCTATCTGGAGGCCATATTCTCCCGGGGGGACCGGCGGCTGGCCGACGCGCTGGAGTGGGCCTGGCAGCACGGGGCCAAAATGGACGCCTGGAGCGAGTATTTCGACTACCGGCGCTGGCTGGACGCCCTGGAGGCCTGCGGCCTGAACGGGGAATTTTACGCCCACCGGGAGCGGGAAAAGGACGAGGTATTCCCCTGGGCCGTGCCCAGCGTGGGGGTGAGCCGGGAATTTCTGTGGCACGAGCGGGAGCTGTGCTACCAGTCCCAGACCACCCCGGACTGCCGCACCCGCTGCTCCGGCTGCGGGGCCAACAAACTGCTGACGGGAGGTGGCCGCTGTGGCTGACCGGCTGCTTTTTTCCAAAACGGGACGGGCCAAGTATATCTCCCACCTGGACCTGATGCGCACCTTCCAGCGGGCCTTCGCCCGGGCGGGCATCGGGATCAAGCACACAGAGGGCTTCCATCCCCACCCCTTTGTCTCCATCGCCCTGCCCCTGTCGGTGGGCTACTCCAGCCAGTGCGAGATTCTGGAGTTCGGACTGGTGGGGGGCGCGGAGGCGGATGAGGTGCCCGGCCGGCTTACCGCCGCCATGCCCGAGGGCATTGTTGTCCACCGGTGCTACCCGGGGGAGCGGAAGCTGAAGGAGCTGGCCCGGGTCAACTATATTGTAAATTTCGAATATCCCGAGGGCCGGCCTCAGGAGGCCGAGCCCGCTCTGGGGGAGCTGCTGAACCGGGAGAGCTTGGTGGTGAAGAAAAAGTCCAACAAGGCAAAGGCCGGCTTTACCCAGGTGGACCTGATTCCCCTGATCCACAGCTGGAACCTGGAGTGTCAGAGCGATACCATGACCCTGGACGCGGTGCTATCCGCCCAGAATCCAGGGCTGAACCCGGAGCTGCTCCGGGCCTCCTTCTGTGAGGCCTATCCCCAGTTCGCCCCCGATTTTGTCACCTTCCACCGCCGGGAGGTGCTGGACGGGGAGGGGAGGGCCTTCCGGTAGGGGAGTGGGTACGGGGCTCCCCCCGCCCGCTGCCGCTCTGCCCTGAATGAACGGGCATTTGCCTCTAACGATACAGAGAGCGCCTGGTCTACCCGGCACCGGAAGGTTCAGCGGAGCAGGCAGGACAAGCCTCCGGTCCTCTACCGGGAGGACGTGAAACAGCACCCAGCCGCCGATGGCCCCCCCTCAGTCAGCCTTCGGCTGACAGCTCCCCCACAGGGGGGAGCCCTTTTAGGTTTCCCGCCGGAGCCGGCTTTTTGCACCCATTCATACATCGAAGGAAAAGAGGAATTTCCATGGAAAGACCCACCCAGTACACCCTGACCTGGACCGTCTCCGACGACATGACCGCCAAGCGCATCGGCGCCGCCGGGTCCAGGATTCTGTCCACCCCCAATATGCTGGCGCTGATGGAGACCTCCGCCCTGGAGCTGTCCAGGCACTATCTGGAGGAGGGAATGACCACCGTGGGCGCCGAGGCCCATGTGCGCCACCTGGCCCCCACCCCCGTGGGGATGAAGGTGTCCGCCACCGCCACCCTGCGCTCCATCGAGCGGCGGAAGATGTGGTTTGACATCGTGGTTAACGACGAAAAGGGGAAATGCGGCGAGGGCTCCCACCTGCGCATCATGGTCCCGGACAGGGACAGGAGCAAAATCGGGGAAAATCAGCCCGATGGGGTTGCGGCAGAGGAAAAAAAGTGATATAATACCAGCGCTTTTGATACGAAATCAGAGAAGGGAAGATATACCATGTCCGGACATTCCAAGTGGCATAACATACAAAAAACTAAGGGCGCGGCCGACGCCAAGCGCTCTCAGATTTTCACCAAGATCGCCCGCGAGATGATCGTGGCCGTCAAGACCGGCGGCAGCGGCGACCCCGCCAACAACTCCCGCCTGGCCGCCGTCATCGCCAAGGCCAAGGCCGCCAACATGCCCAACGACAACATCAAGCGCACCATTGACAAGGCCGTCGGCTCGGGCAATACCGACAGCTTTGAGAATGTGGTGTACGAGGGCTACGGCCCCAACGGCGTGGCCGTCATTGTGGACGCCCTCACCGACAACCGCAACCGCACCGCCCCCGAGGTGCGCCATCTGCTGGACAAATACGGCAAGGGCCTGGGGGCCACCGGCTGTGTGTCCTGGTCCTTTGACCGGAAGGGCGTCATTGTCATGGACGCCGAGGAGCTGGACGAGGACACTGTGATGATGGACGCCCTGGAGGCCGGAGCCGAGGACATGCAGGCCGACGGCGAGGTATTTGAGATCACCACCGACCCCGACGCCTTCAACGCCGTGGTGGCCGCCCTGGAGGAGAAGGGCTACACCTTCCTGGAGGCCGAGGTCCAGATGGTTCCCCAGACCTATGTGAAGCTTACCGACGAGGCCGACATTAAGAACATGGAGAAGCTCATCGACCTGCTGGAGGAGAACGACGACGTCCAGAACGTGTACCACAACTGGGAGCAGGAATAAGCGCTTTGTGCGCGCATTCAGAGGGCCCGCCGCAGATTTTGCGGCGGGCCCTTCCGTTTTGCCGGGACGGCCCCCTGCAAGGGGATGCGCCCCGCCGGCGGCGGGGGAGCGTCCCGCCCTGCCGTGCCGGCCTGTTTCCCGCTGCGCTGAGCCCGGGGACATGTCACCACGGGCCCGGAGGGAGGGGCGTCCCCCGACAAGGGAAAATTGGAACCCCTCTCTCTGCTCCGCCCCTTCGCGGGGCACAATAACAGTGACAGTAACAATAACATTTACATTTACAGTTACTATTACAGTGTCACCCGTTGACAGATGCAGAAAAACGTGCAACAATTCCGCCTGTTTCCCCTATCATTAGGAGGGGAGAAACACAATGAACGAAAAAAAAGGCTTTTTACTTTATTTTGACAGCTGGCCCATGGTAATGGACCTGCCCATGGAACAGCGCGGACTGCTGCTGACCGCCCTGTACCAATACGCCCAGAGGGTATGGCGGGAGGACTCGGTGACCATGGACGAGATGACAGAGGACTGTCCGGGCATGGCGCCTCAGACCCGCATGGCCTGCCGCTTCATGGGGGTATACATTCTCAGGGACACCAGGCGCTGGCTGAGCCAGCAGCAGTCCCGCAGCCGGCGCAGGCAGGAGGAGGGGGGCCGTCCCCGCCCTTCTCCGGCGGAGTCTGAGGAGGAGAAGGGGGTGCGGGTGCGGGAGGACATGGACCGCATCAAGCGGCTGATGGACCGGGTACAGGGGGAGAGATGACAAAGGGGCGGCGGGGGCGCCGTGCCCTCTCCGAGCCTGTTTTCTTTGGATGGAAGTAAGCCTGTAGGCCGGGTTTTTGCATACCCTGGTCAAAGCAAAAACGGCGGAGGACAGCTTTCCTGTCTTCCGCCGCCTGTTTTTTTACTGCAAGTAAACCTGTAAGCCGGGTTCTGTCTTTTAAGACAGCCATCTATCTCGACGCGCCGTTGCCGACGCGCTCAAGCCGCCTCCCTGGGACGGTCGGGCCGACCTGTTGTCCCTCCACGGCGTTGCTCCGGATAGAGTTTACAGCGATGGGCGCTTCCACGCCATCGGGTGAGCTCTTACCTCGCCTTTCCACCCTTACCTCGTCAGCGCAAGCTCCATATCCTTCGCCACGCCGCAGGCGGCATGGCTCACTCATTTCGCTGCGCTTCCCCTCCCCACAAAGGCATATGTCTTTGCGGGGGCCCGGTTTTGGAGCCGGCACGAGGCGGTATATCTCTGTTGCACTTTTCCTAGGGTCGCCCCCGGCGGGTGTTACCCGTTATCCTTGCCCTGCGGAGCCCGGACTTTCCTCACAGACGGGCCTTTCGCCCCGCCCGCGCGGCTGTCCAGCTTACTTGCCTGACCATGATACAGGAAAAGAGGAGGGTTGTCAAATCATTTTGGAGAAGCAGGGGCGGGAAAAGGAAATTGGGACCGGGCGGAGGCGGAGAGATGCAGATTCATCCCGGCGGTTTGGGATAAGGCTTTTTTTCTCCCCTGCCCTTGAGTATTGTAAGTAGATGTGCTAAAATATTCTATTAGCGTATAAAATGTGATAGGTGTGTCCCGCCGAAAGCTCGGTGGAGTTTGCGCGGATTTGCCAGCTTGGAACGGCTCTCGCTTTTGACCGCAGGTGGGTGGCCGGACGAGGATTAATTGATCCAAATGAGGTGCGTGAAACATGAAAATCGTGGTATTGGCCGGCGGCTTGAGCCCCGAACGCAACGTGTCCCTTTCCTCCGGCGCTCTGGTGTGCCAGTCTCTGCGGGACCGTGGACACCAGGTGGCTCTGGTGGATCTGTTTTATGGCCTGGAGGGCTTTGATGGGGCGCCGGAGGAACTTTACGGGGCGCCCGTCCCTGAATCTTTTAAACGGGTAAGCCGCCAGGCACCCGATATGGCCCAGGTTCGGCGGGCGAGAGAGGACAAGAGTCCTTCTGCCATCGGACCAGGGGTGCTGGATCTGTGTGCCGGGGCGGACGTGGTTTACCTGGCCCTCCACGGGACCTGCGGGGAGGACGGCCGTATCCAGGCAACCCTGGATCTGCTGGGTGTTCCGTATACCGGATCGGGCTGTCTTGGTTCCGCCATTGCCATGGATAAGGACCTGACAAAACGGCTGGTCTCCCATCTGGTAACCACACCCCGCTGGGAGACGGTGGCGGTCACCCGGGAGAACCTGGAAGAACTGACCGGCGGGACTGCGCTGCCCGTGGTGGTAAAGCCCATTGACAGCGGCTCCTCCATCGGCGTCTACATCGCCAACACCAGGGAAGAGCTTCGCCATGCCCTGGCAGAGAGCATTCAGCTGGGAGGACGCACTGTTTTGGAGCAGTATATCCGGGGACGGGAAATCCAGGTGGCTGTTCTGGACGGCAGAGCGCTCCCTTCCATTGAGATCATTCCCAAGCAGGGGTTTTACGACTACGAGAACAAATACCAGCCCGGCGCGGCGATTGAGGTGTGCCCGGCTGAGATTCCGGCGGAATGGGAAACAAAGCTGGGTGATGCCGCGCTGACAGTGTTTCAGGCTATCGGCCTGTCCGTCTATGCCCGGGCCGACTTCATCGTGACGGAGGACGGTACCCCCTACTTTCTGGAGATCAACACTTTGCCCGGCATGACGCCCACCAGTCTGGTCCCCCAGGAGGCCGCGGCAGCTGGGATTGACTATCCGACTTTGTGTGAACTGATTATTGAAAAGTCCCTGGAAGCCCGGAAAGGGGGAATGTGATCCCATGGAACTCATCACCCTGGCTCAGCTGCTGGAAGCTGTGGATGGAAAGCTGCTGGGAGAATTTCAGGATCTGAACGCCCCCATTCAGCGGGTGGACACGGACAGCCGCAGCATTCATCCAGGCGCGCTGTTTATCCCCCTGGTAGGGGAGCGGTTTGACGGCCACGCCTACATCAATGCCGCGCTGGAGAGCGGAGCGGCGGGCTGTATTACGGCCCGGGACCGGGAGAGCTATCGCCCGGACAAATTTTATGTAAAGGTGGCAAACACGCAGCGGGCCCTGCGGGATTTGGCCGCATGGTATAAGGAGCGCTTTCACATCCCCTTTGTGGCGGTCACCGGCAGTGTGGGCAAGACAACAGCCAAGGACATGATTGCAGCCGTGCTGGGCACCCGGTATAAGGTGCTTAAGACGGAGGGAAACTTCAATAACAACATCGGACTGCCCCTGACGCTGCTCCGCTTGGACCGCAGCTATGAAATCTGTGTTCTGGAGATGGGAATGGATAAGTTTGGGGAGATCGACTACCTGGCGGATATTGTCAAGCCGGATGTGGGCGTGATTACAAATATTGGCGACGCCCACATTGAGCGGCTGGGCAGCCGGGAAAATATTTTCAAGGCCAAATGTGAGCTGCTTCCCCATATCAGAAGAGACGGCCTGCTGGTGCTCAATGGGGATGACGACCTGCTGTCCACACTTCAGGGCGGTACCTCTGTTCAAACCGTGTTCTGTGGACAGGGGGATGAGCTGGATTACCGGGCCCGGGTTGTGGGCGGAGACGGAGTGAGCCATATCCACTGCCGGCTGACCACCCCCAACATGGATCGGGAGGTGCGGATTCCCGCCCTGGGAGAGCATATGATTTATCCGGCCCTTATCGCCGCGGCGGTGGGGGAGTGGTTTGATCTGACCGCAGACCAGATTGAACAGGGACTGATCCGCTTTGTGCCAACCCGTATGAGGATGAATCTGATTCACCGGGCGGACCAGATTACCATTTTGGACGACACATACAATGCCAATCCCCAGTCTGTGCGGGCGGCTGTCAGCGTACTGGGTGACAGCCACAGCAGCTGGAAGGTAGCGGTGCTGGGCGACATGCTGGAGCTGGGGCCCTTTGCTCCGGCCCTTCACGCAGGGGTGGGGGAGTGCCTGGGCAGGGCGGGCATTGATTGTCTGGTGGCCGTGGGCGAGATGTCCGCACATATTGCCCAGGGCGCCCGGGAGTCCGGGGTCCCCCTGGTGTACCACTGCAGTGGAAAGGACGAGGCAAAGACGATACTGGGGCAGGTGATTAAGCCGGACAGCACAATCCTGGTAAAGGCCTCCCGGGGAATGAAGATGGAGGAGCTGGTGTCCTGCCTGCTGGAGCTGACCAGAGAAGAATAAGAGCATGGCACACCTCCGGACAATGGCTTCCGCAAGGGGCTTTTTTGCGGGGGCAATGGCGGCGAGCTGTTTTTATTATACCTAGAGAATTGAGAGACAAGCGATGATTGAACTATCCGTATCCAACCTGGTGAAAGAGTTTGAGGTTGGAACTAAAATTTTAGACGGGCTCACCTTTCAGGTGGACTCCGGGGAGCGGGTGGGGCTGCTGGGGCCAAACGGCTGCGGCAAAACCACGTTGCTTCGCATACTCACCGGGGCTGTGGACTGTGACGAAGGCGAGGTGGTGGTGGCCCCCGGCAGGCGGATTGGGCTGATTTCCCAGATTCCGGTCTACCCGGCCGGCTATACGGTGGAGGATGTGCTGGAAACCGCCTTTACGCCCCTCCACGATATGGAGAAGGAGATGGCCCGGCTGGCGGAAGAGATGGGCCGGACGTCGGACCCGGCTCTGCTGGCCCGGTATGACAGACTGGCCGGGCAGAAAGTCAAGCAAGTGCAACACCTAAATTATGGAACACTTCGGCAGGTGAGCGCCAGCCGAGGCATTTTCTGGGACGAGAATTGATAAGATCGACAACGGAATCTACAAACTTTTGC
>Ga0129317_1001783_pt1 | contig 14313 bp, 18 predicted proteins | sample Cm1ome_FD_94430 | JGI IMG/M metagenome (GOLD analysis project Ga0129317, IMG submission 94430) | Eastern black-and-white colobus group fecal microbial communities from Wisconsin, USA - Cm1105 metagenome | ecosystem: Host-associated > Mammals > Digestive system > Large intestine > Fecal | place...
CATAGAGCGGTAAAGGGGTAACCACAAATAATGCCAAATAAAACCACAAAACGGTAAAGCACCGAAAAACCACAAAAAATGACAAAGGGGCAACCACACCACAAAAAATGACATAGTACTAAAAGATGAGCTTTCGGAGATAATCTGAAAGCTCTTTTTTAGTGTATAAAAAGCATGGAATCGTGGCGGAACTTTCGACCTTTAGCATTAAATAATAAAAAAATCCTAATGTAAATATACTATTCACATTAGGAGAAAAGCAAAAAACAAAATGATATAAGAAAGTTTAGCACAAGCAAAAGTTAGTAGAAATAGATAAGCCTTACCTTAATTTATTAGCTATCAGCCAGTTTTCCATGTGGTCGGCGATTTCCACATTATTCAAATCGGCAAATAAAAAGTGCGTGTTGCCCTTAATACCGATTTCTGGCAGGTGTACAACAACAGCGTTGCCGCCATGGCGGTTGACAGCTTCCGCCCACTGACGAGCCATAATCAAGCGCACACGCCAGTTGTCCTTGTTCCATTCATCGGTAGGCTCTAAAGGAATGTAATCGCCGTAATAAATAATAATGGGGATTTTGGTCAGCTTGTTAAAGTTTTCTAAAGCAATAGGCGTTCCCTTGAGCGCGCCAAAAGGACTGCTGGTTTCCAGTGCAGGGGGAACTTCTCCTTCAGGAAAAACGAAGCCGCTGCCAGCCTCTTGCTTTACACTGTCGCCCGCGAGAAGCTTCCTTGTTCAGCCAGCAGAATAGGCCTTTCGAAGGCTAGAGCGATGCTTAATGGCAGTATAGCTGCCAGCAACGCCGCTGCTGCTGTACTGCGCAAAAATCTGAACATGGGTAAAGTCTCCTTTACTTAATTTTTGATAGCTTATTAACGTACAAAATGCGTACCTATCCATGGCTCTTTTTCCGGCAGGCCGTATTGTTCTTTGCCTAAAGCAATGGAGCGCATTAGGAAGGTCATGTTGCGAGCCAAAGTGCGCATTGTTTGCAGGCCTTCGCCGTCCTGTAATGCTTCGCCGATTTCACGGCCGTGGATGCTGTTCCAATATTGGCTGGAAGCGATAGGCATACCGCAGATAGTAAAATATTTATTGAGCTCGTCAAAGGTGGCAGATAAACCGCCGCGGCGGGCAGCCACAACGCTGGCGCCAACCTTCATGGTTTTATCAATATGGGGAGTGCTGAAAAATAATCTGTCTAAAAAGGCAATCAAGGTAGCATTAGCAGAAGCGTAATAAACGGGAGTGCCGACTACTAAACCGTCACATTCTGCTAATTTTTGTGCTGCCTCATTTACTTCGTCGTTAAAAACACAGCGGTTGAGCTTAGCGCATTGACGGCAGGCGATACAACCGCGGATGGCCTTGTGACCGATATGCGGCAATTTTTACGCCATGCAGCATGTAATTTACGGGATGAATATTTACTTCGTTTTTAACATTTTGCGTAATAGCGTGGTCATAAACCAAAGAGTATGGATTGTTTTGATAAGGCGCAGAGCTGGCGGTTCCGGCAACGCCAAAAGCCAAGGTCAAAAGTGCAGCTAAATAGATTTTTTTCATGATAATTACCTCGATTCTTAAAAATTATTTTTGTAAAACTTTATCTAAAACAGATTGTGCATTAGAGCCTGTTTTTTTCATTAACTTTTTCCGACAGCAAAGCAACTAATTCCTGTAGTTCGTCAGCAGAAACGCCTGCGTTCATACTGCAGCGAATATGCCCGGTAAGCTGATTGTTGACATTGCCGATGCCTGCTAAAGCGCTGACAGTAGCGATTTCTCTTTCTTTAAAAGTCAGCAAGTCGCGTTCGAACAAATCGCAGAAAAGATGCTCACGCAGTAGAGTGTTGGCAAAAGGAGCAAAATCGTAGGTTTTGCCTGCTACAGGACGGCCAACTAATTCGGTTTGAATTTTTGTGCCGATAGCTAATCTGTCACGCTGAGGGTCAACGTGAGTTGGCTCGCGTCCGATAGTATCGATGATACCGGTAGCTTGGCGTTCTTCTAAAACGCTTATCAGAGTGCTCAAGCCGCTTAAGCAGCGCGGAAAGCCGCAGTAAGCATACAGGTGCAGCATAACCTCTTTAGCCTCGTTGACGGTCATGCCGCTATTCAAGGCTTGGTTAATAGCCGGGCGCAGGTTTTCTAAATCTCCCTGCGCAGTGAACGCTGCCATGGTAACAATGCTGGCGTTGCGGGGAGAAAGAGCTTGTTTTTCTGCAGCGTGCACCGAAGAACCCAAAATGCCAAAGCTGCACAAGGCTAAGCAGGAAACGATAATAGTTTTTTTCAACATAGAAAAGCCTCCTTTTTATTGTTTACAGTTGCCTGTTTGTCTGTTATAATCTAAACAAATCATTAGCTTGCTTAGATTATAGAAGTTAAAGTAAACTTTAAGTCAAGAGTTTGATTTTGTCCAAAATGTGAACTTTTTGGAGGTGTAAAATGTTTTATACTATTGGCGAGATGGCAAAAATTGTTAATGTACCGCCATCCACTTTGCGTTATTATGATAAAGAAGGCTTGCTGCCGTTTGTGGAACGTACCGAAGGCGGTATCCGCATGTTCAAGGAAAGCGATTACAAAGGCTTGTGCATTATCAACTGTTTAAAAAATTCCGGTATGCCCTTGAAGAATATCAAAAATTTTATGCAGATGGTTTCTCAAGGTGACGCGTCCATTGAAAGCCGTTTGGAATTGATTGAAAAGCAACGTACAAGAGTATTGCAGGACTTGGAAAAAATTCAGCAGCTGTTGAAAATTTTAGACTATAAGGTGTGGTATTATTCTACGGCTAAGGCGGCAGGCACTACGGCTGTGCCTAGAGAAATGCCTGAGGAAAATATTCCTAAGGAGCTATTGGAAGTGCGCAGATACCTTAAAGATATGCATTATCGTAATAGTATCGCAAAATAAAAACAGCCTAGCCTCAAGATGATTTGAGACTAGGCTTTTGCTAAAATTAGTTTAAATGGCTTTGCCCATTTGGTAAGCTTCTTCTACAGCAGGAGTCGCTTTGACTGCGCCTTTTTCGTAAACGCCTTCGCCATAGATTTTACCTTTGACTACTGCGTCTGTAAGGCAGTCGGTGAAGCCTGCCAGTGCATCCATGGTACGTTCCATAGAAGCTTTGTGTTCGGCGGCAGTAGCGATAAAATAGAATTCTTTATTGGTGATTTCAGTCCATTTAGATACGCTGCGGTCAATGATGGCTTTCATTTGCGCGCTCATGGAATAAAAATATACCGGTGTTGCCAAAACTATAACATCTGCTTTTAGCATTTTGGCAATAATAGCGTTAGCGTCGTCCTTTTGCACGCAGATACCGGTTTCACGGCAGCCGTAGCAAGCTAAGCAATTGTTAATTTTTTTGCTTTGCAGCCAAATTTTTTCTACGCTGTGACCTGCTTCTTCTGCGCCTCGAAGAAAAGCGTCGCATAAAATGTCGGAGTTACCGCCCTTGCGGGGGCTGCCTGCTAAAATTAAAACCTTTTTACTCATAACCATTACCTCTTTTTTATTAGTTTTTCATATTATAATACTTAGAGTAAGGGTTAAGTCAAGAGTTATTCTGATGTTATTTTTGGCTTTTGCGTTTTTCCAATAAATAATATACTGCGCTAGTAAAAATTATCATGTAGCCAAGAAGCTCATGGCCTTCTTCCAGCAAATTTTTAATACTTTCGTGGAAATGCGTACCGCTCAGCAGCTGCACAACAGAGCGCATACCGATAATGCGGGAAAAGACGAGCACAATTATTAAGCCAAGACAGAGAAGCCAATAAGACTTAGTATTCATAAAGTCGGCCAGCTCTTTAGCAGCCCGTGTGATGCCGTTACGCAGAGCGAGCCAAATGCAAAGTAACGCTGCCGGAATAGCAATAAACTTCCAAGCTCCATGAAAAATATTGTCAAATATTCCGTCCCACTCGCGTATCAGCATACAAAATAAAAAACCTGATATTAACCATAAGCCATGAGCTTTATCCTGAAATAATTTATAAGTAAAGATGAGTACACTTAAAAGCAAAAGGCTTTCTTGAACACCTTCAGTCAGCGAACTTTCAGGAATGCGACCAAAGCGCTTGATATCTATGGACGTAATATAAAGAATGGTAAGCAGGCAGCAGGCCGTGTAGAAACAGCTTAATAAAAATATACAAAACTTTCTGATAACAGTTTTTAAGTCATAATACATGGCGAAAACTCCTTTGAAAAAACGAAAATATCCTTAATTATATCTGAAATTATACCATGTTTTAAAATTTTTGTCTAATGAAAAATATAATTTCAATACAGTATCTGTGGATTTGGCATAATAGATGTGTTTACCAGCTTGGCCGTTATGCTTTTAAGTTGTTGCGGGTTATGTCATATTATTTTTTACAGCTGTAGAATTTCCGGGCAATTTTGTGCTAAAATAAGAACAAGAAATATTCGGAGAAAAATTAAATATAGAGATTTTTTGGGAGGCATATTATGATTAACACAACCAGCTACACAGTAAATCTTTCATCCTATTCTATTGGCGCTGACGCATATAAGCAGATACCCTATGCAGCGCGCTTTTTAGGCAAAAAAGTTGTAGTTATCGGCGGTAAAACGGCGTTATCCAAAGCTAAGGCTGCTATTATTGAAGGTATAGCAGATTCTGACATTGAAATTCTTGATTTCGTATGGTATGGTGGAGAATGCACCCATGAAAACAGTCACATGCTCATGGATTTGCCTCAAGTGCAGCAAGCAGATATTCTTTTTGCCGTAGGCGGCGGACGTGCCATTGATACCGTAAAATATGCGGCGCATTTAATGGATAAGCCTTTATTTACTTTTCCTACGGTAGGCTCCAACTGTGCGGCCTTTTCTGCGCAAGCTATTATGTACTATCCGGGCGGCAGCTATCGCGGTAATTTCCCCACCAAGCCCTGCAACCATTGCTTTATTAACTCTGCTATTATTGCTGATTCTCCGGAACCGCTGTTCTGGGCCGGTATTGGCGACGCGCTTTCCAAGGAATTTGAAGTTGTATTTGCCACTCAGGATGACCAGCTTTTCCATACCACCTTGTTAGGACAGCAAATCAGCCGCGTATGCACCGCGCCGATTTTGGAGAATGGTAAGAAAGCGCTGGATGATTTCCGTGCTCATCGCAATAGCTTTGAGTTGATTCAGGTTATTTTGGATATTATTATTTCTACGGGCTTAGCTTCTAATTTGACAACTACTGCAGATAATTCCTACTATTATAACAGTATGCTTGCTCATTGCGTATATTATGGCTCCACCGTTACCAAGAAAGGTCATAATCATCTGCACGGCGAGGTAGTTGCATTGGGAACCTTGGTACAGGTTGCTTATGCAGGCGATATGGAAATGATGCACAAGCTGATGGAGTTTAACTATTCTATCGGCCTGCCTGTGTGCTTTGACGATATCGAAATAGAGGAAGATGAATTTGAAACCATGTATGAAAAATTCAAAACCTCTGCCGGCTGGAAGCATAAGCCTAAATGCGTTAACAAGGAGCATTTCTTTGAGGTTATGAAGGAAGTAAATCGCTTGGGACGCGCTTTTAAAGCAACTCAAAAGCAATGATTAAGAGAAAATATCACAAAGTAGTTGACATAAATTTTCTCTTGTGGTATTATATATCCGTTGCTGATGCAGCAATAATGCGGTAGTGGCGGAACGGCAGACGCGCTAGCCTCAGGAGCTAGTGGGGGCAACCCCGTGGAGGTTCAAATCCTCTCTACCGCACCAAGTTGATATTAAAGACCTAGGATTTTTCTTAGGTCTTTTTTATTGTGTCTAAAGCTTGCAAAGCACGTGAAATTATGTGACAATATATTTAATATCAGGAGAATGCTCTAAGCGAGGGAGTGAAATAAAATGCAGGGACGAGAATTGAAAATGGCTGCGCTGCTGCTTGCCGGCTTCTTTTTAGTAGGCGCGGCGGCAGGCGCCGCGTATGCGCTTGTGAGCGCCAGCGGCGTGGAAGCGCAAAAATATAATACGGCGCAGCTTACGCAAAATTTGCAGTTTGCAGAGGTAGAAGCAGGCCGTTTGCAGTGTGTTGTTTTGCAGGATAAGGCGGAGCTTTATAATAAACCTTCCGGCTTAGAGGGTAAGGTTATTGAGTATATGTCTAAGGGAGTGCGGGTGGATTATTTGGATACTGTTTCCAGCATGGATAAGGACGAGCGCTACGCCGTAACAACGGTGGAAATGCAGTTTCAGCGTCTTTGGGGAGCGCGGCACATTATTCCTTTAGGCACGCAGGTTATGATTTTGCGGTCAGATGACGGCAGCGGCGAAATTAAGGGACGAGTATTTGTTGACGGAAAATATTACGATAAAACCTTTGATACGCAGTATTTGCGTTTTCCCTATGTAGGGCAGTGGAAAAAGGTAGAGTTCCAAGGTAAGCAGGGCTTTATGAAATACGAAACTCTTTCCGAAAGCAAGCTGATATGAGGTGCCGCAAATGAGTAAGAAAACGATATTGATAATTTTAGCTTTTTTGTGTGCTTTAACTGGCTTTATGGCTGCTAATAATATTTTAGGGACGCATATTAGGACGATTACCGTCGCTAACGGCGATGCGTTTTATGCGGAGCCTTCGGTGACAGCTGCCAGCAGTACGGCAAATTTTAGTGTGGGTGATAAGCTTTTGGTTATCGAAAAGCTGGAGCTTAATCAGCCTACTGCCGCCGTCATGAAAAAAAGCTTGCTGCTAGAGGATAAGGAAAAAACGAAATACAAGCTGGAAGCAGGCGCTGTTTACAAAATTTCTGATGCTAATTTGAGTAATAATGCGGATAAACCGGACAGTCCTTGTTTTTTAGATGTGAAAACAACTGCTGGCGCGTTGGTGAAGCTAAAGGTGAAGAAGGCTGACGTGCTGCCCGTGGACGAGGGCACGTGGATTAAGGTGCGTAAAAAGGACAGCGATAGGGAAGGCTGGCTGCGTATTAAAACTCAATGGTATTAAAGAATTAGGGACCACTTTCTTAGTGGTCCCGTTTTTATGCAGCTATTTATAATTTATCGCCGCTGGATTTGATGACTTGCTCCGCAGCTTCGCCAAGATACCAGCGTGTTACAGAAAAGAACGGCAGCGAAATATTTTCATAATTTGGCAGCAGACAGATTTCTGCCAGCATGGTAAGCACGTCTTCCAAATTTGCACCTTGTTCCAATTCGGCGGCGATTTCGTCCTCCAGCTTTTGAATAACTGCCAAACGCATACGCATGAGGCGGGGCGCGTTCAGATTTAATTCTTTAATGGTTCTCTCGGCCTTGTACCACAGCTTTTTAGGGCAGCTGGTTTTATCCACCAGCATTTTGCCTGAATGCTCTGTGTAGCAAAAGATACGCACCTTTCCGGGAATCGTCAGCGGATTAAGCATTAAAGAAGTAATAGGCTTACTGCCTTTGGGTACGTCGCAGCTGCGGTCAAATTTATTTTTAGAATAACGCCACTCCGCGTCAGGAACATAGGGTTGACTGCCGCCATGGCAAACGCCTAAAAGATTACGCCAGTCTAAATGATAATTATGATGATTTTTAAGCGTAGCGCTTTTGGGATAAAAATGCTCTACGCGAAAGTCATCCACTTCGGAATCTTCTTCTGCCAATTTAATGCTAATTTCGCAGTAGGCGCATAGGCCGTGCTGGTCATGGATAATTTGCTCTTTTACTTGCTGGTAGCCGTGACGGGCGCGGCGGCGGAAATGCTCCCATGATTCTTCCGGAAATTTTTTACGATAGCGCTTTAAAGCTTCCGGTTCTTCTTTGCTTTTATATACTCGTTTCATGAGCGCTTCCTCCGGAACTGGCGCATACGAATATCCATATCTGCCCGCAGCAGAGCAGGTTCATTGCCCTGCGCCCAGGCGTCAAGTTGCTTACGCAGCTTCAGCGCTTCTTCCGAATCCCACTTATCTTCGCTGACAAGGTTAAGATAGCGTTTAAGACTTTGCACAATAGGCAGCTTTTCAGAACGTAGATTAACATTTTGAATATCCTGCAAAATTTGCGAGCTGGATGCACCTAAAGCAAAGCTGACGCGGCGCACACCTTCAAAGCTGCGGCCCCAAACAAGCACGCGCACGCTTTCTGGCGGAACGCTGCTTAAAACCTGCGGACTGTGGGTGGTGACAATAAATTGTATTTGAGGAAATGCCCGCTGCATATCCAGCAGCACTGTTTGCTGCCACAAAGGATGCAGATGCATATCAATTTCGTCAATGAGAACAACACCGGGAGTATCGGTAATAGCTTTTTCGCCCAGCTGCGGGTTAAGACGTACTATGCGGTAGGCTAAATCGGCAACCATGCTTAAAATACTGCGGAAACCATCGCTTAAATCATCGGCAAGCATTTCACCTACATCTGGATGCTGTAGCACGAAGCAGCCTAATTGGGAATTAAAATATAAATCATGGAAGCCGGTGCTTTCTAAGCAGACGTTGATGGCCTGCTGCACGGCTTTTTTAATTATAGCATAATGAGTCTGCTGATTTCCCTGAATAGCACCTTGATTGATGCGCATAAACCAACTGCCAAAGGTGTTATAAGAGGATGAAGGCTCCATACATTCCTGATAGCCAATGGTGCGATCTTCCAGTGCAATGTTTTCTTCCTGCATTAAATGACTGTCTACCCAAATGCGGGCTGTGCCGTAATAGGCAAAAGCCGGAAGAATAATTTCTTCTTTGTCGTTTATTGCCTGACGCAGATTTTCGCCTTTGTTGATTAGGTCGTCTGTCTGCTCTTCTGCTAAATCGGCTTGAGTATAGGTTTTGCTACAGGTGACTTTTTTTCCGTGCACTGTGCCTTCTAATTCAATAGTTAGAGGATATTTTGCTTCCATATGGTCAATATGACGGCCATCATTTTTGTAAACGGGAATACGTCGTACATCCTTCGGGGTTATTTGTCGGCCGGAAATTTGCATACCGCGTAAATATGGTTCTATGGCAATGGCAAGCGCATCAAAAATAGCGGTTTTGCCTTTACCGTTTTCGCCCACAATTACTGTCAGCTTAGAATCAAAATCAATGTCCAGCTTATCATAGCAACGAAAATTTTTCAGCTTCAATCTGTCAATTTGCATGTTCTTGCCTCCATTCTGTTTCTATATTAACATTATACAGCGAAATAGTGCAGAGGATAAGCTTTTTATAGTAAAGATTGGGAAATTTTTGCGAAAAGGTGTATAATAAACAGGCAACTTTCCACTTTGGGCTGTTGAAAAATTAGTAATACAAGCAATACTTCGAGGATGGTGTTTATGAATATATTTCTGCTTTTAGCCATAGCTATGGCGTTGATTATTATTTTACTGCGCAAGCATGTACCCATAGGACCGTGTATGCTGGCGGGCGGTTTGTTTATTTGGGTGATGAAAACGCCGGAGCCTCGTTATTTGTGGCAGGCTTTAACGGAAACATTTTCTATGAATCGTACCTATGATATTCTTTTTGCTTTATATTTTGTTATGTGCTTAGAAATTGAGCTGCGCACCAGCGGCGCCTTGGCAGGTATGGTACAGGCGTTGCAGCGTATTTTTTCCAGCACTAAGGTAACGCTGGCGGTTATGCCTGCTTTTTTAGGCTTGCTGCCTTCTTTGGGCGGCGCGCGTTTTTCGGCTCCTATTGTTGAAGAAGCCAGCAAGAAATTATCTATTACGCAGGAACATAGAGCTGCAATCAATTTTTGGTTTCGCCATATTTTTGAATTTTCCAGTCCTATTATTCCCGGCATGATTATGGCCTGTAATATTGCCGGTGTGCCTTACAGCGATTTTATTATGCATTTATGCTGGTTGACGGTGCTGGCTTTTGTAGTTGGCTGGCTGGTTATTATTATGCCTATTAAAACAGATACCGCAACTGGCTTTCAAGAGGATAACAGGCAAAACGCGCAAAATACGCAGGACTTGTGGCTGAGCTTATCACCGGTGGTTTTGACTTTTATTTTAGTAGTATTCTGCGGTATGAACGCTTCTATGGGTATGGGCGTTGTTACGGTCGGCTTGTTTATCGTGCTGCATTTTAGCAAGCGTTTTGTAAGCTTGAAAGAGGTTGTTATTGGTGCGCTGGATAAAAAGATGTTTTTCAACGTGCTGTGTATTCTTTATTTTATTCAAATTTTAACGGTTACGAATGTACTGCGCGAGATAGTTACTGCTTTTCAAAGCTCTCCTTTACCGGTGCCAGTGATTATTGCCTGCGTTTCATTTATTATTGGTGTTTTAACTGGTATGAGCCAAGGACATGTAGCGATTGTCATGCCTATTGTTGCAGCCATGTCTACAGGCGATTTGAATTTGGCAGGCGTAGCCATGGCCTTTGGCGTAGCCGGACAAATGCTTACGCCTACGCATATGTGCTTAGTAGTAACAGTAGATTATTTTAAGTCCAATTTCTTTAAAACATTGCAGCCTATTTTGTTGTGTGAGGTTATTATTTTGACTGTGTTCAGCGTGTACTCTTATTTTACATGGTAAGTTTATGTTAGCTGTTTGGTTTACCTTGCATAGATTTTTAATATTATAAAAGCTACCTCAAGTTAAAGATTATTTTAACTTGGGGTAGCTTTTTTATGTTAAAATGATGCAATTGATTTTTAGAGAAAATTTTTTGAGCTTAGTCTTCCTTAGTTAAATTTGCTTGTTTGCAAATTCTGGCAGTATCGTTGGCAATAATAATTTCTTCATTGGTAGGGATAACAAATACTTGTACCCGTGAACGATTAGAGCTTATTTCTACCTCTCTACCGTGATAATGGTTTCTTTTCTTGTCAATACTTGTTTCCAAATATTCAAGACCTTTAAAGATGTCGCTTCTCATGCGTGCGGAATTTTCGCCTAGGCCTGCCGTGAAAACGATGGCATCAACTCCGCCCATGGCCGCTACATAAGAGCCAATGGTTTTTCTTACTCTGTAAGCATATAATTCCCATGCCAGTCTGCATCTATCGTTGCCTAAATCATAATTTTTTTCAATATCGCGAAAATCGCTGGAAACACCGGAGATACCTAAAATACCGGACTGCTTATTCAAATAAATATCCATTTCTTCCGGAGACAGGTTTTTCTTTTTCATTAAATAGGACACAATAGCAGGGTCGATTTCACCGCATCGTGTGCCCATAACCAAACCGTCTAACGGAGTCAAACCCATAGAAGTATCTACTCCCTTACCGAATTTTATGGCCGCGATGGAAGAACCGCTGCCTAAATGACAGGTTATAATTCTCAGCTTGCTGATATGTTCGCCAATCAATTTTGCTGCTCGTTTTGAGACATATCTATGAGAGATACCGTGGAAGCCATACTTGCGAATACCGTATTGCTCGTAGGCGTCATAGGGAAGGCCGTAAATGTAGGCATAATCCGGCATGGTTTGGTGAAAAGCCGTATCAAAAACGGCTACCTGAGGAATATTAGGCAAAATATTTCTGCAAATATTGATGCCGACAATATTTGGCGGATTGTGCAGCGGAGCAAGCTCGCTGCAGGCTTCGATATCCTTCATAACCTCATCAGTAATCAGACAGCTGTCGGCAAAAAGCTCGCCGCCGTGAACAAACAGAAAGCTATTGAACTGTATAGCCTTCGTTTTTCAGTTGTATTATAACTTTTTTAGGTTTGAATAGACCATGTATAAATCTACAATAAAATGCTTAGTTTTTTTGGCAAAAATATAAAATAAAATATTTTTAAACTGCATTATTGGCTCTTTTGTGTAAATCTCCAAAAAAATCAAGCTTATTTTAAAGATTGCTATGGCTGCTGATTTCACCATTGTAGAAGTAGAAGAAATAGTGGAGGCAGGCACTTTGTCACCGGAATCCATTGTTGTACTAGGCATTTATACTGATGTTCTAGTAAAAGTAGAGGTAGGTGAATAAAGTGACTTTGTCAACTGAAGTAACAAAAATTAGAATTGCCAAGAAGGTAGCGGAGTTATTGCCGGATGGGGGATATGTTAATTTAGGCGTAGGTATTCCTACTATGGCCTGCAATTATTTATCAGAAGGTAAAAAACTTATTATTCAAACTGAAAATGGTATGCTGGGTGTAGGTCCTGCACCTGCTCTGGAAAATGTTTGTCCAAATTTGATCAATGCGTCCAGACAACCGGTTACGGAAACTGCAGGCTGCGTTTATTTTGACAGTGCAGCTTCTTTTGCTATGATTCGCAGTGGTCGTATTGACGTTACTGTTATAGGTGCTATTCAAGTATCCGGACCAGGCTGTAGCGCTTACAACTTTGGTTTCTGCGATTGTATGTTATTTTAACTGGGCTTTTGGTTCTTTGACCGCCGGCTTTTTGGCCATTGGTATGCGCTACTCCCGGTAACTTTATGACTAAATTAGGTCTGCCTGTTATTCCTGTTAGTGAAACACTCTATTCTTGGTGGAATATTTTAATTACTCTTGCTTTGGCAGTTGGTATGATGGTGCTGTATAAGGTTATGAAACCGCCTGCTGACGAGCCTATCAGAGAATTTATTGCTCCTCCGGAAGAAGTAGAGGTTAAAAAAGAAGTCAAAGACATGGTGTTTGCAGAAAAGCTGGATAATTCTTATGCTATCAACTTTGTTTTTGCAGCAGTAATTCTTACTTATTTAGGTTTGAATATTCAAAAGATGGGCTTCAATTTAAGCTTGAACATTCTTGCTATGCTGCTTTTGGCTCTGGGCTTGTTGCTGCACAGCAGTCCTGCTAAATTTGTAGCAGCAGTTTCTAAGGCTATTGGTTCTACTCGCGGCATTATCATGCAGTTCCCGCTGTATGCCGGTATTTCCGGTATCATGACCGGTTCTGGAATGGTTAACCTGATGTCTAGCTGGTTCGTAGCTATTTCTACGCAGCATTCCTTCCCCGCATGGACCTTCTTGTCTGCCGGTTTAGTAAACGTATTTGTTCCTTCCGGCGGCGGTCAATGGATTGTTCAAGGCCCTATTATGATAAAAGCAGCCAGCGTTATTGACGCAGATTTGCCGCAAACCATTATGGCATTTGCTTGGGGCGATGCCTGGACCAATCAGGTACAGCCGTTTTGGGCACTGCCGCTGTTAGGCATTGCCGGATTGGGAGCAAGAGATATCATGGGCTATTGCGTAATGTGGACCATTGTTTCCGGCCTGATTATTACAGGTTGTTTTATTCTGCTAAGCTTTTTATGATTACCTATAGATAACATTTTATTCTGTTAAATACACGAAACGATGGACAGAGTATTGTATCTAACGTCTATATCTATAATCAAGCGCTTTTCTTAGTATCCGACTGTGGAGCATTTATGAAGATCTGCATAGAAGAAAATTATTTTTTTTGCAGAAATTTACCAGCAGCGAAAGCATAAATAAAGATTACTTGGCTTTAAAAATGAGGAAATTAGGCGTGGAAGCCAGTAAGAATATGATGGTGACTCTTATATATACTGAAGGCTCACCAATCAATTTGTATTCGTATTTAGAATTTAACATCAATCAAAAGGTTATTTATCAGGATAACGATGATATTTTATTGATTTTTAACGGTAATAATTTTGATGAAAAGCTTGATAATATAATCAAAATAATGAATAATAAAAAAACTAACTATATTATTGTTGGATCTGAGCCTACTAATGATATGGAGGTTTTAAGAGAATACTATAAATTAGCACTTAATTGTATGAATGTGTGCAAAAAAACAAGCTTATGGGGAATATGGAAAATGAATGATTTTCCCTTACATTCAATCTTGTTGGATATAAAAGAAACCAGTCATTACAAATATATCAAGGCTAATGTTTTATTTCCTATAATAGATTTCGATAAAGAATACAACGCGGAACTATTAAAATCTTTGTACATGTACAATAATCTTGGAAGTATATCCAAGGCCGCAAAATATTTGCAGATACATGTTAACACTTTGCGCTATAGATTAGAAAAAATTTACGATATTACGGGGTTGGACATGAACATCCCTAAGGATAATATACAGCTGGCTTTTGCTGTTGCCATTGCTGATTTAGAAAATATAACTAACAGTGATTGGAAAAAATGTTATATGGAACGGCATATTGAACGTGGTTACGGTTCTTCTTAGTGAGAGCTTGCTAGCTTAAAGAGAGTTTTAGTTGTTAAATTAAGAGAAAATCCTGCTTACGGCAGGATTCAGACTGTAGAAAAACCCATGTTTCTCTCTTTGTTAGGGAAGCATGGGTTAATTTATTTAGAAGCTGTATTCTGTAACAGCATATCTAGTCAAGCAAAATATAGGCATAAAATGGTATGAA